>TARA_R110002167_G_scaffold19688_2_pt1 | contig 15544 bp, 6 predicted proteins | sample TARA_R110002167 | Tara Oceans TARA_R110002167 (sample SAMEA4398238) | marine metagenome | biome: Polar Biome; feature: [MES] marine water layer (ENVO:01000295) within the mesopelagic zone...; material: water (ENVO:00002006), including particulate matter (ENVO:01000060) such as...... | reverse complement strand
AGCTGCCCCTGTGCAAGCTGCCCCTGTGCAAGCTGCCCCTGTGCAAGTTGCCCCTGTGCAAGTTGCCCCGGCCCCCGCTCCGAAGAAGACCAAGACGCCACTGACTACAAGTGAGAAGGTCAGCCAGATCCTTGACAACTACCCGGATCAACTCGCCGTCTACCTGCCCATGAGTCTCCAGGAGGAACTGATGAGTGAAGGCCCGACTGTCCCGATTGTGACGGAGACGGAGTCGTTCCTCGGTGAGCGTGAGGGGGTTGGTACGGTGAAGAACCCAATCATCCAGAAGATCTTTAAGAAGTTCAGCATCAACCAGAACCAGGATTCCTACCCATGGTGTGCCTCGTTCGTCAGCTACGCCCTCTCCAAGGTCGGAAGACCCACCAACACCCATGGGTCTCGCGCCTTCCTCAAGCAGGGCAAGGCAACGACGACTCCAGCCAAGGGCGACATCGTCGTCATGTGGAACGACAACCCAAAGACCGGTGGTAAGACTGGATATGGTGGCCACGTCGGAATCTACCTCAGTGAGACCTCGGAACACGTGCTCGTCCTCAGTGGGAACGCTGACGACAGCGTCACGGTTACCGCCTTCAAGAAAGAGCGGGTCCTGGGGTACCGCGATCTGGGAACCTCGTCTTCCGGGGGAGACATCGCATCCGTGGACATCCGCTTCAAGCAGGTCGAGGACGCTGCCTACATGGAAGCGGTCGAGAGTGGGGACGTGGAGGCTCAACAACGGATGGTGGACGAAGCTGCGAAGGCGGCTGGCTACACCACGAAAGGCCACCACGGGTCCCCCAACTTCAGAGGGAACGAGTTCAAGTCCGGAAATTTCGGACCTCTCTTCTTCTTCGCTAAGGACCGAGCATACGCGGAGTATTATGCTACCCGTTTCGAGAACGCTAAGAACCCAACCCTGTTGGATGTGTGGCTCAAGGTGGACAACGCCAAGCAACAGGACGAGGTGGTCCAAGAGGGAGTGGGCCTCGCTAAAGAGACCCGTCGGGAGGGGTTCGACGCCATAGAGACACCGAATGCGTACGTGGTGTTCATGCCAGATCAGATCAAGTCCGCCGACCCCGTCACTCGTGACGAGCAAGGCAACGTGATCCCCCTCTCCGAGAGGTTCAACCAAGAGACCCCCGACATCCGCTTCAAGCAGATCGAGGACGCCCCCGTCGTCGCCACTGAGGCAGACTTCGAGACCCCAGCTTCCGTCGAGTCCTACCTCCAGAGCATCACCCCTGAGGGATACACGAACACCATCGACGCCGAGGACTTCCATCGCGAGGTCGAACTCGCCGACAAGTGGGTGTCCGAAGATGAGGCACACGCCCTGGTCAACCGGGACGTGGCTCACCAAGATGCACTGAATGCTGGCTCCCCAGAGAACAGCCCTTCCCGAGACCACGCACCGGAGGCGTACGAAACATACAAGGCCCTCCTCCCCAAGGGGAAGGTCGTCGTGGCCAAGGATATTGAACAGCGTCCAGCGACCCAGGACCAAGTGGATCTCCAGAACCAGATCGCGAAGATGTACGAAGCCCTCCCGGAAGATGGGAGTGCAGACCCAGAAGTCCCGCAAGCCTACGCCAACCTGGCCAAGGAGGTTCTCGAACAGTACTCAGCGATTCAGGACGCAGGCATCACCCTAGAGGTGGTTGACGATTCCCCATACAACAGCTCCTCTGAGATGATTGATGCGGTGAAGTCGGGAGTCCTACAGGTTCAAGGGACGGACGCGAAGACCTTCGGGGACAATGCAGCCGTCTTCGAGGATGGTACCCACCCCATGCTCCAGGACACCGGACTGGTTGACCTCAACGGTCGTCCTATGCTGGTGAATGATGTCTTCCGTGGAGTCCACGACTACATCGCACACGCCGCATTCGGTTCCTCGTTCGGACCAATCGGTGAGGAGTCCGCATGGAGAGCGCACCTTGAGACGATCAAAGACCCACTCGCCCGCCGCGCCATCACCACCGAGACACGTGGGCAAAACTCATGGGTGAACTACTCAGACTCATTCCTCCGTGACGGGGTCCCGATCAAGAAGGGACAACCTGGTTTCGTGAACCCAGTTGACCGCCCGTTCGCCACTCAGAAATATGCACTGCTTCCGGAGTCCGCTCTCGAACAGATTGGCACTGCCGCAGAAACCCCAACCACCTCCCCTGAGACCGAGCAACCCCTCCGGGATCTGCTCGACAACACGGTCACCGGCAACGTGTCCAAGGAACGTCTCGCACAGTTCCGAGCCAACCCTGAGATCAAGAAGAGCACACTCTCCTACCTGGAGGCAGCGGCCAAGTCCATGTGGAACAGTCTCCAGAAGAGGTTCGACACCACCACCGCGGTTCAGGTGGACAGGCTTGCCTCGATGCACGCCACCCTCCGTGATGGCACCCGCTCCACGGTCAAGCACTTCGACCCGAACAACCCTGAGGAGACCCGCCAAATGTTGTTCCCAGACGTGCCTTTGAAGGTCGTCACCGATCAAGACGCTGCCTCGAAGGTCAGCGCAGTGAACGACGCATCCCGTGTCGGGACTGCGAAGATGGGGACTAAGGTGAAACCCAGGGAGACCACTCAAGAATCCAACATCAACGGGGCTCACGTGTCGGACGCTCTTCTCGTGAAACAGATGAAGACCATCGACTACGCGCATCTCCCGGCGGACATTCGGAAGGAGAGCGACCCGTATGCCAAGAGGGATAAGTTCGTCGAGTGGCTCAAGACGAACCTCCTTGCACTGCACGACGCTTTCCCTGAAGCGGTCAGAACAAGAGCCACACACTGGTATGATGGGGCGAACCGGATCGCATCTGAGTTTGCTTCGGACTACAACACCACCGTGGAACAGGCGGGTGGGGTTCTGGCAGTCCTCTCCCCACAGAAAGATTGGTTTATGAATGTCACCCAAGCGAAGCAGGTGATGGGTATCTGGAAAGATCACCAGGACACGAAGCTCGACATGGATCTGATAGGCGAGGAGTATGAGGTAATCATCGCTAACGCACAGGCACCCAAAGTGGACATCAAAAAAGAGAAGTCCGGGGAGACAGAACTTGCCAAGACCCGGAGGATCAACGCCAACGAACGTCTCCACCAAAAGGCAAGGGATGCCCGCCGATCCATTCTCGAGGGCGTAGTTGGGAAGACCATATCAGAACTGGACGGGGACCCATACCTCCAAGGTTGGGCCATCCGTGTGGCGGCACAATCCCTCTACGGAAGAGACTACCCCACAGTTTCCCCTGAAGGGGACTTCTTAGAAGTTGCAGTAACCACGGATGGGGTCAACCAGAAGAACGGATGGGGCTCCATCGGGGAGATCAAGAAAGCAGTCCGCATCCTGAAGGATGGCTCCCTCGAAAACATCTCCGAGAACCTCGGGAATGAGCACAAGGTTAGGAACTTCTACAACAACATCGTCGCTCCCAACTCACCGAAGGGGGATGCCACCATCGACACCCATGCGGTTGCCGCGGGACACCTTCTCCCAATGGGATCGTCCGCCAAGGAGGTTAAGCACAACTTCGGAACCTCTGGCTCAAGTGCCGCATCCGTTGGGGTTTCTGGAACGTACCACATGTACATGGATGCCTACACAGCAGCCGCAGCCGAACGTGGGTTACAACCGCGCCAGATGCAGTCTATTGTCTGGGAAGCCGTGAGGCAGCTATACTCACCTAATAACAGAAGGAACAAGAAATTTGTTGCCGCAGCCCGCGCCTCGTGGCAGACTTCTTCAGATGAGCAATTCAGAAAGTCACTCCTCGAAGGGGGAATTTCTAGCCCAGTATGGGCTAGAACCAACACTGGTGGAAAACCTAGTGGAGAGCCAGGAAGACCTCAAGAAAAGGGGGATTCAAATGACACTGGGGGAGATCTACCAAATGGAGATCGGGCCGCTTCCGGAATCGACATCCCCCTAAAGCTCGTCACCGATGACGATGGCAATGTGATATTCAAGCACAGTGCTTTCGCAGACATCCGCCACGGGGAGAAGACACACTCGGGTAGGGTTGAGGTTGACGCTGAGATTACCAAACTCAGGAAGCTGCCGGAGCACGAGAACACCCCAGAGGATGAACTCCGGGTAATCGCCCAGGAGAACCTCGACAAGAACCGCCCTAACTGGTTCAGTCGCATGTTCACTCAGAGGGATGACCTACGGAGACCGATCTCTGCGATCAAGGAGGACATCAAAGCCTTAAAGACGGTCATCGATAAGAAGCTCAAGAAGCTCAACAAGCTCTACGACAAGGCCATGAAGAAGGAGAAGCCGGAGATCGACCTGGTCAATCAAGCCCTCGGTAACTCAAGCCCCCTCCTCACCCCAAGCGCAGAGCACTCCATCCAAGTGGAGTTCGACACCCGCATGGAGACTGCCAACGAGATTGGTTTGACCGAGATCGCCGATGCCGCGGGGGTTCTCGAGGAAGAGATCCGGGTAGCTGAGAACAAGGACACCCTTCGGAAGCGGAACTCCGCGAAGAAGAAAGCCAACGACACGTACAAGCTGGTCCATGCCGAGTTCACTGGGAAGCGGGAGGCCGCTATCAATGAGGTCGCGCAGTGGGAGCAAGACACCAAGAGTGCTTCGATGTTCCAAGAGGCAGAGAGCCGCCGCAACATCCAGTCGAGCGCACTCGAGATTCTCGAAGCCACCAAGCCTCTGACCTACAAGTGGGTCACTCGGATGAGGGACACCACGGATGAGTTCTCCGAGAGACTCTCCCAGTGGTACAAGGAGGATCGCCCATCCCTCTCAACCACCATCGACAGGCAGAATGGAGTCTACCTCGTCCGCTCGTACCGGTTCCACCAGGACCCAGCGATGGCGTCGATGTTGCTCGATGCGAAGGACTCGACCTACGAGATCCCACGTGATGAGCTGACCGCATTCTTCAAGGAGAAGATCATCGACATCGAGGTAGAGAAACTCAAGAAGCTGCCGGAGCACGAGCACACCCCAGATGCGAACCTCAGGGATGTGGTCTCCGAACTCGACACGACGAACGACTCTGCGACCACGATGTTCCAAGACTTCGTCAAGGGTCACGAGGGGAGCTACATGTCCGGGTCAAACTCAGGTATCAAGACGGAGACCGAGCGATTCCTGCGACAGATGAACCTCCCGCCTGCGATTGAGAACATCCTTGAGACCATCGAGGACCCTTGGTTCAACGCCAACAAGACACTGACATCCGTGTCGGGCATCCTCTTCTCGCAGATGCAACTCGCTGCCACCAAGAAGGCCGGTCTCGAGATGGGAACGATCATCACCGAGGCCCAGAAGAACGCCAACAACAAGTACTCCAAGTGGGTCTCCGTTGTTGGGACCGGGGCACTCGCGCAAGCATACGCCCCTCTCGATGGATACTACACCTCCCCCGAGAACAAGGAAGCATGGGACGCAGCCTTCAACAACTCCAAGAAGATGCAGGAAAGCACGGCGGGGAAGGCTTTCAATCAGCTCAACTCCACCATGCTCGGCCTGGCAGGGACCTCTCTCGGGATCGTGACTCTCGGCAACCCTGGGTTCTACACCCGGAACTTGGTCGGAACCGCCCTCGTCGGCCTCGCCCAAGGGGTGAACCCCTTCAGCAAGAGCGGGGTGAAATCGTGGAAAACTGCTTACAATTCCGCCATGGGGTCCGAGGTAGACCAAGAGACCGAGGAGTACATCGAAGAGCTTACCGCCCTGCGTGTCCTGGGCGACGGTGTCCACGTCAGCTACCTCAACGACCTCTTCACCAAATACAATGAGAACCCAAACGCCGCCCTCGAATGGATCAAGGGCAAGGGTGTGGAGGTGACTCCGAAGTTGTTGACCGCCCTCAAGAGTGGTCGTGACGGATGGGGCAAGTTCATGGGTGGCCTTGAGGCAACGGCAGAGATCACCGAGACCTGGGTGAACGCCGCGATCTTCGAGTCAGAACTCGATGCGCTGAAGCGGGCCAAGATCTACGATACGGACCTGGAAGCAAAGCAAGAAGCAGCTCGCCGGGTGAAGATGGTGGCCAGTTCCAAGTCGGAGACCTCACAGGGAGTCAGAGGATTCTCGGAGATCTCCGCCGCCGCGTTGATCGCCCCCTTCATCCGGTTCAAGACGGAGATGTTCCGGACCATCGTCAACACCTACAAGCTCGGGTTCCAGGACTTCAACAGGGGGAGGGCGGAGAAGAACGACGTGCTCCGGAACCACGGTATGAGGCGTCTCGGTGCTGCCGGTGTCATCCACGGTGGGTTGACAGTCGCCATGCCAATCATCCTCCAGAACATGATGGGGATCGACAAAGAGGAGGACGAAGCGATCCGTGCCGCCATGCCGGAGTACGCCAAGAACACCTCGTTCTGGTACTTCATGGACAAGGAGAACGGTAAGCTCCGGACACTCGACCTGACCTACACCAACCTGTTCTCCTTCCCACTCGACGTTCTGACCCAGACCCTCATGTCTGGAGACGTGACCAAGATCCCAGAGATCGCCGGACGGTTCGTGACTCAGGAGTTCCTCGGAGAGAACATCGCGGCAGGTGCCATGGTGGATGTCTCCCGGAACCTCGACGAGTCGAGTGGGCTCCCGATCTGGTTGGAGGTAGATGACTTCTCGACCAAGATTATGAAGGCGTCCAAACATCTCCTCCTCGGAGCGTACACCCCAGCTCTTGGGAAGAAACTTTTCCAGGCCGGTCAGGCTGTCCACAGACCACCGAGCGACGAGGATGGGTTCCTCGAAACCCCGCTCGGAGTTGTCCTCGGGATGGCACTGCCGACCAAGGTCCGGGTCCACCGACTCGAAGACCTCGCGTCTCGCGCCTACCGGAACATCGCCAAAGAGAACCGGGAGCTGTGGCAGATCACCGCACCTATCATGTCCTCAAGGGGGATCTCAGATGGCGATGTAGCGAAGCTCGTCAAGGCTGGGGTCTCCGCTCGGGTGAAGGTGTGGTCAAAGGCCAATCGGATTCACAAGGCGTACAACAGCATGGGTCTCACCACCCCGCAGCAGATCCCACTGATGACAAACAGTGGGTTGTCCAAAGACCGTAGCCTCAAAGCGATCCGGGGAATCACGGACAGACCGATCTTCCCTTCAAAGAGGATGTTGAAGCTCCGCAAAGATAACCCCGACACCCACGCCACACTGGTTAGGGAGACACGGAAGTACCCGAGGTACCAGGGGTTGGACTGAGCCTCTGATAAAGAGAAAGGTCCCGGGGAGGGAAACATGAAAAACCTCCACCGGGACCAGATGCCAACTAAGGGCGAGTCCTTTCTACACTAAACCCACGGGGTGTCAAGTGATTGATTACTCGCCGTCTCCATCGAAGATTGATCTGGCCTTCTCGGCGGTACGGTCCCCGTACACAGAACCAGAGAGACCGCGGTTCTGAATCCGGTGGATGAGGTTCATCCTCGCGAAGTCGTTGGGGGAGTTCCTGAGTTTCTTGAACTGAGCCTTCTCTTCCTCTGTTCCGAGATTCTTCACAACCTCAGCAGCGAAGACAGTGCTTTCGTCGGTCATCCAGATGGGTTCGGAATCCTCGTCCACGTAGGAAGCTTGTCCTTCCTTACGGATCACCACCGGGGCCATTTCCATCTCCCCAGTGAGGAGGTGTTTGCGGGCTTCCCGCATGTCCTTGGTGCGGGCGTCTTCCTTTTTCTGGGCATCTCTCAGGAACCGATCCCGACCAGCGGTGTCCTCGGCGACAGCCCGCACCTCCTGTCCGATTGCCATGGGATCGCCCGTAGCAATCGTCTCTGCGCTAACCCCACGGGCTGCGAACTCGGCCTTCTGGGTGGCGGTGAACGCCTCCCTCCTGGGGAGACTGGAGCGGTAGGTTCCGAGGAGCCTGCCGACAGACGAGTCGGGGTTGCCCGAGTGATTGATCTCGAGACCGGTAAGTTGATCGCGCTTCTCCTCATCCGTGAGATCAGAGGCGTTGAGTTCCTGGAGTTGATTCTTCAAGGAGAGTGCATCACTGCGGGAGTTCTCCTCCCGGATGCGGCGTGCGCGGGCGTCCTCCATGGCACCGACTCCCTCTGCGATCCGGAGCTTGTTGATTCGCCCCCTGTCACGCTCTCCCTGGAGCTTGAGTCGTTGGCTCTCGATATCCATGACGCCCCCGAGCAACTCCCCTTGGAGCTGTTGTCTTGCGGAGGTGGTTAGGTTCCGGTCGCGCCCGATCTCCCGGAAGAAATTGGAGGCATGGGGAGCAATGTCCTGCTCGAAGGAAAATTCTTTTGCTGGCATGGTCAGGTTATTTTGAGAGGTTCATTGCCCGGTTGAGATCGGAGGCTGTCTTCTTCTTCTTCGCGAGCTTTTGTTTTTCGAGTGGTGTGCTCGCCCGGGGTCTCGTCGCCGCGAGGGCGAGGGATCGGAGCGGGGTCTTCGAGTCCTCCCCTTGCTCACGGGCGTATGTATCCACCCGGTTTTTCCATGAGAAATTTTTCCGGTAGTCGTTGAGTCTAGAGTACTGTTCCACCACCTCGTTCTTCGCGTTACCCACAGCTCCCACCACGGCGTCACTCGCACTACCCGCAGCTCCCACCACGGCGTCCTTCGCACTACCCGCAGCTCCCACCACGGCGTCCTTCGCACTACCCACAGCTCCCGCCACGGGAGCCACTACTGGAGCCAAAAGATCCACCACGGGGGCCACGGCGTCTGTGAAACCCTTCTTCATTTGGGCATGGTCTGCGCGGACCCTGGCTTGGTGCTCACTCAGACGGAGTGCGTTTCCAAAATTTTCTTCTTGGGAAGCGGCGAGGCCGGTCTCGAAGAAAGACTTAGGAGTTTCATCACCGTACTCGGTGTCCATGTCGATCTGTGGGGTCGGGGCATTCACACGCGGAGTATCCGGTCGGCGGCTACTACCCATACCACTGGCCAACTGCCGGTTCGACCCCGCTATGTCTGCCCGAGTGCGGAAAGTTGTGTCCTCGAAAGTGTCACCCATGGTTGCTACCTCCACCTTGTCGCTGCGTCCGTCGAGACTCGTTGGGGTGAGTCTCGTTGGGGTGAGTCGCTCACGCGACCTACCGACCCAGTCCTGTTTCGGTCCGGTTTCATGAGTCACCTCGTCGGAGGACAGGGCACCTTCTCGGTCCCGTTGTCCCCTCTCCAGGGTGTCGGTCTGCTCCCGACCCCGGTAGTCGGCGAGTGCTTTCTCGAAGGAACCTCCGGTCTCCGGGTCCATGTTCCGTTTGGCGATGTCCGACCCGAACTTAGCATTGGCCTTAGCATTGGCCTTATCATTGGCCTTATCACGCATGGATGACAGGACCCCACTCGCCTCCTTACCATTGATCTTGGACATGACAGGGCGGGAGCTGGCGGAGGACTCCTCCTTCCCAACTGCCAAAGCTCTTTCGGAGAAGTTGCTCAGACCACGTCGGGCAGGGGAACTCCCACGGGCACTACCCCCTGACTCGGCTTCGTCCAAGGCGGAAGACTCAGCAGCCGAGACGTTGGAGTTGGGTGATGCCTTCTTGGAGGCTTCTGCCCGCCTATCCGCAGCCTTCTTTCGAAAGATCGCCTGCCTATCCGCAGCTCCTTGGTTGAGGGCTCGGTTGCCCCCTCCGCTTGCAGGAGGAGCGTCTTGATCTTCACCCTCAGCATCCTCCCGCTCTTTACCGACCAGGCCCTGGAGAGTCTGCTCCAGTTGTCCAGCCTGAGTGCGGTCCCGGAAGCCCCGGATGGCGGTGTTCTCGTCCGCCGAACGGATGCCCCGCTCGCCGATTTTGGCCAATGCTGCCTGCTCCAGGACTTTTGTTGGGTCACCCCCGCCACGCTTGATGGAACGCGCCGCCCTCCTCAAATCCCCCGAGCGGGAGCCTAGTCGTCTTGGTTCTCTTTGGAGTGCTCCAGCCATGGCGCGAATCGTAGCCCCCGATCCGTAGCAAATCAAGCCCCGAGATTCCCCACGAACCCCACTTGGTCTGCGGCGTAGGTGTTGAGACTGCGGCGGTTCGACAACCAGTAGTCCAACTTCTCCTGATTCATCTTCTTGAGAGGTGGGTTGAGTGGCATGAACAGGTGCCGCTCTCTAGCGAGTTCGATGCCCACCAAGTAGGAGTCCAACTCATCCGGACTCTTCCCTACCCTGGCTTTGTAGAGTCGTTTGCTCTCGACATGGAGCACCATCCCCTTGGTCCCCTTGGTCATATCATACCGCCGACCGCACATCTGCCCGACCACGACCTCGGGGATTCCCGATAGCTGCCGCCCCATCAAGTAGTGCTTCCCGGCGAAGAAGAGTTCAGACGCCCGGTTCCCATACCGATCCCTGGCAGTGGTCGAAGTGTCGTGCTTCAGCTTCCGGTCGCTCGCGGAACCACCGAACTGGACTCGCAAGATCAACGGACTCCAGACCAAGGCGATCATGTCCGCCAGTCCACCACCGGCACCAGACGCATCTATCCCGAAGTCCTCAGGTTTCACCCCGCGCTTCTCGCACTCCTTCTTGATCTTCTTCGCGATCTGGAGGTTCCGTGGCTCCTCGACGTTGGTGACATCTTCGTAGAGGTAGATGTGTTCCTTGTACTTGAGGCAGTTCTGGGCGTATTGATCGTACCCCACATCCATGAATGTCAGGACGGTGTTGTCCCCGCCTTGTGAGAACGAGGGGTCACAACTCGCGATGTGGATCTTTTTGTGGATCTCCTTGTCGTCACCCAGCCGGAGCATCGCACCGGATCGGATGATCTCGTTCTCTGAGTAGACGTTGTCCTCCTCGTCCTGGTCGAAGAAGACAGCGGCGTTGAATCGCAACCACTCCCGACTCTTACGGGCCTCCTCTGGGGTGGAACCCATGTTCTCCAGTGCCTCCGCCAAGCTGCCCTCAGTTGGTAGGTAGGGGTAGTAGCCCCCGACCGGATACTCCGCGTTAGGAGTTTGGTCGATGTTGGGAGAGTCTTCACTGCTGATACGAACGTACTTCCCGTTCAGCCGGGTCGTCCACTCGTAATCCACCAGGACATCCACCGACTCCCACCCTTCCTTGGGCATACTGAATATGCCGAACGGGTCGAGTCTGCTGCTAGGGTTACCGAGACCGATCATCTGAAAGGTGGGGTTCTTGGAAAGGTTACCCACCGCGGCAGACTGGACGTTGGGGGAGATGTCGGTCAGCTCATCCGCGCAAAGGAAAACCCGGGCCGCTTTGATACCGATCATCTTGCCCAGCTTGGCAGTGCCTTTGTCGGAGGCGATGAGCTGGATACCTGCGGTGTCCGAGATCTTGCTGCCGTCGGTGTACGCCACCACCCCGATAGACTCGCGGTACTTGGCGGGTGCCCACGGCACAGCTTGGAGGAGTTTCATGGCGGCACCCCAAATCCGCTTCTTGGCACCGCCGAGGTCGGTCGAAGTGAACAGGACCATCGTGTCCTCGGGGGCGCACAGCCAGTTGACCAAGCACCATCCGGCGATCACGTAGGATTTCCCGGAGGAACCGGCACCCCCGATGGAGAGGTACTTGTTCCGGCAAGCCTCGTGGATCATCTTCCAGGACCACTTGTTTTTCCGCATCATGTGGTCGCTCTCTTCAGGACCCTTGTTCCACAAACGATCCGCGATCTCCCAGAACAGGTACTCCTTCTCCTCGGAAACCTCCGAGTGGCGGAACGCGAAGAGTAGAGCGGTGATGTCGTTGCACACAGGGATCTTCAAGTCCCCGACTATCCACCCACCAATGGAATCTTTCCTTGGGTAGAACTCCGCGTGCCTAATTTCCTTCAGTTGGTTGACTGTGTAACTCTCTGTTTGCCTTGCCACATGGGATACTTAACCCAAGATGGGTCCTCCAATCAAGCCTTGAGTGGGGGGCGGGGGCTGTGCTATCAAGTATTGAGTGAAGACAGCCGCATACGCAAGCAGTACCCGAAGAGCCATCCTCCGTCTCCTATCCGACGGACAACCATACCGCAAGATCAAGGACAGACACAAGGTCTCGGTCAGCACCATCCAACGCTGGGCAACGGAGAGTGGGATCAAGAGTGGATCGAAGCTCTCTGAGGTAGGGTTCAACGAGAAGATGGAGGCGTGGGCCAATTCAATCAGGGACCTACCTCTGCGGGAGGGGGAGACCCGGTTGGATAAAGACCTCCGGAACCGGAAGAAGTTCGGGCCATCGGCGGAGGAAAAGAAGAAGAGCCTGTTGAGCTTTTCTGAACTCGCTGACCCAGACGAGTACGAGAAGGCTATCGAGCAGCACGTCGGAAGTCTCAAGGGCCAACTGGCAAAGGCCACCTCCCCAGAGGAGCAGGTGAAACTGCTTACCTCGGGGGTGATGCTCATGCAGCTCCGGACCTTGATCGACGAACCCCCACCGCTCGCATCGTGGAACGACATCAAGACCTGCGTTGGTCTGCTCCGTCAGTCCTTGGGCATGGACTCCGAGAAGGCGGGTGCCGAAGCGGCAGACCTCCGAGTACTCAACGGGAAGGTCCCCACGAAGAAGAAGAAAGTCCAGGAGGCCGAGGTCATCTCCTCATCCTAGAAAGGATTCCTTCTGCTGAGTGGTCGCCCATGGGTAAGGAGTAGTGGAGCAGAAACCCGTCGTCAAACTTTTTTGCATATTTGTAAATTTAGGGGTTGACCTCAATCGTGGTTAGGGTGTTTCTTTGCCCCCGCGACATGAAATCAAAACTAAGAAAACTGGTGGAGGAATCTGGAATGAAGCTCTCCATCATTACCACCGAGTCGGGTGTGAACTACTACGCTTTCCGTAGATGGTTCAAGCGAGAGACCAAAACTCTCGATGCCGATGATGCCCAAGCTGTGTATGAACTCCTGACCAAGAAAAAGAACCCTTGATGAAAAACAGATACTACGGATCGCACACTGTTGTAGGTGGACCAATCCGAAAACTCGACGCCGTGGGGTTCAAGGACCTCGTTGACAACTACTTCTCCGTTCCCGTCCCCATGAGACACACCCGGGAGGACTTCGGGAATCTCCCCGACACCGCCAGGAAGAAGGAGAAGGACGGACCCTACGTCACTGCCTGCACATTCAAGGAGGGGGAGACCCATCGGTGCGACGACAACGCTGAGTTTGTGGTCCTCGCCATCCTCGACATCGACGACCCGAAAGACGCAGAATCTTTCTTCCGATTTCCAGAGACCATAGGAGACGCACTCTCGCCGTACAACTTCGTGGCCTACACGACAGCTAGTCACACCGATGCCAAGCCCCGGCTGAAGATCATCGTGGATGTCAAGTCCTCACCACTCAACACCCACGGGAAGTGTGTCCGCCACGTGGTGGATCTGTTGGGGATGTCCCGCTCGTTCAAAGGAGTCCGCGAGTCCACGGTCATCTCTCAACCCCAGTACCGCCCCGTCAAGTACTTGAACGAGGACTACGTGGCCTTGATCGGGAGGCGCACCAGTGGCGAGGCCCTGGACCCCGGCGACTTTGGGGACGTGGTAGATGAGGAGACCTCAAGCGACGAGGATCGCCGGTACGCCCACAAAGGTGACACCACCACCGGACTTGAGGATTGGCCCCTGGGAGGAGTCCAGGTCGAGGACATCCGCGAAGCCCTGTTCGCCATCTCCCCCGACGTGGGTTACGAGCAATGGACCCACATCGCCTGCGCCCTTCGTCACCAGTTCCGCACCGAGGCGGATTCCAAAGCGGCCTACTTAATCTTCGACGAATGGAGTTCTCTCGGAGCCAAGTACGGGGGCGAGAAGGAGACCTACGCCAAGTGGAAAAGTTTCCGCCCAGACCCCAAGGGAAAGAGTCCCATCAAGATTGGTAGCCTGTTCCGTCTGGCGGTTGATTCCGGATGGGACTTTCGCAAGATCGCCGAGTCCACCAAGAAGAGCATCCTCGAATGGATCAAAGCCTGTGAAGATGAGGACGAACTCCTCGAGACCGGGTGCCGTCGGATCTCGGAGCTACCTTTCACGAACCGCCTCGTCGAGGAGCGTCTGATGGAGACACTCCGGTCGAGGGCTAAGAAACTCTCCGGGGTCTCTCTGTCCAAAGCCGTCGTGACGAAACAGCTCTCTGACGAGAAGTTCGTCAAGAAGGCAGAGAACCAAGGATCGGAACCCCCGACTTGGATGTCCCCGTGGTGCTACATCACCACCGAGAACAAGTTCTGCAACGCAGCGACCGGGTCGAAGCTCGTCCCGGAGGCGTTCAACAACACGTTCAGTGAGAACTTGATGCCGACAGACCTCGAGAGTGAACTGGCGAAGACTGGACGCCCGTCCATCTTACCCGTCCACCAAGCTCTCAACGTCGTCAAGATCCCTAAGGTCGATGGTTCAATCTACGACCCGAGGCACGAAGGCATGGAGCCTTACATCGAGTATGAGGGGAGGAAGTTCCTCAACGAGTACCGGATCAGCACGACACCGGTCGAGGACGACACCACTTCAGCGGAGGCCGGTCTGCTGTTCCTGGCCCACATGGAACTGCTTATCGAAGAGCGCGAGTACCGGGAACTCCTTATTGATTACATCTGTTGGTCTATCCAGAACCCGGGTCAGAAGATCCGGTGGATGACAGTCATCCAGTCCGGGCAGGGCGCGGGTAAAGGTATCCTCAAAGCCATCATCGCGGCGGTCATTGGAGAGCCGAATCTCAAAGTGGTATCCGCCGCCATGCTCACCTCTCAGTGGAACGACTGGATGGTCGGAGCCCAGTTCAGCATCCTTGAGGAAGTCCACACTCCGGGCCAAAGCCGGGAAGTCGTTGCCAACAACCTCAAGCAGTTCATCTCGGACGACATCCTCCCGATCAACAAACGGAATGTGTCGGCGTTCACCCACCCGAATTATGGCAACGCGCTGGCGTTCTCGAACTACTTCGATGCGTTCCACATGAAGGACGATGACCGTCGGTACCTAATCATCGAGTCCGCTCTCCAGACCAAGGAACAGATCCGCGCGGTTGTGGACAGTGGTCATTACAAGAGAGTCGAGCGGTTGTTCAAGGGACCGAAGAACCTCGCCGGAGGACTTCGCCACTGGATGAAGAACAAGAAAGTGTCTGACTCGTTCCCCGTGAACGGACCTGCACCAAGCACCCACTATCGTAGGGCAGTTGTGGAGGCCGGGAAGAACAGGCTTCAGAACCGGATCGAAATACTCTTGGCAATGGACAGCGAACCATTGATCTCCTCCGACGTGATCCACTACGGGAGACTCGAGAGCATGACGCAAGAGGACGCTTTCCGGAATCACAGCATCAACCACTTCCTGAAAGTTCTCGGATATGAGGAGTACCAGGAGGGTGCGTCCTTCGACGTTGACGGAACCTCCACAAAGATCTGGACCCACCGGGGGAACTACCTCGATGGGGCGGACGAACCCGCGGAACTCCTTCTCGCATCGAGAGTCAGAGACCTCGTAAAATAATTGCCATAAAAAGTTGACACAACATTTTCAGGGATTAGTATCCCTGCGACACAACAAACAAAAACATGATTGAAACACAGTTAGAAAGAATAGCAAAAGCCCTGGAGGCCCTCGTCGAAATCACCCGACCCGCGCCACAGCCGCCCGG
>TARA_R110002167_G_scaffold122776_1_pt1 | contig 15554 bp, 15 predicted proteins | sample TARA_R110002167 | Tara Oceans TARA_R110002167 (sample SAMEA4398238) | marine metagenome | biome: Polar Biome; feature: [MES] marine water layer (ENVO:01000295) within the mesopelagic zone...; material: water (ENVO:00002006), including particulate matter (ENVO:01000060) such... | reverse complement strand
TGTTCGTTTTTATTTAGAGATAAAAATATATGCTGATTATATATAGATGAAAATCAATACTGAGGATACAATGGAATCAATTAAGAAAGCCCGCCCTACACTCAAAGACAATACTGTGAAGCAGTACCAGATGAATCTCAACAAGCTACAGAAGATATTCAAAAGTGATGATTATGATTTTCTTTCAAAACCCGATGAGGTTATGGAAAAGATAGGATATCTTCATTACACGAGCCAGAGGAATATGTTGAATGCGATTATCGTGTTGTTAATGGCTCTCAACGCTGATGGGAAATATGATGAATTACTCAAGGAATATGGAGACAAGCGTGATGATTTCAATAGTGATTATATTGAATCTCAAAAAGATGGAAAGATAAGTGATAAGCAAGCCCCAAACTTCACGACAACAGAAGCGTTGTTTGACATGATAAATCGAATGGGTGATGACCTTAAACCAATCAAGAAAAAGGAGACGTTGACACCGAAGGATACTGCCTTACTTCAAGCATTCATCTTATTCAATATTTATGCACGTCTTCCTATGCGGAATGATGTCGCTGGTATGGAAGCAATCAATAAGCGTAATTACAACAAACTCAAGGAAGAGGAGAAAAAGGAGACAAACTATCTTGTTGTCGATAAAAATAACATGTTCTTTGTTTTGAATAAGTATAAGACATCAAAGAAATATGAAGAACTAAAGATAGATATCCCAGCAGATTTGAAGAAGGTTCTCCGTTATTATATCAAGATGAATGGTATGGGGGTCTTATTCACATCTTCGAATGGAAATCCTCTCACAAGGAATGCCTTGACACAATTGTTAACCCGATATTCACAGAAATATATGGATGGTAAAAAGATCAGTACTACGATTCTTCGTAAAGTGTATCTCTCATCGAAATATTCTGCTGTTAAGGACGAGATGGCGAAAGACGCAAAGATGATGGGTAATAGTGTGGGTACACAGCAGTCTGTGTATGTGAAGAAGGCTCAAGATGATTAGACCTTTGGTATATCACTCGCTTTGTAATGTTTCTTGATTTGCTTGGAAACACTTTCAGCAGCTTGAAACACAGATGATTTGATACCACCTTTCTTATCACTATCTTCATATTTTTTCATAAGTCTAATGTATTTTTCTTGTAATTTCTTGAGATCCGGCTTCGCTGGTTTCCAGTCTGTCTTCTCTCTATTATCCTTGAGTATTTCATCAAGAATAGTTTCCAATTCGGGGTCGAGTTTATCATCCCATTCTTCAGCTAAAACATCATAATCATCATCATCTGTAAGTGATTCAAGTAGGTCTTCATATTGTTTGAAGTATATTTTTCGAAAGTCTGTTCTTTGTTGGTTCTCAACAAAGTCTTTTGCTGGTAGTTTCTTTGCAGCGTCAACCGCCGTATTAAATACATTATAAAGAGATTTCATGGCTTTCTTCAAGGCATCACTATGACTACTTTCCTCTTCATATGGTAGAGTAATTGGTACTGACTTCACTGCAGTTTTCTTGGGTTTAGATTTCTCTTTCTTCTTGGCTTCTTCTCTTTCTCGAGCACGAATAGCTGGCTTATCTTCCAATTGTGAACCAGCTTTCAATAGTTTCTTCTTTTCTCTTTCTGGGGCTTTCGCTATATCACTCTGTTTCTTTTTACCATCTGCGACTGCTATTGGACTATACCACGCTTTGTATTTTTTGAGATTCGTGGGTTTTACAGATACACCGTCTTTTCGCTCTGTGCTATTCCTTAACATGCTGTTCAGTAATTTGATGAAATATTTCCTCTCACTCGAACCAAGACTAGCAAGAGCATCTCCATCCTTATCCTTCACAGATGAAAATAGTTTTCCAATAGCATCATTCACTTCTTTCACAGTTTTGAATGTCTTACCGACTTTGTTTTCGTCAACAGTAAAGTATTTCTCTAGTTTGAATATTTGATCCTTCATAGAACTGTCGGCGACTGGTTTGTATGGTGTCTTAGCGTCTTTCCTCTGTTGTCCTTCTTTCTTCTCTTGCTTGGCTTCTTTCTTATCTTTCTCAATCAATTTATCTTTCATGGATTGCTTGACTGGTTTCTTCACGACTTGTCCTTCCTTCTTGTCTGCTAATCTCAATTGTCCCTTGATAGTTACTGGAACATCCTTTGGATTAAAAGATGGTCGAGGTTTTGTTGCTACCTTTGCTTTCGGTGCCGACTTTGCTTTCGGTGCCGGCTTGGGTTTTGGTGTGACCTTGGGTTTTGGTTTCACCTTTTGAGCCTCAGCTTTCTTTTGTTTGAACTCCTTAACTGCTTCCCTCTTCACTAGTTTGAGTTCTTTCTCCTTCTCAGCGACTTTCCTCTCCTTGGTTTCCTCAGTCTTCTTTTTCTGTTCCTCAGTCTTCTCCGGTTTCTTTACTATATCATCGGCTTTCTTCATGTCAATAGTTTTGGGGCGAACCTTCCCCGGTAAACGGACAAGTGCTTTTTTGACATGATCCACTTTGTACCCCTTTGCGACGATCAGTTTCAATATGTCTGCACGTGTCGCCTTCGATGGTATCTTGATAGACACAAGAATGTTGTGAGCCTTGATGAGTTTGCGGATCTCTGGTGTCGTCAGTTCAGTCATCCTTTACGGTTATATAGATAAAATTATTATCTGTGCTATAATTAAATAAGATGTATTTCAACAAGACCCACTCAAAAAAGGATATCATTCGAACATTCGAGAAGTTATCTGTCTATCCAGACAAGAAGATGAACAAGAGGGAAATCATAGAAAGTTTTGATGAGATTATCAAGACGATTGTGTATACAAATGAAATCAAGAACCTTACAGAGTTGATAGAGTTTTTTCACAATCCATCACCGAATAAGAGATTACCTATAGACAAACGCAACGGGATAATGATGAAATGTAAGAAGATAATCAAGCACGCAAAGAACCATTACTGTTTGGATAGTGTTGGATATTTATCACACGATGAGGTGTTCGCTGATTGTATGGCGATTCATATATATGGAAGTATTCCTTCAGTCCGTCGAGCGTGTGCTATGTTTAACAATTCTCCCCATCAAAACCAGCGAAAGATTCAACCTATTATCCCAGTAGATATTCAAGAGGAATTGAACCAGAAGAAGAAAATAAAGAAGACATATACTCAAGGTGTTTCGTGTAAGTGGGGTGAGTTCACACTATCATTTGATTGATTTCAAATTGGCCGGGATGATTGATATATTTTCCAGAGATTATTTGTAAGTATGAATATTATGGATCGAATTGAATAATCATCCCGGCCAATATGGAAGTGCGTTTCCTCTGTGAAAATATAATCTAAAGATATGTTATATATGAACTCAATCAAGAAGAACGATTTACAATTTGGATTCAATAGTGAGGAAAAGGTTCACGATCATCTGGAGACTTTCTTCGGTACACTGATAGATACAAAGGAAGAGTTCGGTGAGTATTACGAGTTCGATAAATACAACGATAATTGTTTCATCGAGATAAAGACGAGACGTATAAGACACAATCAATATCCTTCGTTGATGTTTGGGGAAAATAAGTCAATCAAGGCTGAGTTCCTTAAGAGAAACAATCCTAACTTGAGAATCTTTGTCATATGGGTCTGTACTGATGGAACATATTACTGGGAACACGGATCAACAGAACATACAGTTGAGTTCAGCGGTAGAACAGATAGAGGTTGTGATGAACGGAACTCATGTTGTCATATAAAGACTACAGACTTGAAGGAATTGACACAATCGATAGATTTTACCGGATAAATACGGGTAAATACTGGTAAATAAGGGTAAATAAGGGTAAATAATCAAGGATTGTGTCTCTTTAAGTGCTTTATAGGCGTTTTTTGACACTAAATTATAATTTAGTGTTTCTTTAAGTCCCTTTTTGACATAATCCTTGATTATTTGTAGTTAAAGACATCGATATATGTGAAAATATAAGGAAAATGACTATATTTCAAGGGACACACGGGTCTATATGTCTTTTTTACAAAGGTATACTGATAAGTTCTTTCCCATTAACTGAGAACAAGACAATCAAACGATATTTATATCAAGGTGATGAGATGATACGATCAAGCAAAGGAATACCTATCATGATACAGATAAAGACGTATTTACAATTATGTAATATGGTCTATGCTAGGAAGAAGGCAAGTAAATCAATAAGGAGAAGCGACCATATAATGTTTGTGAACGCGCTGACGGCTCTTATGAGACTCAAGATAATTGACAACGATGATGATAATGGATATCTCGAATGTCAAAGGAAAAGACCCAGATGTCTTTCTCGTTCTGTATAGATTATTTTTATGTGTGTATATATATAAATGACTCTTCAAGTGCTCGAACTATTCTCTGGAACTGGTTCTGTGGGAAAGGTGTGCAATCAACTTGGATGGGATGTTGTTTCAGTCGATATGATATTACCAGCAACACATAAGGTGGATATAATGCTATTCGATTACAAGCAATATCCCAAAGATGCTTTTGATATCGTATGGGCATCTCCTCCGTGTACGGCATACAGCAATCTACAATCTTGTTGGCTTGGGCGTAAGAAGAAAGATGGAATATATACTCAAGAGAAGATGGACGCAGAGATGAATGACGCAGATTGTATTGTACAGAAGGCTCAAGAGATAATCGAATACTTCAATCCGGAGTGGTGGTTTATAGAAAATCCGCAAACTGGAAAACTAAAGAAGAGAGATATCATGAAAGATATCCCCTTCTATGATGTTTCATATTGTATGTATAGCGACTGGGGATATGAAAAGAAAACAAGGATATGGACTAACAAGAAGGATTGGAATAATCAACTGTGTGATAAATCTGGAGCTTGTGGGAATATGATTGATTCACAAGCGTCAAGGAAGAAACATAGACTGAATGTATCAAAGGACGTCCACACTGTGGGGGAGCAATTTGAGAAAGAGAAACTAAGAATGAAACATAAAAGCACTTGTGATGGTGGATATGATAAACGGAAAAAGAAAGTAGAAGGTCAAATCAACGCGGGGACAACTCAACTCGATAGATACAGAATACCCGAAGACTTGATATTCAGTCTGTTCACTGATTGAGCGCAAATCCGCGGTCATTCTCCCAGAATTATTTTCTAAGGCATATATATAGATGGATAGAAAAAAGGTATTTAAAAAGGAATGCGCATATACAATTAAAATGAGTGATACAACAAAGACAATGGGTGTTCGATTCAAGGACTTCACAAACTTCGAAAGTTTCGCGGCAAATGTGACTGCTAAGGAATACATTCACCCCGAAGACATCAAGAAAATTATTGGACCATCGGCTACCTTCAAGTCATTCTGTGAATGGACAGATTTCACTGATAAGATAAAACCATATTACGACATAGACTGCTGGACAGACAAAGCGAACTGGCGTGAACTAATTGAACCAACAAAGAATAAGTACCTTGAACTATTCACTGAGTTATATCCAGAAAGTGAAATTGCTATAGCCAGTTCTCACGGAGCAAAGGTGAAGAAGGGAGTAAAGGGATATGCTATCTCTTTTCATTTCGTTATCAATGGATATGAGACAACACATAAAGACCTCAAGGCATTCAATATTTCAAATAAGCTATATGATGATAAAAATATTGATAAGGGTGTCTATCGAGATGGTGGAAACATGAGAGCGCTTTATTCGAATAAACCCGGAGATCAAAGAACATTCATTCCAGTAACCATGAAAAACGATGATGGATTTGCTCATCTAATTACATCTACACACTTCACCAGTTCTGGAGCAAGAGAATTGATTAGCCCGTGTGTATCTCCACCAGATTCACCTAAGGCTGTAAAGGTAGAAGAGATAGTCGAACCGGATGAGGAAGAATGGGTGATGGATGATTTCAAAAAAGAGAAGACATATAGTAAAGATGAATTGGATAAAATTGTCCTTGTCCTTAAGGGTGTCAACGAGATAACCGATGATTATCAAGCTTATTTGAATGTAGGAATGGCTCTGCACAACATCACGAGTGGAGACGATTACGGATTAGAATTATTCTGGGAGTTCAGTCAAGATTACCTTGAAGCACACCCAGATACAAAGAGAGACCCCGACACAAAATGGGCATCATTCAATAATGATGCTATCGAGTTCAAACTCGGTCTTGCTTCCCTACGTAAGACATACGAAGAATACAAACCAGTTGACCTCAAGACCAGCGAGGGTGTATTCAAACATTCTCAAAATAAAGGAGATACAATAGAAGTTTCGCTCAATAAAGTCTTATTTGATTTGAATGAAAGATTGATTTATATCAAGTCAACAAGTGAGTTCATCACACTTGACAAGAAGAAATATTACACCTATGACAAAGCTGGGAAAGTAGTCGGTGATGAATGGCGTGATTGTTGGTCTCTTAAGAAGGTTCAGTCTGTCGCTACTCACTTTGAGAAAGAGAACTTCTACTATGAAGGAGTTGACGGTAAACGGAAGTTGTATAATCCATTCAAGGAATGGAGGTCGTGGAGTGATAGACGTGAAGTCTGGGCTATTGGTTTCGACCCACGGTCAAAGGAAAATACTGATATCTTCAATCTATGGAATGGATTCGCTATCTCTAAGGAAGACGCAGATAAAACAGATGATAAAGAAGCTCAACCTATTCTTGATCATATCTTGGAATTATGGTGTGATGGAGATAGTGAAAGCTACAACTATGTCCTTGATATGTTCGCTCATTATATCCAAAAACCACATATCAAGACTGGTGTTGTTCTTTCACTCAAGTCAAAGCAAGGTGGTGGTAAGGGAATTATTCTAAATAAACTGAATGATATCATAGGTGATGACCACTTCTGTTCTAACTCAAACGCAAATTATCTATTCGGTGATTTCAACGGACAACTCGAGGGGAAAATCCTTGTTAATCTTGATGAGGCATTCTGGGGTGGAGACAAGAAGATGGAAGGCATGATGAAGAGTAAAATTACAGAGACGAAGCAAACTGTACGAAAATTATTCAAAGAAGCATATACAGTCGATGATTATGTCAACTATATCATCACAACAAATAATGACTGGTTTGCTGGTGTTACAGAAGATGACCGCAGATATTACTGTTTGGAATTAGTCAATAAACTGTCTGGACGTATGACAAAGGAAACTGTGAAAGAAGTGAAACCCGTACTCGATGCTTCAAGTGAATCATTCGCAAAGGTTCTATACAACAGAGATATCAGTAATTTCAATCCTAGGGTTTTCAAAAAGACCAAACTACTTCAACAGCAAGTTGAGCGCAATTGGTCATCACCCAAGGTATGGTTTCATAATGTCATGAAAGATGGTGGGTTCACAACAAAGACGGCCAAAGATACAGTCTTTGTCGAATGGGGTGATTTACAAGAGGGATCATATACAGAGTTTATTGGTGGAGTAAGGAAGAAGAATAAAATAACCAAGAAAATGAAGACGATGTATTTCAAAGAATGGATTTATGGAGCATATGAAAGCCAATTCGCTGATGGACGTAAAGTCAGCGAATCAGCATTCTTCCGTGAACTAATGAAGTTCTTTGATCTAGAGGAAATCCGCATCACGACCGAAGAAGGACAGAGACGCAGAGTGTTTATTTTACCAGAGTTGGATGAAGCCAGACTACGATGGAACAAGGAACAAGAATATGATTATGAATATGATGAAGGTGATGAGTGGGAATAATTATTTGTATCCCTCGAATATATCCTTGGGTTTCACATCCTCTTTTTTTGTATCTTTTATCTTCAACTGAATTGTGTCTCGTTCACCTTTCTTCTGTGGAGGAACTTTCACAGTCTTCTTCACTTTCGCTTTCTTCGCCATGTTATATGATAGAACAGATAATATTTTGTTTTATTTTTTGTATCATTTTTATCTATCTAAGATATAAATGAGTTTGGTAATCACTTCGAATATCCCCAAGGATGATGATTTGCGTCCAGACAGCAGTAATACGTTCAAACCTTATTCATACCAGAATAGGCTTCTCAACACGATGAAGATCCCACCTATGAGTGAGATAGCACTTGAATCATGTAAAATCACCAAGAATGGTCTTCTATCAATCTCGGCTGAAAACTCTGCCTTTTCTGCCTTCTTTGGTCCACTCAATACCGGTGATAACCTTGATGATTTCACAACTCAACCGACCTTTGGAATATCTGGACCAGAAGATGCCTTTGTTGGTGGTGGACGTGTTGAGCGTAATCCTACTGATTTCGCAAGGGACATCACTACTGGTCTTGGCTCTGCAGTCTATCACCCCGCTCTTGTTACGGGTGTTGGAACGTCTGGAGTAAAGTGTACAGTCGAAAGCGACCCAGCAACCAACGATTTCAAGGGATTTCGCTGGACATCTACCCAAAATATAGCAAATACGAAGATGACCGCAGCATTAACATATCAAGATATTACACCAAATGGTAGTAATGGCTTCGACGTCACCGGAATTGGTAAAAATATTATCACAGCCACACAAGCTAATGGTTTCTATGTCCAAAATCGTCAGTATCCTATTTCACAGAAGGGTGGTGAGGTGATTATGGATTTTGCGGATTGCCTCGGTGCTGGGAAGGCATTCGTCTGTGGTTTATCGAGAATCAATAGCAATAAAGGTGTTCATACTGGAGGATTTTCTCCGGATAATTATTCGGTGGCCTTTGGTGATGGTCAAGCATTCCGGAGAGCTATTGGTGGAGGTGTGCGGGGAGGTGGTATGTTTTACGATATATGTATCGCCCGCGTAGGGGACAATCTAAAAGTTTACCAATGTCAAACGACAAGCAATTCCAACGCCGTGAGAGATGGACGCAGATCCGCCAGCACCTTAATGATGAAGGAAATTGTCTATCATGGAACTGCCTTTGGTGTAGCACCATTCAACAAAGCCACTGCGTATGATTTGACAGCTACAAAAACCTATACAAAAGTCAAATATACTCTAACGAATGAACATATTCGAATCGACCTATGGGATAGTACTGCTGATGCTTGGCAGTTACTTATTGATAATATCGCCACAAAAGCTGCTGGTGGAACGAAGGTAAATCTAACACTACCTAGAACCGCATCGCAGTGGAATATGTATCCAACTCTACACGCTCGAGGTGTTGGTGCGATTCTTCAGCTTACTAGTATTGACCATTACACCGTTGCTCCACTATACGATCCACTCACCTATACCAAAACTAACTGGTGGGGTCATCTGGATGTGAACGGTCTCACTCGATGGGCAAGAGAGATAGATAGTAGACCATGGAATGACTCCTCTTCAGCTGTTGAGCTTATACCAAAACTTAAAGGAGCAGCAAGAGAGGAAATGGCTGGATATGTTTTCCAGATTATAATGATGCCTTCTGTATCCTATGGTAAAGTAATAACTGGAGGAGCAAACACATCTAAAATATTTGGGTTTGATAATCAACCCGTTGGGTATGCTCTTGCAGCAGATATAGATGGAGAAACGCAACACTATGTGTCGGCTAATGTACCGAAGATAATCTCTACTTCAAGTCTATTCGTTAGACTGAATAATTTCACTCAGCAGTCTATCAACGCAAGACAAGGAACAATCTCTAAAATCATCGCTCACTTGCCTCGCTTCGACAACGCTGGTAATGAGACGGGTGGTCTGTTCTTCCAACCGGGAGAGAGGACATATGTTGCCCTTAACAACCCCGATACACTATTTGTCAATTCATTCGATGTTGACTATGTATATGATAATGAGACGCTATGTAAGGCGATCTCGGGTAAATCAATTACTGTTTTCCATATAAGGAAAGCATTAGTTTGAAAAAAATATTGATAAGAGATGATTATTTCGGGGGAGTTAACTCTAGCCAAACGATATCACGTGGAAGACCAATCTTGTAACAGTAATAGAAGCAATCAAAGTTGCACTTATTCTGTAATTCAGTTCCATTCTTCACGAACTGTATACGCCTTCGGGGGATGATGATTTGAAGTGAAGTATCAGTTGATTTGAAGTTCTCCCGGAAATACTGTGTATTGATTTTACTGGAGGGTAATATCAATATGAATGGTTTATCCAGTTCCTTCAATCGGGTGATTACATCCTTCGACTTACTGAACGGTGGATTACTTACAACTATATCTCCCTCATCACTTTCAAAGAAATCATTATCATTATGAATCACCTCATGACCCATCTCTTGAAGATATTTACCCGACTTTCCATCACCCATGAAAGCCTCCCAGATTACCTTGTCTTTAGGGATATATTGAGCTATGTTTTCCCACGCGTATTTTGGTGTCATATAGTCATCGTGTTTCAAAAACGTCTTTGTGTGAAACCCCGCCATTTATATCAACATAGATATTTATTTCATTTGAATGAACGAAATCACACCAATTGATGGAAACCGTCTTCATCGACGGTGAACTCTAACTCTTCATCACACGCTGATTCTTCTGTATCACTTAATATTTCATTATTTCTCTTTTCTTTTTTCATATCAGTTGATGGATCATATGTCTCATCAACTTGAGTGAACTCTTTGAACTCTTGAATCAAGTCTGGTCTTCCACATTTTGCTAGTGTTGAGACAATTTCATCGAATGTTGTTTGATCCATTTATACTTACCTTTAGATTTTATTTCTGGAGAAAAGACGAATTATTCCTCAACTGGTTCCTCAACTGGTTCCGGTTCCGGTTCCGGTTCCGGTTCTTTCGCTACTGCTTTCGCTCTCGCCTCAAGAATAGTTTTCTCGCATGTAGAGTAGCGCATACCCCCATCCTTTAAGAGAATGAAACAATCTATCTCATCATCACTCAGTTCGTACTTATCGCAGAAAGCGTTGTACAAATCGCACTCATCGTCTGTGAAAGTCATTTATACAAGAGACACATATAAAAAAATGAATTGATAATTTTTATTTTTTCTTTGATTGCTTCTCCCCTTCAGCAAGTATTTGAGCTATGATTCCCTCTGGTGTCCTTTTTGCCCTTTCGATTTTGTATATCACCGCTGATGTGTTGTTTATATTAGCATATGTTCCATCACTATCACATATACTTGTTATTATATCACTTATCATCTGTGGTTTCGTAACAGTAAACACTAGGGAACTTGGATTACCAAGGAAGTAATCATTCTGTGCAGAGTATTTATCAATTATTGAAATGATGGGCAAGTTTGCTCCAGAAGGATTTCCACCTATAGCGGTAGACCCTTCCAAGATAGAACTTCTTACAGTGTAATACGGTTTCAAGACTGCCTTCGAAAGTGAACCCGCTGGAACTGATATGGACTGTGTCCGGATAATAGATTCCGGATAATATGTGATTGGTGTAGTATCGTAACTCCATATACTATTGGGGTCTGTCCCCGTGCTAATAAGGTTTGTTAGACCCTTCACAAAGGGAAGACTTGTCGAATACATGGCTGCTCCAAAATCATTCAGTACATATGCCTTGTTATCGCTCGCAACAACTTCAGCATTTGTAGTCAATCGATACAGTTCCGCGATGTTATCATTATTTATCCTTTGATTCAAAACGTTGAGATTTGATGGTTTTGCTGATACTTGATTGTAATTAAATCCAAGAATATCCCACATACCTTGAGACCAATCATTTTCACTATATCCAAAATCATCAATATAGATACCACCATGTGAATCGAATATCTCAAAGGGTTCTATATTTACATTATCAGCTGGGAAATTGGCCAAGTTCTCGTGGTTCACAGCTGATCCACCCGGAGAATCCGGATATGCTAAATTGGTTAGTCGTTGGTCCTTTCTTACATACGGTTTGAATGCTGGACTGTAGCCGAAATCTGGAGGTCTTGGATTTATTTTATATACTGTATCTCCAGCATTTGGATCAATCTCGGGTTTGTTTATTGTCTTCACTTCTCCTACGGGTTTCGTGAGAGCATCACTTGTTATTGTTGCTTGAGACGTTCCAGCATAAAATGAATTATTTGAGTTGTTTGCTGTATGAAACTTTGAGAACTCGAAACGATTATTCACTCCGTTGAAATCTATGATTGGAGTATTTGCTCCCATATACGTCTGTGTGATATATTGATTAATATCAAAACCAGTTGTCTGGTCTCCGGTGTTATTGATTACCGTAGTGTTTTGAGCGATACTCTTCTGTGTTGCGCCCGTATCATACAACGTCCCCGCATCACTTGTTGTATACCCAGAGTAAGGACATATCATACACGTCGAGTATGCTGTAGAATGAGAGTCAAATCCCAGTCTCCTACCTCTTTCTATATCCCCAAAAACAAACAGATTCATAGGAATGCCCCCAGCCCTATCTGGTCGTATTCTTATAAAATATTCTACTATTGGAGTTCCAGCAGAATCCGTTTGATGTGAGAACTTAATTGGTTGAGCAAAACCATAACTGTATCGAGTAGAACCCGGTCCAATAGGCTCCTCTACCTCAATATAGTTGTCTCTTTGGCTCTCATCCCAGTCTATGAACAAGGCGTTCGATGTCTTTGTTCTACCATTTCCACCCGGACCAAAGGTGTTTGCAGTCATGTTATCGCTTCCAAACTCTTCATTGTAAAGTGTTCCGGGAGACCCAGCTGAGGGATACTGGTTGATATGAAGAAATCGTGAAGTTTCATATTTTACTGCCTCTGTTGGTCTCGTGGAACGAGCGGGGTCATAATTCTCTGTCAATTCTACATCATCCCACAATTCCGGATATAATGCTTGAGCGTCGAAAAAGTCTCTTAGTAGAGACAGATTTTCTTTGGTATATCTTATGTTGGTATCCATATAAGCATATGTATTTACTAACCCTTCCTCTCTCACAAGGTCCAACACTTGAAACCCACGAAACGAATGAGGTTCAACAGACAGTATTTTTGTGGCGATAATTGCGGGATATATCTTTTGATACACATCACCAGTACTTGGAACTTGTTGTTGTAGGAGCATTCCCGTCTCATATATCTCTGGTCTTTTTATCGCAATAAAAGCATAACTACTGATATAGTCAATTGATGTTTGGTCTGTGTTCGCATATAGCGATGGGATAACTTGTTGAGAATATTCATCAAACTTTGTCTTTGAGTTTTGAAATCTATTTTGACAATTGATTGGTTTATATGTCTTTGATGAAACAGTATGCGTTAACGTATGTAAATAATCGGTATCATCAAATGCTTCAAATGATAATGGTGTCTCAGTCTCGTTCAGTTGTTTCGTCAGCTGTTGGGCGACTGCCGTAGGAGTATTAAATCCCTTCGTTATTGAAAGATCAACCCTCTCCCTTATTCGATGATATGTTGCTTCACATATATGTCCAAAAACATTCACAGTTGGATACTGCACAGTGAAGTTCATATCACTTTCACCACTATTCCATATATCTGTATTCTTTACATACACCGCGCTATTCTTTACAAACATCGTATATCTCTCATTCCTTATTCTCTGTTTATACATATAAGTCTGTCCGTTGTGTTGGGCTCCAACAGTTGCGTGTTTTCTCCAATCATAATTACAAATCATATTCTCATTTACTGTAAAAAAGGCGGCACCGGAAAGAGAACCATCAACCGTTGTGTATACATCTTGAGGATCAGTAACCGGATTTGTCGTCTTTTCTTCTTGAGAGAATCTTCGAGGCTGAGGGATATAGTTAGGATATTCACACGCTGTGAAGTAATACCCTATAATCACGGGAGCTTCGTTGTCTCTTAGAGGTGTTGTTTTATCTGTCTCCACAACTGTCTTTATACCCCGATAATATCCAAGACGATATAATGGGTCAACGACACCAGCACCAAGGGAACGTGATGGAACTCTATTTTCACTGACGTACTGAATATCAGTATATGGAGGTAGTTTGTTTATGCCCGTGCTTACACCCTTGAACTCAATTGTGTTTGAATTACCAGCGCCTACCTCGCTAACAAAAGCACGTTCAACGGAAATAGTATCACCAACATTCAGTCTCACAGTCTGTTGTAGTGTGTTCGACCATACAGCTGGATTAGAATCATTACGGGACCGTGCCTCTACTGATGCTGCTCTATTACAGTTTATCAACTGGATATCTGTGTAATCACCCATTTATGATATGGATAGATATAAAAAATATGGATACGAAACTTACTTAATATGTGCCCCTCACCTTTACTATGTTCATCTTCTCTGGATGTTTTTCCTCGAACTTATCAATCTGTCCCAACTTCTTGTAGTAATTATACAGAGATTGGGCTCTCCGGTAATCCTTATCTGCTTCATACTTTTCCTTCTTCGCATCCTTGTTATTGTTGTAATGAGCTTTTGCCCGTTCACGGTTCTTCGCGATGTATTTTTCATCTGTCTTCTTCACAGCATGATAGTAGTTATACTCGCGTTCCTTCTTAGCCTTGTAGTTAGTGAGAATCCTTTCGATTTGTTCGGGTGTCAAACTTTGAGACATTATCTATACATTCTACTAGATAATATTTATTTAAATCAATTTTTGAAATAAAATGTCTTCATATACAAATGCCGATTTACATGGAAATCACTGATGCGACTGCGAAGGGAAAGAAACTCAAGGCGTCTTTCTACAAGAAAGAAAACGGGAAGCGAAAATATCTAAAAGTTGTGCAGTTCGGTTCGAAAGGTAGTCAAACATATTTAGACCACTCAAACAAAGACATACGAAAGCGATACATAGCGCGTCATAGAAAGAATGAAAACTGGAATAATTACATGAGTGCGGGGGCCCTTTCGAGGTATTTGCTTTGGGGGGATTCATCATCTCTTATAACTAATATCAAGAAATATAAATCACGATTCAAACTCTCTTAAGGAATGATATTTTCCTCTTCTTGAGGTACTGATTGAGTTCTTGGAGTCTTCATATTTGCGTCCTTATCCGCCTTATCTTTTTTCTCTTTATCTGCCTTATCTTTCTTTTCCTTGATTTGATCTTTCAATCCTTTCATCTCTTCTTCAGTCGGTGGTCTTCTCTCACATCGAAATAACCAGCAGAGATTCACCTTGCAGTGACATTTGCTCATCCATATCACTTGAAGCAATCCAGCAATTGCTCCTAGGACTAAGACCACAGCTCCCGCTGCTTGGTCCACCGAGTAGTTCTGTAATTGCCCTTGGCCGTTCTCACTCATAGATAGTGTTTATCTATGAGATTTATTTTTATTTAAAGAGACAATTGATTTTTTTCTTGTTCATATCATATGGAGAACTCACAAGAGGATTTTGTACCAAAACCAATAGACAAGGTGAATGAATCACTTTATGCTATCAAAACCCAAATCAACAAAATCAACGTCGATGTTGTCTGTATCAAAGCTGACTTAGAGTTCATCAAACATGAACTTCTCAAGGAAAAACCAAAGTCTACACCAGTAAAAGGAGGATGGATTTTCTCATAAATAATTTTGTTGTTTATCATATATAAATGATATTCACTTTCTACAAATGGAATGTTTGTGTATGGATATGGAAAGATAAACCCAAAGAAAATCCTTGATTATCCTTTTCACATATAATCTAAATTGGCC
>TARA_R110002167_G_scaffold5966_2_pt1 | contig 15573 bp, 15 predicted proteins | sample TARA_R110002167 | Tara Oceans TARA_R110002167 (sample SAMEA4398238) | marine metagenome | biome: Polar Biome; feature: [MES] marine water layer (ENVO:01000295) within the mesopelagic zone...; material: water (ENVO:00002006), including particulate matter (ENVO:01000060) such as...... | reverse complement strand
AAAAAAAAAAAAAATGATGACTTCGTTTAACTGCTGATATAGACCATTAAATCATTCCATATCATCGCATTAAACGAAACTACCAAATTCCATAAACATCAAGGAATATTTAAATACTTATGTGTTTGTAACGACACTTTCCACTTTGGATTAGCCATTACATAATCGACAATTACAGGGATTACTTTGTCACGCTTGCTCCATTCGGGTTGCAAATACAACATACAATCTTTGCTTACTTGTGCAGCTTGTTCTTCTGCAAACCGGAAATCATCTTTATTATAAATAATCATTTTAAGCTCATCTGCTTTTTCGTAAACTTCTTTAGTTGGTAATTTTAGCTTTTTAGGAGATAGACAAATCCAATCCCAAGTCCCTGTTAATTTATAAGCTCCTGAAGTCTCTATATGAACTTTCAATCCTTCCAATTTCAATTTTGTTGTCAACGAGGTCATATCCCACATTAATGGTTCTCCTCCAGTCACTACAACCGTATCACTATGTGCCTTTGCATGAGCCACAATTTTATTCGTTTCGGTTGGAGGATGCAAAGCAGCATTCCAACTTTCCTTTACATCACACCAATGGCAACCTACATCACAGCCGCCAAGTCTTATAAAATAAGCAGCGGTTCCTTTATGGAATCCTTCTCCCTGAATGGTATAAAACTCTTCCATTAAGGGCAACATATCCCCTTTATCAACTAATTGCCGGATCTCTTTTTTCATAGTTTGCAAAGATACTATTTTGCAAACTAAATGTTGATAGTTTTATTCATCTAGTTGTATGAATTCATTAGGAATAGTTATTTTTATGCAAAATTATAAGTAATGAGTAAGAAGGAAGCTTTTTTTAAATATATAAACGACGGAAATACAACGAAAGGCGATTTTATTACTGTAGGAGCCGCTATGTTAGATGGCGAAACAATCACAGGAGCTCATGTTAAAATTCCTTTAAAAACATTAAATCGTCATGGCTTGATAGCAGGTGCGACAGGTACTGGAAAGACAAAATCGCTTCAAGTATTAGCCGAAAATTTAAGTGATAAAGGCATCCCTGTGTTACTTATGGATATTAAGGGTGATTTAAGTGGTTTAGCCGAACCTAGTCCTGGACATCAAAAGATTGACGAACGTCATGAAAAAATTGGAATTCCTTTTAAAGCTAAACGTTTTCCTGTTGAAGTTTTAACCTTATCTGAACAAGATGGTGTTAGATTACGTGCGACTGTAAGTGAATTTGGCCCTGTACTATTGTCACGGATTTTAGATCTATCTGAAGCACAATCGGGTATTGTTTCTGTTATTTTTAAATACTGTGATGACAATAAAATGCCGCTTCTTGATTTAAAGGATTTTAAAAAAATATTACAATTCGCCACTCAAGAAGGTAAAGATGAATTTGAAGATGATTATGGCAGAATTTCAACAGCCTCTACTGGTGCTATTTTACGAAAAGTAGTTGAACTAGAGCAACAAGGTGCTGATTTATTTTTTGGTGAAACCTCGTTCGATGTTCAGGATTTGCTCAGAATTGATGATGATGGCAAAGGCTACATTAATATTATACGATTAACCGATATTCAAGATAGACCAAAATTATTCTCTACGTTTATGCTGAGTTTGTTGGCCGAAATATATTCAGCTTTTCCAGAGCAAGGCGATAGTGATAGACCTGAGTTAATTTTATTTATTGATGAAGCTCATTTAATTTTTAATGAAGCTTCCAAAGCTTTAATCAATCAAATTGAAAGTATTGTCAAATTAATTCGAAGTAAAGGTGTTGGCCTATATTTCGTCACCCAAAATCCAACCGATGTTCCAGAAGCAGTATTAAGTCAACTAGGTTTAAAAATTCAGCACGCTTTAAGAGCCTTTACTGCTAAGGATAGAAAAGCCATTAAGCTAACGGCTCAGAATTATCCAGACTCGGAATATTATAATACGGCCAATGTTTTAACATCGCTTGGTATCGGTGAAGCTTTAGTATCCGCACTCGATGAAAAAGGAAGACCAACACCACTTGCCGCAACCATGATGCGTGCACCTATGAGCAGAATGGATATCCTTACTGAGCCTGAATTGAACGCACTTTTATCAAAATCAAAATTGGTAAAAAAGTACAACGAAACCATAGATAGAGAAAGTGCTTATGAAATGCTAAATGACAAAATTGACAAGGCCCAAGAAGAAGAGGTTAAAGAAAAAGCCCGACAACAACAGGAAACACTCAAAAAAGCAGCATCCAAACAACAAAGCAAAACAAGCTCTAGAAGAAGAAGTTCCGCAATGAATCCTGTAGTTAAAGTGTTAACAAGCGCTACCTTTATACGAAGTGTCTTTGGGATTTTATCTAAAGTCATGAAAAACAGATCATAATTTCAATATTAATCAATATTAATAAATATCAACAAATTAAACGTCCCCCTATGAACAAATCATTTTTAGTTTTCGCACTCATTCTCTTCATTTTTTCAAGTTGTAATAAAGAACAGGGGCCTTTTCAAATTGGTAAGCAACATGTTGGTTTACTAACAGATTCAACCCAAATAAAAGAGCTGAAATCAATTTATACCAAAGACTCGTTAGTAAATTACAATGGCAATGAATTTACGGGAATAATTGATGATATCGAGGTTTTTGAAAAAGGTGGTGCGAAATTATTAAGCATAAGTCCTCGTAGGTTTTCAGACTCAACCTCTTTTATTCAAAGTGTTCGGATTTTTGACCCGCGTTTTAAAACAAATAAAAATATTTCTATTGAAAGCACCTTTAAAGACATTGCAAAAAATTATAAAATAACAAGAATTGACAATTTAATAAATACCGTTGTTATTTCTGTTAATGAATTAGATGCCTCGTTTACCATTGACAAAAAAGATTTACCGGCCAATATGCGTTTTGACATGAATTTAACTATTGAACCAACTCATATTCCAGACAACGCCAAAATCAAGTATTTTTTCTTAAACTGGCATAAAACCAATTAAAAAAAACAAAATGAACCCATTCTTCTCAAAACTATTAATTGATGCAGCTCGTAGAAAAGTTGAGTCAAATAAAGATTCTAAACAAATAACTGAGAAAGACATCATGCCTATTGTGAAAAACCTTCAGGTAGAATTGTCTCACGCAGTTCGGGAGTACATTTTTATAATTATTGGCGTATTTTCTGCAGGTTTTGGATTGAAAGGCTTTTTATTACCAAATCAATTTATTGATGGTGGCGCTACAGGTATTTCACTTCTATTGAAAAATATATCGGAACTTGATTTAGGTGTTTTATTGGTATTGGTAAATCTTCCTTTTTTATTATTGGCCTCGAAAACCATTAATATGAAATTCGCCATAAAGAGTATTGTGGCCATTTTATTTTTAGCTATCGTCGTTCACTTTGTTGATTACCCGATAATTACCGAAGACAAATTGCTTATTGCAGTATTTGGTGGATTCTTTTTAGGTCTTGGAATTGGTTTGTCTATGAGAGGTGGCAGTGTTATTGATGGTACAGAAATTTTGGCTATTTTTTTAAGTAGAAAACTATCTATAACCATTGGAGACGTTCTTTTCCTAATTAACATTATTATCTTTTCCTTTGGAGCTTATATCTTATCTATTGAGACGGCATTGTACGCCATTTTAACTTATTTGGCAGCAGCCAAAACGGTTGACTTTGTGGTTGATGGTGTTGAAGAATATGTTGGTGTTACCATTGTTTCGAACGAACATGAAGCCCTAAGAATTATGCTTATCGAAAAATTACGCCGGGGCTGTACCATATACGCTGGACGAGGTGGTTATGGGAAAAACAGTAAAAGCTACGACAAAGACATTATTTATGCAGTAGTAACACGTTTAGAACTTGCCAAATTGCGAACCGAAATTGATAAAATAGATAAAAATGCTTTTGTTGTTATGAGTACCGTTAAAGATATAAAAGGTGGTATGATAAAGAAAAAGCCAATGAAAAGTTAATCATGAAGAAATACACTGTACAAAATAAACCATTTATTGTTCCAACAGAGGATGGTAAAGTTATTAAAGAACACTTTGGCTTAGCTACTGACGGAAACCCCAAACTAAGTATTGCCCATATGATTGCGCCTTCTGGCTGGAGCGAACCATTTCAAATACCAGAATTTGATGAATTTACGTTTATCATTAAAGGAAAAAAACAATTCATTATTGAGGATGATATTGTAGTTTTAGAAGCTGGGCAATCTATAAAAATCGAAAAGAATACGAGAGTTCAATATTCTAATCCCTTCACAGAACCTTGTGAATATATAGCTATTTGCACACCAGCGTTTTCAATTAATGGCGTTAACAGAGAAAATTAATGGCTTCCATTTTTGTAAAACTTGTTGGCAGCTACCTTAACATTTTAAGCTATCTGTCTAAAAACTATGCGGCAGAAAAAGCCCTCATGTTATTTTCAAAACCTAGAAAAGGGCAAATTTCCAAACTACAAGCAGTATTTTTAAATACGTCCATTAAAGAAACGTTAAAATATAATTCCCATGGCATAATGACTTACAGATGGATTGGGACCAAACAAACCATTCTCTTAGTTCATGGCTGGGAAAGCAATTCGGGCAGATGGCAGTCTCTTATAAGTCATTTAAAAGGCCAAGAGCTTAATATTATTGCATTCGATGCGCCTGCCCATGGCCATTCTGGTTCTGAGATTTTTAATGCTATTCTATATTCCGAATTCATCAATGTTGTAGCTCAAAAATTTCAACCAGATATCATAATAGGGCATTCTGTTGGAGGCATGTCAACGGTGTTTTTTCAAAATAAATATCAATTAAAAAGTATCAAAAAAATAGTTCTTTTGGGTGTCCCTTCTAATTTTATAGATGTATTAAAGAGATATACAGATATGCTAGGTTATAATAAACGGATTATTAACCAACTCAATGCAATCCTCCTTGAACGTTTTGGAGCACCTCCAGAATCGTTTAGCACGGCAAGATATATTGAAACCATTAACTCCGAAGGTCTTATTATTCATGATGAAAATGATAAAATAATTCCTTTTGAAGACGCACTTCGCATTAAAAATAATTTTAAAAACAGTAAACTTATAAATACTAAGGGTTTAGGGCACTCCCTTAATCATAAATCCATCAACTCACAAATTTTGGAATTTATTGACAATTAAACTTTCTATCTTTGCAACCTATGGAAGTACAATTAAAACGAATTAATAAATATTTAAGTGAAGTAGGTTATTGTTCTCGTAGAGAAGCTGATAAACTGATTGAAGCAGGTCGTGTAACCATTAATGGTGTGGTACCCGAAAAGGGAACAAAAATCAGTAAACAAGATGTTGTGGCCGTTGATGGAAAAACCATTGTCGATTCTAAAGAAAACTTTGTGTATCTGGCGTTTAATAAACCAGTTGGTATTGTCTGCACTACAGACACGAGCGTTGAAAAAGACAACATTATTGATTTTATTAACTATCCCAAACGAATTTTTCCTATTGGAAGATTGGATAAACTAAGTGAAGGATTAATTCTTTTAACAGATGATGGCGATATTGTCAATAAAATATTAAGAGCCAGCAATAATCATGAAAAGGAATATATTGTAAAAGTTGATAAACCCATTTCGCAAACTTTTATTGAACGTATATCTGGAGGGGTCCCTGTTTTAGATAGAATTACTAAAACGTGTAAAGTTCAAAAATTGAATACTTACGAATTCAAAATTATTTTAACACAAGGCTTAAACAGACAAATACGCCGTATGTGCGAATACTTAAATTATGAAGTAGAAACACTAAAACGTATAAGAATAATGAATATTAAACTTGACATGCCTGTTGGAGACTATAGAGAACTAACAGATAATGAGTTTAAAGAACTCAGCCAACTTTTAGAAACCTCAACCAAAACATACCAAAAAAACAGACGCACTTAAAAATTAAATTTTATTATATTATGGCAATATTATCACCTTTCCATTTGGCTATTCCTGTTCATAATCTAGAAGAATGCAGACAATTTTATAGAGATGTTTTAGGCTGTAAAGAAGGTCGTAGTAGTGACCATTGGGTCGATTTTAATTTTTTTGGACATCAATTGGTTATCCACTTTAAACCCAAATCAAACGAAGCCTTGCACACCAATCCTGTAGATGGTAAAGATGTTCCTGTACCGCATTTTGGAATTGTTTTACCTTGGCATGATTTTCAAACCTTGTCAGAAAAATTAAAAACAAAAAATATCCAATTTGTCATTGAGCCCTATATTCGATTTCAAGGGCTTGCTGGCGAACAGGCCACCATGTTTTTTTATGATCCTTCTGGAAATGCTTTGGAGTTTAAAGCTTTTAAAGATTTAGGGCAGTTATTTGCTAAATAGCATCATTACATTCTGTGGTGTTCTCTTGCCAGCAACGTGTTTTTAAGCAACATCGCAATCGTCATGGGGCCCACGCCTCCTGGAACTGGTGTTATAAAACTTGCTTTTTTGCTTACATTTTCAAAATCTACATCGCCGGTAATAACATAGCCTTTTGGTGAAGATTCATCAATTACTCGAGTAATTCCCACATCAATAATAACCGCATCGTCTTTCACCATTTCTGCCTTTAAAAAATTAGGAACCCCTAAAGCCGAAATAATAATGTCCGCTTGTGACGTTATCTGGGTAATGTTTTTTGTATGACTATGGGTTAATGTTACTGTAGAATTTCCAGGAAATCCTTTTCTTCCCATCAATATACTCATCGGACGACCGACAATATGAGAACGACCAATTACTACCGTATGTTTTCCTTGTGTTTCCACGCCATATCGATCTAATAATTCTAGTATTCCAAAAGGTGTCGCAGGAATAAAAGTGGACATGTCTAAAGCCATCTTCCCAAAGTTTGTTGGATGAAATCCATCAACATCTTTATCTGGATCGACTGCCAATAGAACTTTTTGTGTATCTATTTGAGGTGGTAATGGTAATTGTACGATAAAACCGTCTATATCGTCATTTTCATTAAGCTCTTTAATTTTATCCAATAATTCGATTTCGCTAGTTGTATTTGACATTTTTACTAACGTAGAGTCAAAACCTACGCGTTCGCACGCCTTCACTTTACTGCCTACATAGGTTAAACTTGCTCCATCGTTCCCAACAATAATAGCGGCTAAATGGGGAACCTTTTCGCCTTTAATTTTCATTTTTTGAACTTCAGCAGCGATTTCATTTTTAATATCGTTACTAACTTTTTTCCCGTCTAAAATTGTCATTTTTTTTAGTGTTTGATAAAATATCCCTTTTAACTTTTAACTTTTAACTTTTAACTTTTAACTTTTAACTTTTAACAAAACTAGCGCATATTATTCATCATTTGCATCATTTTTTTGCCACCGCTACCTTGCATCATTTTCATCATTTTACTCATTTGATGGAACTGCTTTAATAACTGGTTTACTTGTTGAACCGATGTGCCTGACCCCATTCCTATTCGTTTTTTTCTGCTGGCATCGATCACAGATGGATTCGTTCGTTCCTTTGGTGTCATAGAATGGATTATGGCTTCAACCCCTTTAAAAGCATCATCATCAATATCAACATCTTTCAACATTTTTCCAGCGCCAGGAATCATGCCCATAAGGTCTTTCATGTTTCCCATTTTCTTGATTTGCTGAATTTGCTTAAGAAAATCGTCGAACCCAAATTGATTTTTCGCTATTTTCTTTTGAAGTTTTCTGGCTTCAACCTCATCAAACTGTTCTTGCGCACGTTCAACCAATGATACCACATCGCCCATACCAAGAATACGGTCTGCCATACGAGCTGGATAAAACACATCAATGGCTTCCATTTTTTCACCCGTCCCAATAAACTTAATAGGTTTATTTACAACAGATTTAATGGATATAGCGGCACCACCACGGGTATCTCCATCTAATTTAGTAAGTATAACTCCATCAAAATTCAACACATCGTTAAATGCTTTTGCCGTATTTACAGCATCTTGACCTGTCATGGAATCTACCACAAACAATGTTTCTTGTGGCTGAACAGCTTTATGGATATTTGATATTTCGGTCATCATAACCTCATCGACTGCCAATCGACCCGCGGTATCAATAATAACCACATTAAATCCATTGGATTTGGCATGGGCAATACCAGCTTTGGCTATGGCAACAGGATCTGTATTTCCTTTATCACTAAAAACTTCCACATTGATTTGCTCTCCTACAATATGTAATTGGTCTATCGCCGCAGGACGATATACGTCGCAGGCAACCAATAAAGGTTTTTTTGTTTTTTTGTTTTTTAAATAATTCGCCAGTTTACCAGAAAATGTTGTTTTACCAGATCCTTGTAATCCAGACATTAAAATAATACTTGGTGTCCCAGACAGATTAATTCCTTCGGCATCACCACCCATAAGTTGGGTAAGTTCGTCCTTAACAATCTTAACCATTAACTGCCCTGGTTGTAACGTGGTCAATACATTTTGACCTAAAGCCTTCTCTTTAACTTTGGTTGTAAAATCTTTTGCTATTTTGAAATTAACATCGGCATCTAACAAAGCCCGTCTAACTTCTTTTAAAGTTTCTGCTACATTAACCTCAGTAATACTTCCATGTCCTTTAAGAACGTGTAGTGCCTTATCTAATTTCTCGCTTAAATTATTAAACATAGTTCCTTTTCAAATTTTAAGATGCGCAAATTTAAGGATTTGAAGTGTATTATTGAAGCATCATTCTATAAAAAAGCTGTAATAATAAAAGGCTGCCAAAACTTTTGCTTTGACAGCCTTTATAAAGGAAGCTTAAATAATTAACCTAACCAACCGAATATGAGCCTCCTTTTTATTGTTTTGCTTTAAGTGTTAATGTACGACCTACTGTACCGGGTGAACTCATCATGTCTTTAAGTACAATTTCAGTCAAACCAATAGACATTATTTTCCATCTGTAGTTAAGTTCCTGAAATGGTTGTGTCATTCCAAAATTTAAACCTAGGAACAAGCCTTCATTTCTATACGCTAACCACGAACCGCTAGTTACACCATTATTTGGATCTGTAACTTTTATTCTTCCACTTTCCAAAAAGTTAATTGTGTACATATAAAAGTTGGTTGTTGGATCCACAACATGTACTAAACCGTCATCATATTGAGCTACTTCCCAAGTCGATGAAATTATCACATCATTGATATAGTTAATATCACCATCTCCATCAGGGCAATATCTTCTTAACGTCATCGTGCTATTTAAACTTTCAAGTTTTATTACCCCGGGTTCTAAGAATGTTACTAACCATTGCAACTGTAAATCTGGCCTACCTTCAATTTGAATTTTCAATATAAATCCGACATTAGCCTCTAGAACTTCCCAAGTACCGGTTACTAGCTCGCCATTCACTCTTAGGGTAACAACACCATCATTTCCAAACTTAAAAGGTGTGCCAATATATTCGCTTTCTTTATCAGTCCCTTCAATGCTTAATCGTTCAATTCGCCAGAAACATTCTTTTAAATAATTTTCTATCCGTTCTTTGGTCTGATCGAAAACGATATCGCAATTTTTTGCTAGTATAATTTTGTTTCCGCCTTCGGTAAATAACTTTATTCTTCCATATTCAATATCATAAACATACCATTCCAGTGAAAAATCAACCAGGTCATCAAACTCGAGATTAATTAAAGCTCCTTTATGTGTAAGTCTTGTTGTCCATTTTCCTGTTATAACATTTCCGTTTCTGGCACGCACTTTAACGACACCATTATCATTAAACATCATCACATATTCACGATATTGATCTGTTAAATTAGCAGAATTTCTGTTAAAATCATGGACTACCCATGGGCATGTTACCAACAAAGAGTTAAGACGCTCCAAAGTAAAATCATGATCATGATGATCGTTATTATCATCTTCGTCACATGAATCTTTAGCCTCACCTATCGCGTTTTGTAACTCTAGGTTATTATGCACTTCAATAGTTGTACCATCGGCTAATACCATAGTTACAGGAAAGTCCAGACTTGCAAATACTTCACCATTTTTAACTCGGCGAATAAATTTAAATAACTGTCTATCATTTTCAATAGTCACGTTATCAATTACCTGAAATTGGGTATTATATACTGAAAAAGAAATAGGATATTGAAAATCAATACATTCTATATCGTCATCAGGTTGGTTTTCACCTTGACAATTGGCAATAAGATTTTCTAAAGCCTGACGATTTTCAATAACTACTTCTGAGAAATCAGCTAACACTATAGTTATTGGGAAAACAATATCAAGATTATCACTGTCATCTTCAAATTCATCAAAAATGGCTTTAATCACGTTATAACCCTCCTCAGAATCAATAGTAATCTCAAGACCATTAGCCACTACGGTTACAGGCAATTCAACAGACATACAACTAGCCTGATCAATAATATTGTCTTTTGATCCATCCATTTTAGCTGTAGAACTTATTAGTTCAGTCAATGGAGAGTCGGCAACTAAAGCTTCAGCTTCAGTAGGTTTTGTAACGTCAATGACTTCATTTTGACACGACGTAATAAATAAAAGGGCAAAAAGAGGGAATACTAAAAGAAATTTAAGTTTAGTTTTCATAATGTGTAATTTTGGGTTAAACTTGGCATTTTGAATATAAAACAAGTTAACAGCAAAAATTCCTACCCTATGTTTGGTTTTTTTTTAATTTAGTGCCAACTATCACCAATGATAATGGGGAAACAATTACATGATACTGTTTGCGAGGAGCATATTTTTTCGGCCATATTTAATAAACACTCTAAAGATTTACATAACTTTTTATATTATAAGTTTGGTGAGTTGTTAAACCCAAAGGACAAAGTGCAGGAAGCCTTTATTAAATTATGGGAAAATTGCGCCAAGATAACACCCGATAAAGCCAAAAGTTTTGTGTTTACCACGGCCAATAATTTAATGTTAAATGAAGTGGCTCATCAAAAAGTGGTTTTAAAGCACCAGCAAACCAAGCCAAAAAGTTACACGAACGAAACTCCTGAATTTTTAATGCAGGAAGCCGAGTATATGAAAAAACTACAAACGGCGCTATCAAATTTAACCGAAGCCCAACGCGTTGCTTTTTTAATGAACCGAGTTGAAGGCAAACGTTTTAAAGAAATTGCAGCAATTTTAGATATTTCAACCAAGGCGGTGGAAAAACGTATCTATGGAGCCTTAACAAAATTAAGGCACGATATTAAGGAATTGTGATGTTGGAATGTTGGAATGTTGGAAAACTAAACTTTTTAAATCTTTGAAACTTTGAAACTTTGAAACTTTTTTAAATAACGGGTAGGAAAAAACAAGTATTAACTGTTATATAGTTGTATTACAAAATCATGAAATGAGCATATATAGAATTTTATTATAACATTTCTAATTTTACCATACGAATTGCATTTGACAGTTAAAAAACAATAAATGCGAACAAATGAAAAAAGAATTTTTAATATCGAAATGGTTAAATAATGATCTGAATGATCAAGAACTTGAAGCTTTTAAAAAGCTCGAGGACTATGATGAATTAGTGAAGTTATCTGGTGGTGTCCAAGCCTTTAAAGCTGACGAGTATGATTCTTCAAAAGAATTAGATCATGTTTTAAAAACCATCAAAATAGGTAAAAAAACACAAACGCATTGGTTTAAACCTGTAATGCGCGTTGCGGCTATTCTTGCAATTAGTTTTAGTTTATACTATTACACCACAACCTTAGATACTACCATAACTACAGATGTCGCACAAAAAACAACCATTATACTTCCTGATGCATCCACAGTGTCCTTAAATGCGAAAACATTTTTGGCCTATAATAAAAAATCATGGAAGAATGAACGTGATGTCGAGCTAAATGGTGAGGCCTTTTTTAAAGTCGCCAAAGGTTCAACATTCAAAGTAAAAACTAAAGTTGGCACTATTACAGTGTTTGGCACACAATTTAATATTAAACAAAGAGCACATTATTTTGAAGTTATTTGCTACGAAGGCGTCGTTGGCGTTACTTATAATTCTCAACTTACAAAATTAGAAGCTGGAGACAGTTTTTTAATTATAGATGGGAAACAAATTGCTAAAGAAAAAGAAAACAGCACAACGCCTTCGTGGTTAAATAATGAAAGTCAGTTTATTAGCTTACCTTATAAAGAGGTTTTATCTGAATTTGAAAGACAATACAACGTCACTTTTACCAATCAAAATATTGACACAAACCAATTATTCACAGGTGGTTTTGCACATAATAATATAGAAATAGCATTAAAATCCATTACCTTACCCTTACATTTAACATATAGTAAAACCAATAATACTGTAACACTTAAACGTGAGTAAAAAAGGGCTACTTTCTCTTTTTATTTATTTGTTTTTTCTGAATTTTTCGCTGCTAAAAGCACAATCTATTCAAAAAGAACAGCAACCACTTATTTCTGTTTTAAAAATTTTGGAAACACGCTATGATATTCGCTTTTCATATGCCGACCAATCCATAATGGATAAAAAAGCTGTTGTGCCCAATAAGGATTTGCCCTTGGAAGATGCCTTAACCAGTTTGAAAAATGAAACGGAACTAGAATTTGAAATATTAGATAACCGGTTTATCGTTATAAAGGCTTTTGAAGACATTAAAGAATTTATCATACCACAAAGGCTTGAAGAAATAATTGTAACCAATTATCTTACCAAAGGCATTACCCAACTCAATAATGGAACAACAACTATAAAACCCGAATCTTTTGGCATTCTACCAGGCTTAATTGAACCAGATATTTTACAAACCATTCAAGCGCTTCCAGGGGTTTATAGCGTTGATGAAACAGTCTCCAATATCAATGTTAGAGGCGGCACGCACGACCAAAATTTGTTTTTATGGGATGGCATAAAAATGTACCAATCTGGTCATTTTTTCGGGTTAATCTCGGCATTTAATCCGTACACCACCAAACAAGTCCACGTATCAAAAAATGGTACTCACGCTAAATATGGCGATGGTATTTCCAGTGTTATCGATATGCAACTCTCAAACACTATTGATAATAAATTTAAAGCCGGCACTGGTTTTAACCTTATTAATGCCGATGCCTACGCCAAAATACCACTTTCAAAAAAAACTGAATTGCAATTATCTACAAGACGGTCTCTGACAGATTTGATAATAACACCAACCTACGACCAATACTCTAAACGAATTTTTCAAGATTCAGACTTAACAAATACGAAGGATGACCGCTATTCTGTCACTAAAAATGAAGATTTCTATTTTTATGATATCACTATGAAATTTTTATATGATATTTCAAAAAAGGATAAAATCAGAGTTCATTTTCTAAATATTAATAATGCTTTGAATTATGATGAAGAATCGACTATTAATGACACCAATGAAGCTTTCAATAATAAACTGTCCCAAAAAAATCTTGCTGCAGGAATTACCTATACCAGAGATTGGAACAATCGTTTGTCAACAACCGCACAAATCTATATGTCAAATTATGCCTTAGACGCCACTAATTTTGACATTTTAAACAATCAACGATTAATTCAAGAAAACAAAGTGCATGACAACTCGTTTAAATTTGATGTGAATTACAATGTCAATACCAATATAAAAATAAATACGGGCTATCAATTTTCTGAAATTGGCGTTAGTAATTTAGAGGATGTAAACAACCCTTTGTTTAGAAGTTACATAAAGGAAGTTATTAGAAGTCATGCTCTATACGCCGAAAGCTCCTTGCTATCCATCAATTCAAATACCAACTTAAAATTTGGGACTCGAGTTAATTACCACCAAAAGTTTAATCTTGTTTTAGTGGAGCCAAGACTAAGTTTTAGCCAACGCTTTTTAAATTATTTTAGATTCGAAATTTTAGGGGAATTTAAAAGTCAAACCACGTCGCAAATTATTGACAGACAGAACGACTTTTTAGGTATTGAAAAACGTCGCTGGGTGTTATCAAATAATGAAACTATCCCTATTATTAAAAGTAAACAGATAAGTGCAGGAATTCATTATAATAAAAATAAGTTCCTGATAAGTACCGAAGTTTATATTAAAGAAGTGGAAGGTATTACCACGAGAAGCCAAGGCTTTCAAAACCAATATCAATTTGTAAATGCTATTGGCAGCTATCAAATAAAAGGGGTTGATGTATTGATCAATAAGCAATTTAATGATGTAGTAAGTACTTGGATTGGATATTCCTTTAGCAAAAATGATTATACTTTTGACAGTTTAAACAACGGGGGTTCCTTTCCAAACAATGCCGATATTAGGCATGCACTTACCTTCGCTGGCACATATACCTACAACGACATAAAGTTTGCCTTAGGATTAAATTGGCGCTCTGGCAAACCAACAACCAATCCTATTATGAATGATGAAGTAACAGACGGAATCATTAATTATGAATCGCCCAATAGTACTAACTTAAAGGATTATTTAAGAACTGATTGTTCTGCGACTTATGATTTTAATATCTCAAACAGAACTCATGCCACGATAGGTGCTTCCATTTGGAATGTATTGAACAAAAAAAATGTTATTAACACCTATTATTCAGTAGACGATAAAGATATGGTCAGCAAGGTTGAGAATCAATCACTTGGTATTACCCCAAATGTTAGTTTTAGATTGCAGTTTTAAATATTTCTTATTTTCTATTTTATTTTTCATTATATTAGTTTTTAAGGTCTTACAACTTTCAAAATTATCCTTATGAAATGCCCATTGACAATTTGCAAACCTCCCGATAACTATCGGTTTAGGCTAAGGAAAGTTGCGGTTGTAAAATCGTAATTTTCCGATTAATATTAAATGTTTTTAAAGTTAAAATAAATTTTCTATTTAGCATAATTAAGCATTTTTTTTAGCTATTGTTGGCATTTTGTGCTCTCAATCTTTCTGTTAGTTATAATCTTTATATAGGAAAATAAATTTTCTGTTAGGTTTTTCATTGCAATAATCATGTTCAATTTGTAAAACCTCTGAACTTTATCGGTTCGTTAAAATGTTAAGGTTTGTACTAGTTCAAATTTAAGGATTAAAGTTATATGATGTTGCACATATTTTTATCCTTCAATTTTTTTAAATTTTTCATCACAGCCTTCATCACAAGTGTTTGGGTTGGGAGTAAGAACTAGATTTTTATTTGTAAATTTAAAATTAAAATCACCATTTATTTTTCCATCGTTACATTCAAAATCTATATGTAAACTGTTTGAAGAATTAAACACATAAGTACCGTTACAATTATATCTACTATTTGTGATTAACCCTTTCTCATAAAAAGTATATGTGTATGATTGTATATCACTAACAGGTTTCCAAATTGGCAAACCATCATTTCCACTTTCAATTTTTTCTATTAGTTTCCATGTACCAACAATCGAATTGTCATTGATTTTTTCTTCTTCATTTTGGCTACAAGAGCTAAAAGATAGAATTAGGCTGAATAATAAGATTAAATTTTTCATTTTATTGTTTTTTTATTTAGTTATAATGTGTAATGTTTTTGATTTTTCGTTAGAATTAATTTTTAAAAGATATCGATGAC
>TARA_R110002167_G_scaffold319323_3_pt1 | contig 15573 bp, 18 predicted proteins | sample TARA_R110002167 | Tara Oceans TARA_R110002167 (sample SAMEA4398238) | marine metagenome | biome: Polar Biome; feature: [MES] marine water layer (ENVO:01000295) within the mesopelagic zone...; material: water (ENVO:00002006), including particulate matter (ENVO:01000060) such... | reverse complement strand
TACTAAGAGGGGAGTAGTCTCTTTTGCTAGAAAGCAAGATGGTAAAATTGATATAGAGAAATCAGATACCTGCGAACTTCTCGATGAAGATGATAATTTAGTTCCATATATTGACATATGCCATCATTATCAAATAGATCCTCTCAGATATTGCCAGCTACATAATCCTTTCATTTGGCACTTAGGTTATATAGACATAGATAGAAGGTCGAAAATTAATTCTTGGTGGAAACCCCATTGGGAAAACCGTAAAGGAGAAAGTATTGAAGAAGTTGGAATATCTAAAAAAGATTTAGAATTAAGAGAAACTTTTAAACATAATATTGAGATAGATTTTTTATAATTATCATGAATAGCTTACCCATATCATTAACATTGTATACAACAACCAAAGGCCATTTTGGCTACAAGGATTGTGCTAAAGATACAATTGATCATCTTTCTAAGATTGACGAAGGTTGTTTTTCTAACAAATCTGCCCACATAAAGGTATGTGATAGCCAAGAAGGTGAAGACAAGTGCGAGGATTTAAAATCTTTTTTCGAATCAAAGCAAATTGACGTATCTACAACAAAAGGCAACTGGAATAGAAAAAACAATAATCATGCAGTTGAGTATTTCAAAGATATGGAGACCCTAATGAACCAAGACTCTGTCCACGATAATGAGTTTATTCTTTTCCATGAAGATGATTGGATTATAAATACCCAAAAGCCCCTTATGTACCTCCTTCAGGAAGGCATAAGATTGATGAAGGGCAACAAGGATATCCTTTGTGTTAGAATCAATGCTGATACAAACACAGACCTATCCAAAGCATCTAAAATAACAAAAGATATATATATTCAAAATGAAGATTATACTCAATATGGTCCAACAATAACATTTCAGCCAACTCTAATGAGGACTAGAGACTGGTATGCGGCAGTTAGACAGATCAACAGAAATGATTTGAGATTCAAATCCCATTGCGAATTACTTAGCGGCATGTTCATGAAGGGGCTTTTTGCAACAGTGAATACCCCATTTGCTTTCTTTGATCCTAATACAATTAATGCTACCCACATTGGCTCAGAAGAGTTTGCAAAGGAGAATACTAAATGATTTACTTTGATGAAAAAAGTCCTAATAAGTATTCTAGCCTTAAGAAACTAATTACGCCTAATGACATATCTGGATTAACTAGAGTTCGATATGGGCAAAAAGATGGCAGCTATGTTATGGCTAAGGAGATTTTTGAAGGATCAAGAGTTCTATCTTATGGCATAAATAGCGATCCAAATGGATGCTCTTTTGAAGAGGATATTTTTGAAATCTGTGAAGAGATTCATATGTATGACGGCTCCATAGATGGCTACCCAGCTAGAAAAAATCTTCCTGATAACGCATCCTTCTATAAGGAGTTTGTTACTAAAGATAATTTTAAATCCCACTTCGATAAGATATTCAAATCCAACGAAAGCAAGTATACTATTAAGATGGATATAGATGGATGTGAATATGACATTTTCATGGAAGATAATTTAGATATAATTTCAAAACACATATCTCAAATATCCTTTGAGTGTCATGGCCTAATTGAAGAGCATCCGCCAGAATGGAATGTGTTGCAGAAAATTTTAGACATAAAAAAGGATATGCCTAAAAAAGAAAAGTTCTTAAACTGGCTCAATAAGCACTTTGTACTATTCCATGTTCATGGAAATAACCATTGTCCAAGATACATGGACTTTCCAGAAACATTAGAAATGTTGTATGTTAATAAAAAGGAAATTCAAGACTGTGGGTTTATCCCATGCAATTATTCCATGCCAATAGAAGGATTAGACTCCCCTAACTACGATGGCAGATCAGATTATATTTTAGATTGGTGGCTATGAAAATAGGTTTTATGCTTTGTGCTTTCAATCAAGAAGAGTTTCTTGATGGCTGCTTACAGGACCTTGTTCCTTTTTGTAAGGAGTATGGTCATATTATTAGTGCTGTTTCAGTACCTTTTCTCGAATATAAAGATAAAGGTATAAAGTACGATGGCACTACTAGTATTTTAAAAGGTAAGTTAAAAAATGGTGATATTGATTATTTGATTAGTGATCCCAAATACATAACAGATGCTGAAGCGAGAAACTTCGCCCTGAAGCCTCTTCTCGAAAATGATTGCGACTTAATATTCTTGATTGATTCTGATGAAAAATTCAGCAAATTGGATTTAGAAAACATTATTAATTATGTAGAGAATTCTGAATTTATTGATTGGTGGGCTATAAGCTACAAAAATTACGTTGGTAATGGTTACTTGATAGAGCCTTTTACTCCACCAAGAATATTCAAAGTAAACGCAAGGGGTTTAAAAGCCTCTCATTTTTATTTTGATAACGACTTACTTTACATCTCTAAAGATGGAAGTGAGTTGAATTACAAATCCCTGTCCAATAAAGTTATTCCACAGTCCATCGCATGGGTTCCACATTTTACTTGGACTAATACAGAAAGAAATAAGCTCAAAATAGAATATCAAAACGTTCATAATCATGGCTGCTCATACAAATGGGAAGATGGAGAGGTTAAGTTGAATGATGATTTTTATCATCGAAACAATCTTATCAAACCGAATATAGTCTATGAAGATTAGATATTTAAAGTTTAAGTTAAAATTATCTTTGACAACTCCAATATTTTCATCATACATAAGGGCTGCAACAATTGCAGCAGTTGGATAAAGAATCCAAAATAAAAAACAACACCAAATAAAAATGAAAGAAAAGAAAGAAATGCAAGTAGAGGTCGATGGGAAATTTGAGACCAGAGAAGTGGACTTTATTGTCCATAGAGATGGTTCCCCTTTTAGATATCCAAAGATTAATGACTTCGAACATATTTACGAAAATGAAAAAAGAATATTTGTTTTTACTAGTACGGTAAAGTAGATTCCGTTACACAATTTAGAGCTATAATTTTATTTCTTTTAAACTTCTTGCAAAAGTTTTTTGAAAGATGTAATTACCTATTGCCCTAACATACAAAACAAAAAAAACAAATGATATTCGAAGAACAAATCGCAAGAAAACCAGATCACTATCCTTGGACAGAGGAATTCATGAGAGCAATGTGGGAAGGACATTGGACAGATAAAGAATTTAGCTTTACGTCCGATGTTCAAGACTACAAGATCAACATGACTGACCAAGAAAGGGAGATTATTATTAGAGCCTTATCGGCCATCGGGCAGATAGAGATAGCTGTTAAGACGTTCTGGTCTAAGATTGGAGACAATCTTCCTCATCCATCTATTAGAGATATGGGTTACGTCATGGGCAATATCGAAGTAATTCACAACAACGCATATGAGCGCCTGATCGAAGTGCTTGGCTTGGATGACGTATTCGAGCAAAATCTCAAACTAGATTGGATCGATGGTCGAGTCAAGTACCTAAAGAAGTATACTCATAGATATTATAAAGACTCTAAAAAACAGTTCGTTTATGCTTTGATACTATTTACTCTTTTTGTAGAAAATGTAAGCCTATTCTCTCAATTTTATATCATAAACTGGTTTGGCAAAAAGAACTTGTTGAAGGATACTAATCAGCAAACAGCATATACTGCTAGAGAAGAAGATATCCACGCAAAGATAGGTATCAAGCTAGTTAACGTTATTCGTAAAGAACATCCAGAACTTTTTGATAAAGATCTAGAGGACAAAATCCTACATGAAGCAGAAGAGGCTTTTAAGGCAGAGTCTCAAATTATTGAATGGATGATCAATGGGATTAAAGAAGAGGGACTGTCTTCAGACTTGCTCAAAGAGTTCGTAAAAAGTAGGTTAAATGATTCTCTTGAACAAATTGGCTACAAAAAGATTTTTGAAGTTGACAATGAACAATTGGAGGATACACTTTGGTTCGATGAAGAGGTATTAGGTAATTCAGCTACGGATTTCTTTAACTCTCGTCCAGTGGAATACAGCAAAGGAAACAAGTCTTTTGATGAAGACGATTTATTTTAAAATTAATGCAAAAATATTATTGGTTAAACGAAGACTCTAGAACATTTCTTTCTAGAGGTTATTTAAAAAAGGGTCAAAGCCCAGAAGGTAGAATTTCTGAGATTGCCGAAAATGCTGAGAAGATTCTTGGTGTAGATGGGTTTGCAGAAAAATTCTTAGACTATATGTCTAAAGGTTTTTACTCTCTATCTACCCCTGTATGGGTCAATTTTGGCAACAAGAGAGGTCTTCCAGTGTCATGCTTTAATTCTCACGTATCGGACACTATGGAGTCGATCTTAGATAAAGCTTCCGAGGTGGGCATTATGTCTAAAATGGGAGGTGGTACTTCTGGATTTTTCGGAGAGCTTAGGGCTAGAGGTAAAAATATTTCTGTTGGTGGCGAGTCGTCGGGACCAATCCATTTTATGGAAATTTTTGACAAAATCGCTGAAGTCGTTAGTCAAGGTTCTGCAAGGCGAGGATCTTTTGCTGCTTACCTTCCCGTTGAGCATCCTGACATTGAAGAGTTTTTGCAGATTAGAGAGGACGGGCATCCTATTCAAAAAATGAGTATTGGGGTTACGATCACCGATGACTGGATGGAGTCAATGACCGCAGGGGATAAAGATAAAAGAAAGGTTTGGGGTAAGATTATAAAGAAGCGTTTTGAGAGCGGTTACCCTTATATCTTTTTCTCTGACACGGTCAACAACAACTCGCCTAAGATATATCAAGATCTTGACAGAAAGATAAATAGTTCTAACCTTTGTTCTGAAATTTGCCTTAGTTCTAATGAAAACGAGTCTTTTGTCTGTGTGCTATCTTCTTTAAATTTACTGCACTGGGACGAAATTAAAGAAACTGATGCAGTAGAAACTCTAACATATTTTCTTGATGCAGTTAATCAAGAGTTTGTTGATAAGACTGAGAACATTAAGCACATGGAATCTTCGCACAAGTTCGCTAAATCTCAAAGAGCTTTGGGTATGGGAGCTTTGGGCTGGCATTCTCTTCTTCAATCTAAAGGCATTTCCTTTGAAGGTCTAGAGGCAAATATACTTAACAGTTCAATTTGGAGTGAAATAGAAAGTAGATCACTAAAAGCATCAAAAGAGATGGCTAATAAGTTTGGCGAACCAGAAATGCTAAAGGGCAAAGGAATAAGAAATGTTACTAGACTGGCAATAGCCCCAACAACATCATCTTCTTTCATTCTGGGTCAAGTATCTCCGTCTATTGAGCCGTTGAATAGTAATTACTTTGTAAAAAAACTGGCCAAAGGAAATTTTACTTATAAAAACCCTTTCTTGAAGTCGCTTTTAGAATCTAAAGGTGAGAATAGTCCAGAATCTTGGAGATCAATCTTACTTCATGGTGGATCAGTGCAACATCTTGACTTCTTAAGTCAAGAGGAGAAGAATGTATTTAAAACATTTGGGGAGATATCTCAAAAAGATATTGTCATTCAAGCATCTTCTAGGCAAAAGTTTATAGACCAGTCCCAGTCCCTCAATTTAATGATTGGACCAGAGGTAAAGCCAAAAGATGTTAGCGACTTGTTGATTTTTGGCTGGAAGTCTGGAATTAAAACATTCTATTACCAAAGAAGTGCTAATCCCTCTCAAGAATTAAGCCGAAAGATTAATAACTGCACTTCCTGTGAAGGATAGTATACTCAATAAGGAGGAGATTAATCTACTCAAGGAAGATTCCTTACCTTCCATGAATCAGTGTCTCGCGATTATAATTAAATCGCGAGACACCATTATGGATACACATAAGTGGAGCGTAGATCGCAGGACTGACGATAGAGTTCTGGACTTATATTCTGCCCTATCTATTTCGTACGAAGGTATGGTTAAATATAATAATGAGTTTGTTAGAGGCCAAAAACTTGACACCCTCATAAATAACAAAGAGCATTTTACATCTTCGTATTTAGTATGTACAAGAATTATAGAAAAAATGCTAAAAGAATACAAAGAATAGTTGTTCTATTACTCTAATCTTAATATCATCTTCCGTATGAAGAAAGTAATTATTACTGGTGTTACAGGGCAAGTTGGATCTTATATGGTAGATTTTCTGTTGAAAAATACAGACTACAAGATTTTTGGAGCAATCAGAAGATTGAGCGTACCAAATCATCAGAATATTAGCCATATTGACGACCCACGCTTTGAATTAATCGAAATGGATCTGACAGATGAACCAAGCATCTCGTCATGTGTCCATGAAATTGACCCAGATTATTTTATTAATTTTGCAGCAAACTCTTTCGTAGGAAATAGCTGGAAAATGCCAATAAATCATTTTGATGTTAATGCCTTAGGTGTTATGCGTCAACTTGAGGCGATAAGAAAGTTTTGCCCTAACTGTAGATATTATAACGCTGGATCTTCGGAAGAGTTTGGCGATGTTGCGTATAGCCCACAAGACCTCAAGCATCCATCCAGACCAAGAAGTCCGTATGGTGCGGCTAAAGTTGCAGCTAGACAAATAGTAAAGGTATGGAGAGACTCGTACGACCTGTATGCGGTTCAGGGCTATTTGTTTAATCATGAGTCGGAGCGTCGTGGCGAAGAGTTCGTAACAAGAAAGATCACTAAGGCTGTAGCTAGAATCAAGAAGTCTATTGAAAGTGAAGAAGATTTTAAGCCGCTAGAGCTTGGGAACATGAACGCCAAGAGAGACTGGAGTCATGCAGAGGATTTCGTTGAAGCAGTTTGGCTAATGATGAATCAGGAAAATCCCAAAGACTATCTCCTTGCTTCTGGCGAAACTCACACAGTAAGAGAGTTCGTTGACTTGGCATTTAAAAATGCAAATATTAATAACAGCTCTTTTCAATGGGTTGGCTCAGAAGAGAGCGAAATTTTATATTGTAATAGTAAAGCTGTTGTTAGGGTTAATCCTGAGTTCTATCGGCCAGCAGAGGTTGACTTATTGCTAGGTGATCCATCCGAAGCTGTAAATGAATTGGGTTGGATCAAGAGAGTAGATTTTGAGACTTTAGTCAAAAGAATGGTTAATAATGATTTAATCATTGACTAATGCTCTGCTATTAGCATAGTCATAATTTATGACTAAAAGAATTAGGGGAATATACAAAGGAAACATATGCAAAAAGGGAGAATATGGAATAGCGCCAAAAATGCTTTTTATAGATCTTTATGCAGACGACCAGTTCCTATGTAGCTCTTACGAGTTTTCTTTATTAAAATCTTTTAAAAATTTAGACATTAAGCCAAGCAATCTTATTGAGTTTGATGCTACTGTAGAAACGGAAGACGGCCTAAAGATAAAGAGGCCCAAAAATGTAAAAAGGATTGACCTATCCTTCTTGAGAGAGTCTTTTGAATATTGTTCAAGTAAATTCATCAAGAAAAAGAAGGCCTTGTCTCGTGAAGAAATGAAGTCAGAGAAAATTGCATTCATAAGGATGTATAATAGCTATGGAGATGATTTTAACTTTTGGAAATTTCTAACACTTGGCTTCGAGTTAAATTCACTGCACTGGTTTTTAACTGATAAGGGAGAAAAATTTGTTAGAGAAAATCTAAAGAAGTATTATTATAATAATGTTGACATTCCAGAAATAAAGCCTAATTATATTCTTGAAGATGAGTTCGTCGCAGAAAAAATCCAACTCAAAAAACCTAAAACAATTATAAATTTTTTAAAATAATGGCCAAGCAAAAAACAAAAGAGGGTATGGACCCCACATCTCAGTTAACTTCGTTCTTAAAGCAGAACAAGGATGATCACTTTAATTTCGAAGAGTCTGTTGACTTTAGCGTTACCCAAGGAAGTCTACTACTTGACTTACATGTCGGTAAGATACCCCAGGAATCATTCGTCATACTGGAGTTAGTAGAGGTGGAAAAACTTCTCAAATGCTGGAAGATGTTAAGAATTTTCTACAGGGAGTAGAAAACGCAAGATGTATTTGGGTATTGGCTGAAGGTAGGCTAGGCAAAGAAACTAAGAAGCGTTCTGGTTTAAAGTTTACTCATGATCCAGAGACATGGGAAGATGGGAGTGTTTTTGTTTTCGAGTGCCAAGTATACGAAGCTGTATTCGATCTAGTGAGAAGCTTAATTCGTAACAACCCAGAAAATAAGAGATACTTTTTCGTCATTGATTCTACCAATGGCCTTAAGCGTAGGGAAGATCTAGAGAAGGCCTCTGGAGCCGTTGAGAAGGTCGCAGGAGCCGCCCTGATAACTTCTGACTTCCTTAGTCGTGTATCACTCGCTATGTCCAAATTCGGCCATGTATGTGGCCTTATAGGTCAAGTTCGTTCAACTATTAGAATTAACCCGTATGAAAAGGGTTCTCCGCAACTTTCCAGCGCATCTGGTGGTGCAGCGCAAGATCACTATCCAACAATCTTCCTTGAGTTTCAGCCAAAGTATAAATCAGACTTGATTGGAGATCCAAACGATCCTTCTGGTCACTGGTGTAAAGTGAACGTTATTAAAACTGATAAAGAGAGGACCTTATCCGTTAAATATCCTATTAAATATAATTCTACTGGGACATCTGGAAGTGTTTGGCTTGAGTATGAAATTGCCAGCCTTATGATGGAATGGGGATTTGTTAAGAAGGCTGGGGCTTGGCTATCTTTTAGCAGCGAATTCCTTGAAGAGGCAAAATTAAATTCTCTAATCCCAGAAAACTCTGAAGATTTCAAGCTTCAAGGCGAACAGAAGCTTAGAGACTGGCTAGAAGAGAATGAGATTGCTAAAAAGTATTTATTTGAAAAATTTCAATCCCTGCTCTCTTGAAGATAAAGAATATATTCGGCAAAGATGTAAACAAGTCTTTTGCAAAGAGTAAAATTGATTGGGATAGGTCCGTATCAAAACCTCAAAAACGAATAAAGGACATCGTTAAACCTCTTTGGTGCTTCCAAGATGTTCACGAAGAACTTTATATACCAAGTAGTAAGCTTAGGGTCGATCTAATTAACTTTACAACTTCAACAGTAATTGAAGTTTCCCCAAAACAGCATGATACATACAATGAGTTTTTCCACAAGGATAGGCAAAAATTTTTACGATCCCTAGAAAGGGACTTTAAAAAGATTGAATGGTGCGAAATGAATGGTTTTCAATATATCGAAATCGATGAGAAAACACTAAAACTAACAAATGAACAGATCTTTAATTTTATTAAGGATTCAATAGAAAGTGTATAATATGAGTATGGAAGACAAAAAGTTGACAAAGGATTGCATCAATCTTTACAAGGATGGTTGCAGTAGAATGGAAGTGGCTAGACATATCATGTCTGAAACAGGATTAAAAGAAACTGCTTCAAAGGTTAGAGCTAAAAATATATGGGATGAAAATTTTGACGCGGATTACTCTCCGCAACAAAGTAAAAGCGAAGAGTCTATTAATTCTGAAAAGGCTACTTTTGACGAAAAGAAGGATTCGGCCACGGCAGAGTCTAAATCTTCTAACATTAGAACTCTTGAGGATCTTATCGAAGTGTGCAAGATTGACCTAGATATTTGGGAGATTGAGAGATACATAGTAAATAAATGGGAGGTCGCAGCTAAAGGCAATGACGGAGAGATGAGACACTCTCCGCTCTATCAAGTAAAGGCATGGCTAAAGAAGAAGGAAACAGTAAATGCCAAAGAAGTAATCAAACTCTTCAAGGAGGAGCTTAATAACATCTCTAGACCAGTACAAAAAAGAAACTCTGCTGGTCAACACATCTATGAAATATCTATTCCAGATCTGCATTTAAGCAAATTGTGTTGGGGCAAAGAAACTGGCTATGAAGATTATGACATTAAGATTGCCAGCAACCTCTTCAGAGAAGCCATGCATTATCTGGTTTCTAAGGTCGATCTAAAATCTGTTGATAGAATCGTGCTTCCCGTTGGAAATGACTTCTTTAATTCAGAGGGTCTATCTGGGATGACTACAAAGGGTACTAGGCAGGATGATGACTCAAGATGGCCGAAGTCTTTTCAAGTTGGTTGCAATTTGATTGCAGAAGTGGTTGATGAGCTATCGAAAAAGGTAAATGTAGATATAGTTATTGTTCCAGGAAATCATGATTTCGAGAGATGTTTTTATCTTGGAGAATTCTTAAGCGCTTGGTATCGAAACAATGATGCTGTCAAAATTGACAACTCCCCTACTTCTAGAAAGTATGTTACCTTTGGCAAAAATCTAATTCTATTTACTCATGGCAACGAAGAAAAGGCAGCTAACCTACCTCTTCTCATGGCTACAGAGAACGCAAACTTCTCTAAGTGTAAGTTTAGAACTGCTCACCTTGGTCACTTTCATGGCACAGAAATGAAAGAATATAATGGAGTTAAAGTCAGGATACTTCCATCTCTATGCGCCCCAGATGCTTGGCACTCCAATAAAGGGTATGTGGGGAATGTTCGCTCAGCTACAGCTTTTCTCTATGAAGAGTCGCTTGGAGAAGTAGCTAACTTTTACTATAACGTCTAGAACATATTGATCAACTTTGCTCCCGATTACTGACTTTCAGTTTTCGGGAGTTTTTGTTTGACATGCTAAAGAAATTACACATATTCAACTCCAATGACAAACGTAGAACTTCCCAAGAACAAGGCACTAGAACGCAAGTTTATATCTGGATTGATATATAACTCAGATAAAGTATGGGATGAGTTTTCTGAATTTATTAGTGAGGAAGACTTTAAAGACGCTGACTCAAGGTCGCTATTCCGTATTTGCAAAAGTCTATTAGAAGAAGGTCTCTCTCTTGATGCAGCCATAATTTCTGCTAGATGCAAAAGTAGTGGCATAAGTTTAATGTCGGGTAACGTAGAGGACTTTATCGACAATATGCTGCTAACTCCCTTATCTGAAAAGGCGACTGTGGATGCTGCAAAAGAGCTAGTAATTTTACGGATAAAGAGAAATGTAATTGTAAACTCCAATGAGATTGCAGAGATTGCTTCTCAATATAGTGGCAGCAATCTATCTGACTTCATGGCATCCATTGAGAGCAAATTCTCTGAGAATGGCGAAAATGTCATAAGTAGGAATGAACCAATAAATATTGCTTCAGTTGCATACGACCTTGTAGAGGCAACACTTCATGACGATAAGGCTAACTATATAATTAAAACTCCTTGGCCAACCTTCAATGAGGCTTTTAGTGGGTTTCGCCCAAAGGACAGCTATTGCTTTGCTGGAAGGCCCTCTCATGGCAAATCTGGCGCTTTACTTAGTTTAGCGCAACAGTGTGCAAATCAAATTAAAGAGAATTTTATTGACGGCAAAAAGCTTCCAGTTTTATATCTTGATACAGAAATGGAGCATAAAGAGCAAGCATTGCGGTGGGCCGCTTTGGTTGCAGATGTAGACCCTTATCTCATTGAAAGTGGTGAATGGGCTAAGAATAAAGATGCCGTTAATAAAATTAGAACGGTTCTTAAAAGTAGCTCCTCTACTGATAACTTTCACCACGTTTATATTCCAGGAATGAATGCGATTGAAATTCGATCTATCTTTCGAAGATGGATACGTAAGCATGTTGGCAAAGAGAATCCAGCCATCGTTGTCTTTGATTATCTTAAGATTACTGGAGATGGCTTAGCTAACCCTAAGCATGCTCGATTTGATATAGCTAGAACTCTAGACATTTTAAAAGATGAGATCAAGCAAAACTCCAATGCAACATTTCTTTTCGGCGCTCAACGAAACCGACATGGAGAAGATGATGACTCATCTTTAGCAGAAAGTGACTACATTCAACAACTATCAACCTTCGTTGGTCTAATCAAGAAGAAGACTATGGATGAAAAAGCTGAGCAACCAGTAGATCGATTTGGAACTCATGCTTTAATACCAGTTAAATTCAGAAAGCTAGGTAAAGATGGATGGAAGTTCGAGAATCCAGTTAAGATCAATAATAAGTATTGCTCCAATTGGATAAATCTAAATTTCCACAACTTTAGATTCGAAGATGGAGGAGATGGCAGAGCTGTTCAAGAGTATCTCGAACTGCTTGCTAATGGTAATTCAGGAAACAACAATTCAACTAGAGAGGCAATACTTTGAACTCAGTAAAAGACATTTTAGACGAAATAGGGGTAAAAGTCATCAGCGTTAATGACTCTGGCTTTGCTCAATTCTGCCCAACTTATAGAAATAGCGACAACCCTTCTGGAGCCTCTATAAATCTGAAGAATGGCTGGACTACAGATTGGTCAATAAACGAGAATTTTCCTATTGAGATTTTGATTGAAAAGATGACTGGCAAAAAGCCAGACAAGGCGGTTATAAATAAAATCGCTTCTTTAGATCTGGATATCATCAATGACGAGAATGAAGTAAAGTTTTGGTCAAAAGATTCTTTACTACATCTCTTGCCAGAACACTCTTACTGGATGAATAGGGGAGTATCTAAAGAAACGCTAGACTTCTTTCAAGGTGGTGCTTCTCATAGCGGAAAGCTTTACCAGCGATACGTATGGCCAGTCTTCGACAGACATCAAAGAATTGTAGGTTTTACAGGAAGAGATCTTACTGAAAAACACGGTGTAAAGTATAAGCACGAAGGCAAGTCTACAAATTTCTTATTTGGACTTTACAATAAAAAGAATGACGAGTTTCCTATTTTAAAATCTATTTTAAAGAATTCTCATTTGATTCTTGTAGAAGGACCAAGCGATAGTGTTGCTTGCTATGACGAGGGCATCACTAACGTACTTCCAACTATGGGTCTAAATATTAGCAAGCCTATGATGTCTTTTATATTGGGAGTCAATCCTAGCCTAATAACTATCTGTTATAATAAGGATAGTAAGTTTAATGGTCAAAATGCAGCAGTAAAAAATTATACAAAGTTATTTGAGTATTTCGAACCTCATAACTTAGAGATAAAAACTCCTTCATGCAATGATCTTTCAGATGATAAAAGTAATATAAAAAACTTTTTCAAATCAGATCCAGATGATATAATAACTTTATTCAGAGAAAAATATATTAGAGCAAAATCAGATACTAAACAAAAGATGAGTCAAAAAGAGATAAACGTAGGAAGGGTTTTATCTAATGGATAAGCCAACAAAACATGTACTAAGTGCCTCCAAGATTGAAACATATCAGAAGTGCAGTTTAGTTTATTATGCAAAGTATTTGAACAAGACTCCAGATAAAGAAAATTATGGAGCTTTAAGAGGCACGATATGTCATGACATTTTCGAAATGCTTATCGAAGAAAAGTATAAGGACAGAGTTGACGAAATCCTAGAAGAAGGGTCTATCCTAAAAGATAAGAAACTTATTGATTTAATCAACTCTATGATGTCTGGCTTTAATATGGAGGAGCTGGATGATAAGGGTCAGAATAATTTTGAGATGATTTGCGAAATGATTTTCGTAGGTTTAAATTATGACTTTTACTGCAAAGGGTATAAGGTTGACTATGAAAACCTAGAAACCATGTTTTACTTAAAGGGTACTGAAGATCAGCCTTATGAGTTGAGAGGCAAGATTGATAAGCCTTCTAGCCGTGGCAAAAAATATAGAATTGTTGATTATAAATCTTCTGCTCAGAAAAAACAAGATGTAGAGTTGGAGTTTAGTGTTCAGGCTCTGTCCTATATTCTCTGGGCTAAGAAGGCTAAGGATATGACTGCCTTTGTTGAGTTTGTTTTTCTTAGATTCCCAGATAAGCCAGACCAAAGAGTAGAAGTCACCGATGAAGTTTTAGAGGGGTTTGAATCTTGGCTCTCTGACCTGTACGTATACTTAAGAAACTTTGACGAGCTAAATATGTATGACAATATGGCAGCAGACAAAGGCTATCCAAAGGATGGTACATTCTCTGGTTCTATCGTATGCGGTTATGGAAAATATCCTGGACACTCCTATTCAGACACTCATAAGAATGTAGAAAAGAGAGGCAAGCCATATTACGTATGTTCTGAAAAATGGCCATACGATTACTGGATACTTAAAGATGAAGATGGCAATATTGTAAAAAGTACAAGGGATGAGGAAGATTTTAAAGATAAGGATCAAAGCCTTGTAGAAAAGAAGTCATGGCAAGGATGTCCAAAATTCACAAATTCCGTTGATTTCTTGGAATGGAAAGGCTCTAAATGATTTTAGTTATTGGAGAATTTATAAAGGACGAATTCATCTACTGTTCTTCCGACAGGCTTTCTCCAGAAGCTTGCTGCCCAGTAATAAAAGAAATTTTCAGAGAAAAGAATGATGGAGGAGCTGCTAACGTAGTAAGCAACTTAAAGTCATTGGGGTGTGATAAAATTTTATTCGTCCATCAAGACAACGAAATCATTAAAACCAGATACGTGCATAAAAGTTCTGGGCAACATATTGCAAGATTAGACAAAGAAAGCCCCTGCAAGCCCCTTAGTCTTGAGAGCTTGATTCAATCAATATCTTCGAGCAAATGCAGTGAACCTATAGATATGGTTGTAATTTCAGACTACTGCAAGGGATTTATTACTGAAAGCCTTATACATGATATTCGTAAAAAATTCTCATGCAAAATTATTATAGATACAAAAAAGAAAGCTGGAAACTGGATCAAGTATGTAGATTTTATAAAAATTAATAAAAAAGAATTTGATGAAAATTTTCTTCCTTATGACCTTGGGAAACAAGTTAGCACCCTGCTCAAGAAAACTAACTTATTCGTCACGTTGGGCGAGAGGGGGGTTTATCACTTCAATACTGACTCTACCACTAAAACGAAAGAAGTCGAAGCTAACTGCGTGTCTGGAGCTGGTGACAGCTATTTGGCTGGCTTTGTAGCAGAATACTTGCGCTGTGCCAATATTAATAAGAGCCTTTCATTCGCAAATCAAGTCGCATCAATAGCTGTATCAAAGAGAGGAGTTGTTTCTGTTTCAGAAACAGAGCTTAATGACTCATAACCCCATCGCAGGTTTTATAGCTGGATGCTTTGATGGATTCCATGAAGGTCATCAATATATTTTAAAGACAGCTATGGAGCAATGCGATATTCTCCATGTCGCTCTTAACTCAGATAGATATATTATAAAAAACAAAAGACTTCTGCTCTCTTGCATTGATGAAAGAAAAAAGAAGATTAGAAATTTTGGAGTAAATGAAATTCATTCGTTCATAGAAGACAGCCCGATAGACCTGATTAATAAAATTAAACCCAAGATAATATTTGTTGGCGATGACTATCCACTAGAAAAAGTAGTTGGTCACAAAGAGTGTAAATACTGGGGAGGAGAGGTAAGAATCATAAAACGAATTCCAGGATTTTCTAGCACAAATATAAGACAAAAAAATACTTGACATTATATAACTTTGTCCTAACATAGGGCATCTAAACAATAAATAACAAATAATAATACAAAACAATAATACAAAATTATGGCACTAAACAAACAAACTAAATCATCTACCTACTTGACAGTAGTCGGCGGGAAGATTTCACAACGTGTTCCAGAAGGGACAGAGGGGGCGGTATCTCGCACTCTTAAAAATGGACCTAACGAAGGTTCTGAAGTATATGAGCTTCAGTATGGTAGCGTTAGTGGTAAGATCTCTGGAGGCTCTGTCGAAAGCGGA
>TARA_R110002167_G_scaffold146934_3_pt1 | contig 15594 bp, 15 predicted proteins | sample TARA_R110002167 | Tara Oceans TARA_R110002167 (sample SAMEA4398238) | marine metagenome | biome: Polar Biome; feature: [MES] marine water layer (ENVO:01000295) within the mesopelagic zone...; material: water (ENVO:00002006), including particulate matter (ENVO:01000060) such... | reverse complement strand
TCAAGGACTCAATCCCGATGAACAACCTTATGAGAGTTCACAGCTAGGCCGCCAGGCCGCTCTAAGATCGTTTGAGTTGCCAACCCTCCTCCCCCCACCCCGCCGGGCAGCGCTATCCCTGAACCCCTTGCCAAGCAGGGCGCCAGACTGGACTTGTCTCGTCAAGGGTCATGACCGCGAAGCGGCGCTGCCGCGCCCTTGACTAGACAAGTCCAGTCTGGCCGGATCCCGGCATGGTTTTCAGGGCGGGGTCCGGGCGCTGGCGAGGAATTTTCTCCCACCCATACAATGATCGACTTCCCCCGGACTTGCCTGCCCTCGCGCATGCGGGGGTTCTGGGGCCCTCCGGAGCCTGGTTGAGCTCGCATTGTCACCGAGTGGCAGGCCCCGGAATTCGCTGCGCTCCTCCGGGGGAAGAGTGTGTGTGGGGTGTTGAGGCGCGCTATCGCTCTCTTATCCAACCCCAAACGTATAATTCATCGTCATCCCAGCGCAGGCTGGGACCCAGATTCAACCACCGACATCTATCTGATCTGGCGCCAGTTTTTCGTTCGTTCCCGCTCTCCGAGCTGGGTTCCAGCCTGCGCTGGAATGACGGTTTATGGCCCAGCTTATCCCCACCCCCTTGGGCGCGGCCCATAATCCCCGCATCGGCAGCCGAGCGGGGCGTTTCTAGACCGTCTGGTGATGTGGTGGCCGTGCGATGCCTCGAGTGGACGGGAGATAACGGCCCCGGACCATGAAAGAGCGGACGAGAGAGACGGCGATCCTGGAGGCTCGCCCACTGACGGTGCCCAGACCCTGATCCCGGCCACGGCCGGAAAACAAGCGACAGGGTTTGAACGGGCGGATTGGCGCGACCGGGGGTGACGCCCCGACAGGGCCCTTCTACCCCTCGCGATGGTGGGGTGAGGCCAAGTGGCCCACACAGTCGGCAGGCTTAGAATTCGTTGGACAAGACAAGTCGCGGCGTCTGGAAAAACATCGCGTGCGGGAAGATCCGGAGGATCGGATTTTCATACAGCGCTTAACGAGACAAGGGTTCGACGGATCTTCCCGTGCATCCCGCCTGGTTACTGCCCATCCCTCCAGCCGGAACCCGGCGTGGAGATTTTCGTGCAGGTCCGTTCTGCAAACAAAGCGCTACCGCCTTGCCGCGCAATTCCTGTATGGCCGCATCCGCGCAGCTGATAGGGTGCGCCACGCAACAGGAACCGCTTTCATGGCCAGCCAGAAATCCCGCTCTTCGCTCAATATCCGCAATGCCCGTATCGCGGATATTCCGGCGATCATCGCATTGGTGGACAAGGTCTATCCGCAGCTCGACAGCTATAGCACCGCGATGGTGCAGGGGCAGATTTCCAACTTCCCCGAAGGCCAGGTCGTGGTCGAATATGATGGTGAGATCGTTGGCTATTGCGCCAGCTTCATTATCGACGAGGCCTCCGCCCTGTCGCCGCACACCTGGAACGGCATTACCGGCTCGGGCTATGCCTCACGCCATAATCCCAAGGGCGACTGGCTGTATGGCATGGAAGTCTGTGTCGACCAGGAAAAGCGCCGGCTCCGGATCGGCCAGCGGCTCTATGATGCGCGCCGCGAATTATGCGAACGCTATGAGCTGAAGGGGATTGTGTTTGGCGGCCGTATGCCGAGCTGGAAGCGCCGCAAGAAACTCTATCCCAATCCGGCCGATTATCTCGAGGCCGTGGTCGAGCAGAAAATCTCCGACCCGGTGATCCGCTTCCAGATGCGTCTGGGTTTCGAGCCGATTGGCGTGCTCAGCGATTATCTGCCCTTTGACGACGCCTCGGGCGGCTATGCCAGCCACATGGTCTGGCGCAATCCTTACGCGGTGGTCCACACCAAGAGCGCCAGCGCGCCTCCGGGCGAGAAGGACAGCGTGCGCGTTGCCTCGGTGCAGTTCCAGCAGCGCAAGGTCCACTCTTTCGAGGAATTCATGAGCAATGTGGAATATTTCGTCGATGTCACGGCGGATTACCGCTGCGATTTCGTCGTCTTCCCCGAGCTCTTCACCCTGCAATTGCTCGCCTTCGCCGAAACCCGTCTCACCCCGTCGCAATCGATCGAGGCGCTGACCGAATACACGCCGCAATTCGTCGAGGCGATGCGCCAGCTGGCGATCAGCTATAATATCAATATTGTCGGCGGCTCGCACCCGACGCGTACCGAGCGCGGCGATATCCAGAATATCGCCTATGTCTTCCTGCGCGATGGCTCGGTGCATCAGCAGGAGAAGATCCACCCGACCCCGTCGGAGCAGATGTGGTGGGGGATCAAGGGCGGCAATGAAATCGCGACCATCCAGACCGATTGCGGTCCGATCGGCATCCTGATCTGCTATGACAGCGAATTCCCCGAACTGGCGCGCCAGCTGGTCGATGCCGGCGCCAAGCTTCTCTTCGTGCCGTTTTGCACCGATAACCGCCAGGGCTATATGCGCGTGCGCTATTGCAGCCAGGCGCGGGCGATCGAGAACCAGTGCTATGTCGTGATGTCCGGCAATGTCGGAAATCTGCCAGGTGTGGAAAACATGGATATTCAATACGCCCAGTCCTGCATATTGACCCCGTGCGATTTCCGCTTCGCCCGCGACGGTATCGCCGCGGAATGCACGGAGAATGTCGAGACGGTCGCGATTGCCGATCTCAATCTGGGCGATCTGGACTGGGCTCGGCAGGAAGGCACGGTCCGCAATCTGCGTGACCGGCGCTTCGATCTCTATTCGATTAAATGGACGGCCAAGACCTGAGGCGGAAACCGGAATGATTGAGGGGCAATGCCATTGCGGCGCGGTACGCTGGACGCTCACCACCGAGCCCGACTGGCTGACGCGGTGCAATTGCAGTTATTGCCGCCGGGCGCAGGCGCTCTGGGCCCATGCCGACCGTTCGCAAGTGAGGCTCGAATACCGCGCTGACGCTGTGGTCCGCTATCTCCAGGGCGACAAGACGCTGGCTTTTATCTCCTGCCGCAAATGTGGCTCCACCACGCATTGGGAGGGCGCCGACCCGGCGGCCGGCGGGCGTATGGCTGTCAATGCCAATATGGCTGAGCCATCGGCGATTGACGGTCTGCGCATCCGGCATTTCGACGGTGCGGACAGCTGGGAATTTCTCGACTAGGACAGGCAGGCTCGCGTCAGCGGCACGGGCACGGCCCTCAGAGCGGCTCCACCACATCGGCCCAATCGGGATTTTTCTGCGCCTGGGAGGCGAGGAATGGGCATTGCGGATAGATAGTGAAGCCCTTGGCGCGCGCCTCACTGACGACATGACGCGCCAGTGCCACACCGACGCCGGTGCCACGCAGGCTTTGCGGCACGCCGACATGATCAACCAGGATGCGATCCTCGCCCGCGCGCTTGAAGGTCAGTTCGCCCGGATCGGGCTTGCCGTCGACATGGGCCAGATAGCGGCCACGCTCACCGTCTGCTTCGAGTGTGAAGCTGATGCCGGGGGATTGTGTCATCAAATTTTCCTTTCAGGCAGGGCCACCGATTGGCTGGCCAACCGCGTTTACAGCGAAAGCGGACCAGCCATCGCCGTAACCGCCAGCACGAGCTGATGGCCCGACTGATACGGTGCCGCGACGGCAAACCATACGGCACTGGCAAGGACCGCCACTGATACTATCAAACCTACCCACCGCATCGGGCGCTCCATCATAACGTGACGGCTAGATAGGAAGCGTTGGCGTCCGGATTAAGGCCCGAAACGGAAATAGACTTGTGTCCTGCAGTTCAGTGATGCGTCGCCGGTGCCGATCCGGTGCGGCGGCGCGGCCGGCCATGTATTCCAAACCGGACGCGGTCCCGGCGGGGTGTCTTGTCAGCGCCGCGGGCGAGGCCCAGACTGGTCCTTGAATTCAGTTGGACGGGGCACGCCCATGCGGCACATCAAATTATGGATCATTGGCGGGCTACTCGCCCTGCTCGGTCTCCTGGCCTTCCAGAACATGTCCCAGGTCGAATTGACCGTGCTGTTCTGGAGCTTCCAGACCAGCCGTATTGTCGTCATTGGATCGAGCTTCCTGCTTGGCGGCCTGGTCGGCTGGTTGCTCAAGGCATTCTGGCATCCCGGCACGCGCCGTTAGCCCGGTCAGATCGCCGCGAGCGCCGCGGCGAGCATGTCGCGCACCTCGCCGGCGACGGCGTGGAGCCGGGGGTTGTCGATCGCCGACATCGAGGCGACCGGATCGACGGCGCTGACTTCAATCGCGCCCTCGATCTCGCGGATCAGCACATTGCAGGGCAGCATTGCGCCGACGCGCGGCTCAATCTGGATGGCCTGGTACGCCATTTGCGGATTGCAGGCCCCGAGAATGCGATAGCCGGGCATTTCAGCCTCGATCTTCTTCTTCATCACGGCCTGGACATCGATTTCCGTCAACACCCCAAAACCCTTCTCGGCCAGGGCCTTGCGGGTGCGCGCATCGATCTCGTCAAAGGTGGCGGCGCTGAAGGCGCGGGTGATGGTATAGCTCATGGCACGGATCCTTTGCGGCGGGAGAACAAATCTAGCATGGCGGCTCGCACGGCAGGCGAGGCAATTGGTCGCTCCCCGCTTGTACTGCAGCGCCAATGCGTGACAATGGCTCATCCATCAGTTTCGCCGAGGTCGGCATGTCCCGTGATCCCTATGAGGTTCTTGGCGTCACCAAGAGCGCCACCGCCGAAGAGATCAAGAAGGCTTATCGCAAGATCGTCCGCACCAGCCATCCCGATCTCAATCCGGATGATGAGGGTGCCCAGGCTCGTTTCATCGAGGCGACGGCGGCCCATGATCTGCTGAAGGACCCGGTGCAGCGCGCCCGTTTTGACAAGGGCGAGATCGATGCCAGCGGTGCCGAACGCCAGCCCGAGCGGCCCTTCTATCGTGAATATGCCGAGCAGCCGGGCAATCCCTACCAGTCCTCGCGCGGGTTTGAAGGATTCGACACCTCGGACATATTCGAGGAAATCCTGCGTCAGCGCGGCCGCGGCGGCACCCGGAGCGGCCATTTCAACGCGCCGGGCCCGGACCGTCGCTATCAGCTCGAGCTCGACTTTCTCGAGGCAGCTCTGGGCGCGCAAAAGCGCATCACCTTGCCGGACGGCCAGAGCCTCGACGTCAAAATCCCCACCGGCACGGCCGACGGCCAGACCATCCGCCTGCGCGGCAAGGGCGGTGAGGGCATGGGCGATGGGCCTGATGGCGACGCGCTGGTGACGCTGTCCGTGCGGCCGCACAAACTCTTCCGCCGCGAGGGCGCTGATATCCTGCTGACCCTGCCGATCGCGCTTGATGAAGCCATACTCGGCGGCAAGGTGGAAGCGCCGACCATTGACGGTCCGGTCTCCCTGTCCATTCCCAAGGGGGCCAGCAGCGGCCAGGTCCTGCGTTTGCGCGGACGTGGCGTGCAGCCGCCAGGCAAGAAGCCGCGCGGAGATCAGCGCGTCGAATTGCGCATTGTCTCGCCCCCGGACATTGATGAGGCGCTGCGCAGCTTCATGGAGAGCTGGCGCGAAACCCATGCCTATGATCCGCGCAGGGAGATGAAGTCATGAGCGAGAATCTGACCGTCACTGAAATCATCGACGCGGTCGCGGCACTGACTGCCGAGAGGCTGACCACCTATATCGAGATTGGCATTATCATGCCGATCCAGGGTGAGGCGGGGCCGCTCTTCGCGCCGGTCGATTGCGCCCGCTTGCAGTTGATCTGTGAGCTGGAACAGAGCCATGAGCTCGCCGATGAGGCGCTGGAAATGGTGATGTCGCTGATCGATCAGCTCTATACCGCCCGCGCTGACCTGCAGGCGCTCGGCGCGGCCGTCGACACCCAGCCGGTCGAGGTGCGCGAAAGCGTCCTCGCAGCCTGGCGGAGCAGACGCGGACGCTAGCGCTGCCGCCGCCGGGGTGGGGCCAGCCTCAGGCTTTGCCCCGCCTCCAGCTATCAAAATCACGGAATAACCAACCAATTCTATAGGTTATTGTAATTTCTTTATTCCTGTTTCATGCGCAAGACCTTAGAAAAGGTACGGACTTAGACCTAAGCTGGGAGGTCATTGAATTGTGTCAGCGTCAGGGTAGTCAATATGCGGCAAGGATGGGGGGACCAGCTCAGAAAACTGCGCCTGCAGGCCGGAATGAAACAGCAGACCCTGGCCGCGCTCCTCAAGATCAGTCAGGGGTATTTGTCGCGGCTTGAAGCCGGCCAGATCCGCCCGCGCGGCGATGTCCGGCTGCGAATCGAACGACTGCTGGGAGCGCCGGAACAGATCTCGCTCCTCGACCAGATGATGCTGACGATTCGGCTGTGCCCGCACATGTCCTGCCTGATCGAAGGCGGCAAGCCCTTCACCCTGCTGGCGTCAAGCGCCGGCAATCGCTCACCGCGATCACCCTTTCACCAGTGCTGCGTGGATCAGCCAGTCTCCTCACCCGACCTGGTCTCCTTCATGGAAGGAGTCGAGACCCTGACCGGGCTGCGCGAGGAGGGGACGCTGCGAGGGCCCGCCGGGCATATCTGGCACCGGCAGGCGAGCGAGGGGTTCGCACCGATGAAGTCGATCCATATCCCGATCAGCACCGGTCACAAGGGCTGGATGTGGAATATCATCACGATCGCGCTGTCCGAGCCGGACTTCGCGCAAATCGAAGCGCAATGGGGCGGGCGTCTCGCCCTCGATGGCCAGGCCAGCCTGGTTGCTAGCCTGGATCACCTGACCCGCGAAACTATCTAGGTAACGGTAATAACGAAAGAAATTTCTTTATTCGGCCAATGATGCCGGCGTTAACCCTTATTAACTATCCCGCCCGCCAAGCTATGCCGGTCAACCAGCTCTGCAGGGTTATCTCTCGCGGGCAGAGCTCAACCTCAGGGGGGGATTATGACGGATACGACAGGACAGGACCGGCTGGCTTTTATCGGCATTGACGAGGGTGTTCGCGCAGCACTGCGTGAGGTCAAGACACCGCTCGCGCCGAGCGTAGAGCGCGGTCTGAGCCGCTTCTATGCGACGGTCTCCCGGGCCCCGGAGGTCGCGCATCTATTCCGCAATGACCAGCACCGCGATCACGCGAAGACGAAACAGGTGGACCACTGGAATAATATTCTCAGCGGTCAATACAATGCGGCCTATTTCGACACCATCCGCCGCGTCGGCCGCGTGCACAGCGATATCGGGCTTGAGCCACGCTATTATATCGCCGGCTATGCGACGGTTGCCTCGGAGGTTCTGACCGCCGCCGTGCGTGAGGGCTGCAAGGCGCCGGCGCTCGGCTTCGGCGCCCCGGATACGCGCAAGGCTGAAATCTATGTCGATGCGCTGGTACGGGCGATTTTCCTCGATATGGAGATGGCGATTTCGGTGTATCTCGAAGAGGCAGAAGCCAAGGCGCAGGCCGGCCGGCTACAGGTCGCCGATGCCTTTGAGCAGGGTATTTCCGGGGTTATTGCGCGTCTGACCGAGACCTCGTGCACGCTTGATGAGGCCGCAGCGCTGGTCTCGCAGGTCGTCGAGAACACGCTGGGCGAGGCCTCGACGGCCGCAGCCGGCGCCGAGGAGGCCGCGACAAATGTCAAATCCGTCTCGGTCGCAGCCGGCGAGATGGAAGCCGCCTCGCGCGAGATCGCTGATCAGGTGGCGCGGACCTCGGTGATCACGACAGAGGCCGTCGAGCAGGTAACGGCAGCGAGCGAGACAATGACCCAGCTCAATGCCGCCGCTGCGGAAATCGGCAGCGCCGTCAATCTGATCCAGGAAATCGCCGAACAGACCAATCTCCTGGCCCTGAATGCGACGATTGAATCGGCGCGGGCCGGCGAATCCGGCAAGGGATTTGCGGTTGTCGCCAGTGAAGTGAAGGCGCTGGCCGGGCAGACGGCCAAGGCGACCGACCAGATTGCCCGGCAGATCGCCGATGTCCAGGCGGCAACGACGCGCGCCAATTCGGTGATCGATGCGATCCGCGAGACCATCAATTCGGTCAATTCGGCAGCAGTGACCATTACCGCTGCAGTCGAGGAGCAATCGGTTGTGACCCGCGAAATCGTGCGCAATACGACCGAGGCCGCAGCCGGCAACCAGGATAGTTCGCGGGCCACCAATGCGCTTGAGGCCAGTGTCCGCGAAGCGGGTGAGGCGGCCCGGCAGGTCACCGTCTCCTCCGCTTCGGTGCGCGATGAGATGGATCAGCTCAATCAGCGCGTCGCCCAATTCATGGTCGAGGCGAGGGCGGGCTAGGGGGATTTCATGCTACTTTGCCGTTTCGCATTCTACAGCCGTCGCACCTGGACAGCGTCCAGCGGTGCCGATGAAGACCGCTATCTCGCCGATATCCTCGATGCCGGGCTTCGCAATAATCCCGCCCACGCCCTGACCGGTGTGTTACTGGTTGACGGACCGCATTTTGTGCAGGTCCTCGAAGGCGCCCGGGCCGCGCTTTACCAGACGCTGAAACGGATCGAGAATAATCCCCATCACGGCGATCTCGTCCTGACCGGCTATGCCGAGGTGAACCAGCGCATTTTCGATCGCTGGTCCGTTTACGTGCGCACCCCGCCGGGCAGCCTGAACGGCACGCCCTGGATCCCCAATCCCCAGCTGGCCACGCACGGGCAGCTGGTGGAAACTGCCAAACGCGTCAGCCGGATGACAACCGGCGTCCGGCAAATCCTGCCAGCCGGCCACGCGCCGGGCAGTGATTCGTCGGCGCCGTAAAAAGGATAGGCCCGACGAGCGGTCGCGACCGGCTCAGGGTTGATCGAACACGGCCTCGCTGCGATCAATCGGGGTGAAATGCTCATCGCTGAAACGGTAGGCCGCCCGGGCCGGCCGGCGATTCGAGGCGGAGACCTCGATCGAATAGCCTGTTCCGCTGCACTGGCCCGGCGCTTCGGGCATCGCCCGGTTGAACACCATCAGGGCGGTGGTTTCATAACCCGTACTGTCGATGATACCGCCGCGGCCCAGACGGATAACCTCGATCTGGCCATCGCGCTGCCCCAGGGCGAGGAGCTCCAGCTCGGCATTGCCGCTCAGCGTGATCTGGTAGCGGCCGTCGAGTTCGAAATCGATGTAATTGGCGCCGAGTTCTTCCAGTCCACCTTTGAGTGTCCAGCGCCCTTCCCGAGTGAAGCTGTGCTGACGGTGGACGCCGATCGGGAAGAGTTCGCCAAGGTCATAGGCGCGCGCATAATTCTGCGCCCGCCAGCGCTGCAGCACATCGGGAATGGTTGTGCGCTCCTCATCGAGCGCCGCTTGCAGGGTCTCGAATCCGTCCAGCTCGACACTATTCTCCCAGACCCGGACGATGAAGCCCTCGCCATAACTGTCGGCGAGCGATTGCAGCAGCGTCCACTGGCCGTAATCATGACCGCTCACCGTCGTCGTCCAGCACAATTCCGGCGTCTCGAAATCGGTCTCGGTATAATCCGTCGCGTCCTGGTCAGCGCCCACCGTGGTGGTCTCCGTCCACGAAGCGGTCGCCTCATAGAGCCAGTCCAGGCCTTCTTCGCTGTCATAACCGAATTGGACAACATGATTGAATTCATGTGTCACTGTCGCGCGCATCAGCGCGTGAACCGGCGCTGTCTTGCCCATGCCGACAAAATCATTGTCGATGATGAAGACGGTCCGCGCCGCAGCGGTTTCGCGGACATCATCCGTATTGGGATTGTCGAATACGATCTCGACCGGCCGGGTCACACCCATCGAGCCGTCGGCATCGGCGACATAGGCGCGGTAGCGCCCATCATCATCGCGTATCGGTTCGGCCCAGCCAATCCGGTTGACCTGGGCGTCGAGCATCTCCTGCAGCGCCACGCCGACCGATCGGGCATAATCCTCACTCGAGGCGTCAACCCCTTCCACCGTGTAGTAGACATTGAAGTCCGCCGTCTGGTGCAACATTTCCGGCCCGCTCAGTGTGACCGAATTCTCCAACAATTCCTGAAGTGTATCGACCACGGAGGCGTCAACCGAGGACAGGATGAGCTGGAACATGCCGCTGCTGGCACCGCTGCGGTAGCGGCTGAGTTCGAGCTGATAGGTGGCGCTTTGCGGGGCGGTGAAGGCAATCGCCGAATTGAGCGAGCCATCGCCGCGATCATCATTCATTGCCACCGGATAACCATCGGGACCGGTCAGTCGCAGCACCGGATCGAGATCACCGGTCAGGGTATCAGCGAGGGCCAGCAGGGTCTGGCCGGCCTCCAGCGTGACCGGGAAACTGATCGAGGGCTGGTCATCGCCGAGTTCGCCCTCATGTCGGGCGATCGGCGTGCCCTCGATGGCAGTGAAATCGAACGGGAGTTCAGCCTCCGGATCGATCGCAAGCGAGACGGCCATATCGCCTTCACCCAGACCGCCATAGGTGCCGACCAGCAGCTGGTAGGGCCCGGACTGTTCGACCAGATAGACGATTTGCGAGTTGAACGTGCCATCACCGCGATCATCATTCTGCGCGAGGATGCCGCCATCGGGCCCGAGCAGGGCCAGGGTGGAATCGAGATCCTCGCTGAGGGCGAAGGTCGAAGCGACGAGGATATCGCCCGCCGCCAGATCCGCATCAAAGCGCGCCTCGGTCCGGTTGGCATCAAAGCTGACCGTTTCCTCACGCAGGATTTGCGCCGCATCCGAGAGGCCGACATCAAGGCCGTAGGACAGGGACAGCGAGAAACTGCCCAGTGCGCCGCCATAGCCGCTGACCTCGGCCAGATACCGCCCGCTCTCTGCAGGCAGATGCACCAGCCGGGAGGTCAGAATGCCCATCTCCTGGTCATCATTCTCGCCAAGTAATTGCCCGTCGGGACCGCTCAGGGTCAGGATGGTGTCGAGCCTGTCGCTGGAGGCCGTCGTCAGCGTCACAACCTGGCCGGCCTCGAGCTGAATATCGAAACCGGCGCGCGCCATGTCTTCCGTAAGCTCACCGGTAAACACCTGATCAACCGGCGTTTGTGCGGCTGCGCCTCCGGCAGCAAGACCACACAGAACCAGTCCGATAAAAGTAGCGCGCATAAATCCCCCCGGATGTCCCAGCCGGCGGAATCGCCCGAGGCTGCTGATCGGCCCTTGCTATAGACGCCCGCCCCGTAGCTCACAAGGGAAGGAGTGCCATGGAGGCCGGCGGGCGCGAATTGCCAGCCTTGCCGATCCTTTTATGCTAGACATCAGCCAAACAAAGGGGAGGCCCACCATGATCTGCAAACATCCTGTCGCCGCCGTGATTCTGGCCGGCTGTTTTCTGGCCCTGTCCGGACCCGCCGGAGCGCAGCGTCGACACGCCCAGCCGGCCGGCGATGAAACCCTGCCGCTCTGCCGCGAAGCCGGGGCTGGCGAGCGCTGCCGCACCCGTAATGGCACCATCCTGACCCGGCGCGATCCACGTCCCGCCCCCGCCCGTGATCCCGGACAGACCCAGAATCTGGGCGGCGGTGATCCTGGTTGGGAGGTGGGTGATCCGCGCCCGGGTTCCGGTCGTGATCCGGCGCAGACCCAGAATCTGGGTGGCGGCGACCCTGGTTGGGAAGTGGGTGATCCACGTCCCGGTTCCGCCCGAGATCCCGGACAGACCCAGAATCTGGGCGGCGGCGACCCTGGTTGGGAGGTGGGTGATCCGCGCCCGGGTTCCGGTCGTGCTCCGGCGCAGACCCAGAATCTGGGTGGCGGCGACCCTGGTTGGGAGGTGGGCGATCAGGACGGGATCAAGCCTCCCGGCACCCCACCGGCCGGCGAGCCCGAAAAGTAAGGGCCAGCCTGGCACCCTTCACCCTGTGCCGCACCTTTCATGTTGGTCCCCGGAATGGATGGGGGCACACGCGATCAATTCGGCCCTAAGCCATTAAACACAGCGCCTTTTACCGAGTGCCGGCCCGCGTCGCGCATGCCCATACCTGAAATCCTTCATGCTGAGGTGCACGCCCCTCATTGGCCACTCGAATCCAGCGCGGAGCCCTGCCTGTCCACCCCTTGCCGGGCGCGGTTATACTGGTGGCGTCGGAGGTGATGCGGGAGGTGCGAAAATCGTGAAAACAGGATCGAAACCGGAACTGAACGCTATATCCAATTGGTTTCGCCGCATATTTCCACATTTCACAGCCCAGTTTGAGGCAAATGAAGCACACACCAGGGCATCATCAACGGCATACGGAAACAACACAGGCGCTCATCAAAGGCACAACCGGTCTGAACAGGGCGACCACGTCCGGCGCAGGCGCTATCGGGGCAGGGATGATGTCATGGCGACGCCGGGGAAAATGGCGGAGAGGGAGGGATTCGAACCCCCGGAACCTCGCGGTTCAACGGTTTTCAAGACCGCCGCAATCGACCACTCTGCCACCTCTCCGATGGCTTCCAATAGCGGTCAACGGGGGATAAGCGCAATATCTGCGTTGCAGCGGCTTACCCTCCTTTCATGTTTGCGCGATAAGAGAGGGTAGATTTTGGGTTGGCCGAGCTTGGTGGGTCCCGTTTTGCGTCATTCTTTTCTCGCCAGTGCGCTGGCTCTGCTGATGCTGGCCGGCTGTGCCTCGACGCCAGCGCCGACGCGTCCGTTTTCGCGCGACGTGCCGGCCCTGCCCGAAGCGACAGCAGTGGCGCCCGTTCTGCTGGCCCGCCGGGTTGATACGGCGACATTGATTGCCGGCGACAGCGATCACCAGAAAGTCGGCAATCCCTATACCGTGGCGGGGCAGCGTTTCGTGCCGCAGCGCGATGATGATTACGATGTCGTCGGTATCGCCTCCTGGTATGGCCCGACCTTCCATGGGCGCCCGACAGCCAATGGCGAAGTGTTTGATCAGAACACCATGACGGCCGCGCATACGACCTTGCCAATTCCCGCCATCGCCGAAGTGACCAATCTGGAGAATGGCCGCCAGGTCGTGGTGCGGATCAATGATCGCGGCCCCTTTGTCGATGACCGTCTGATCGATCTCAGCCGTGCCGCCGCCGACCAGCTGGGCTATCGCAGCAATGGCCTGGCGCGGGTGAGGGTGCGCTATCTCGGCCCGGCCCTGCCGGCAGCCCAGGCCCCGGATCCGGGCTATCAACTGGCCGATATCGGCAGCCCCGACACCGTGCCGGCGCTGGAAGATGTCGCTCGCGATGCACCATTTTCACCGGCCTGGGTCCCGGCCTCGAATGAGGGGTTGACCGTACAGGCCGGCGCCTTCGCCGATCTGGGCAATGCCAATCGCCTCGCCAGCCGCATCTCCGAGGCCGGCGATGTCTGGGTCCAGCCGGTCGAGGCGGGCGGACAGACGCTTTACCGCGTTCTGGTCGGTCGCTGGAATGACCGCTCCAGTGCCGACGCAGCGCGCGTCCGGCTGGCCAGCTATGGCGTGCGCGATGCCCGGATTGTGTCGCTGAACTGAGTTTGCTGCGCCTCGCGGCGCGTCTGGGCGCTGGACGTCACACTCTTGCCGCGCTTGTATGGCGTCTTCGTCACGGTAAATTCCCGATTCCCGACAGGAGCGTTCAGACGTGCGCGCAATCACTTCAAGTTTCGCCTTTATCGCCGCCCTCATTCTGGTCCCAGTTCTGGCCCCCGCTCTGGCGCATGCCCAGGACCATTATGAGACCGAGGCCACCCATGCAGTGATCATGGATTTCGAGACCGGGCAGGTCCTGTTCGCCAAGGATGCCGAGACGCCGATGGCGCCATCCTCGATGAGCAAGATGATGACCGTGCTGATGGTGCTCGAAGCCATCGATGCCGGAACCCTGTCGATGGATGATGAATTGCCGGTCTCCGAATACGCCTGGCGCACCGGCGGCGCAGCATCCGGCTCGTCGACCATGTTCCTGGAATTGCACAGCCGCGCCCGCGTCGATGACTTGCTGCGCGGCGTCATTATCCAGTCCGGCGGCGATGCCTGTATCGTGCTGGCCGAAGCCCTGTCCGGCAGCGAGGCGGCCTTCGCCGACGCGATGACGGCGCGGGCGCACGAACTGGGGCTGATGAGCGCGCAATTCGCCAATTCCACCGGCTGGCCCGACCCCGACCATAATATCAGCGCGCTCGACCTGGCCCGGCTGGCCCGGATCCTGATCCGCGATCACCCGGAATATTATGGCATCTGGGCCGAGCGCGAATTCACCTATAACGGCATCCGCCAGTATAATCGCAATCCGCTACTGGGTAATTTTGCCGGCGCGGACGGGCTTAAAACCGGCCATACCGAGGCTGCCGGCTATGGTCTGGCCGCGACCGCCGAGCGCGATGGCCAGCGCCGCATCATCGTCTTCAACGGCATGGACTCCAATCGCGCCCGCACCAGTGAAGCCGAGCGCATGATGCGCGCCGCGATGTCGGATTTTGCCGTTTATGACCTGTTTGACGCCGGTGCCGTCATTGACCAGCGGGCCGAAGTCTTCATGGGCGAAACCGATACGGTTGGCATGGAGGTCGGCGAGGCTGTCCAGGTCGCGCTGCAACGCCGTGCCCGCCGCAATATGACGGTTAGCGTTGTTTATGACGGGCCGCTGATGGCGCCCGTCGAGGTCGGCCAGGAAATCGGCCATCTCGTTGTCGAAGCCCCCGGCTATGAGCCCCAGAACTTTCCGCTTTTCGCTTCCGAGGCTGTCGGCCGCAGGGGGATGATGGGCCGGATTGGCGCGGCGCTCGCGCACATGATCCGCGGCGGCAGCTGAGATGCGCGGACGCTTCATCACGCTTGAAGGCGGCGAGGGCGCCGGCAAGACCACATTGATCCAGGCGCTGGCAGACAAGTTGCGCCAGCGCGGGCTTGATGTCGTGGTCACGCGCGAGCCGGGCGGAACCCCCGGGGCGGAAGTCCTGCGCGAAATCCTGCTGACGGGCGCGACTGATCGCTGGTCGCCGATGACCGAAGCGCTGTTGATGTATGCCGCGCGCGTCGATCATGTCGAACGCCTGATCGCACCGGCGCTGCAAGGCGGCGCCTGGGTGCTCTCGGACCGTTTCGCCGATTCCACCACTGCCTATCAAGGCGCTGCCGGCGGCGTGCCGATCGAGCGTATCAAGCTTCTGCACCAGGCTGCGCTCGGCAATTTCAAACCGGACCTGACCCTGATCCTCGACGTCAATCCGACCATCGGGATCGAGCGCACGATTGCCCGCGGCGAGGATGCCACCCGCTTCGAGCGTTTCGATCCGGGCTTTCACGGCCGTTTGCGCCGGGCCTTTCTTGATATCGCCGATAACGAACCGGACCGCTGCGTCGTGATTGATGGCGGTGAGGCGGCCAATATCGTGTTTCGCCATGCCGTCAGCACGATTGATGAACATCTCGGAGCGCGCTTGTTGTGAGCACCGATCCCGAACTTGGATCCGATGTGCAGCCCGGCTGTCTGGCACCGCGGCAACGCTATGACCTGTTCGGGCATGAAGCCGCGGAAACCGACCTCGCCACCGCGCTGAGCAGCGGCCGCATGCATCATGCCTGGCTGATCACCGGGCCGCGCGGTGTCGGCAAGGCCAGTTTCGCCTGGCGGGCGGCGCGCCGGATTCTCGGGGCTGTGGCCAACCCGCAATACGGCCCCCTCGGCGCCAGCCCCGCCGACCCGGTCTGCCAATTGCTCGAAGCCAGCGCCTGTCCCGACCTT
>TARA_R110002167_G_scaffold447_3_pt1 | contig 15621 bp, 17 predicted proteins | sample TARA_R110002167 | Tara Oceans TARA_R110002167 (sample SAMEA4398238) | marine metagenome | biome: Polar Biome; feature: [MES] marine water layer (ENVO:01000295) within the mesopelagic zone...; material: water (ENVO:00002006), including particulate matter (ENVO:01000060) such as...... | reverse complement strand
CGGCACCCTGAATGAAGAACTTGAAGCTGCCAAAGCTAGAGTTGAGGGGGCTACTAAAACAAATGAAACATTTGAGAGAGGGTCTAGGAATAAGCTCAGTACGATTCGCAATAAAGAGGGCTTAACTGCAAAGGATAAAGTTGCCAAGTTTCAGGAGTTAGAAGCGAAGGAAAACGTCAAGCGTGCCGAACTTACACAGGGACTACGAGATGCTGAAGCGGATGTAAAGGAACTAGAAGAGCAAGTGCTAAAAGCGGAGCAAGTGCTCGGAGATATTAAGGCAGCACCAAAAGGAGTACCTGATGAACCGGGCTTAGACATCTCACAGGATAACACCACGGAAGAGGTAATCTCTATCCTTGAGGAGGCACTTGAGGATCTCACTGAAGAGTGGGAACTTGAGCGTAAAAATATTGATGGACAAGTATCGAAGGAGCTTGAAGAATCCCAAACTCTTGGGACTACCCGCGAGCTGGAGTCATCGTCCGTAGCTGGGTTACGTAGGGCTGCGGAGGATGCCAATGGTGACCCCACCGACGCGCTCCACTATGCGCACATGCTATACATAATGGAGATCAGAGAGTTTGGTTTGGCTAAGGCCATCGACGCAGAGTTTCCCGACATTGGGGACGCAGGATCTACCCACGACGTGGGGAAGGTATCAGAGTTCATTGAGAATAGGTTGTCCCCAGATGCCGTCGAAGATGTTAAGAGCAGGTTCAAAAAGAAAGTTCCTGTAGCACAAGCACTCGATGCGTACGCCGTGAGTCTAGTTGATAAACTCAAGGGCCGTAAACGTACACTTGTTAAGAACAGACCTGACAAAACCAAGGTGGTTGAAGGTTCAACTAGGTGGCACTATGTTGATAAAATTAGTGGGGCAGTAGTGAACCGCCCAATGTCACTCAACGCCATAATCAAAAAAGTCACGAGCTTGTATGCTAAGAAACTTCCTGATGTTACACCACGCATCAGCTTAGATGCCCCTCTTGAAGAGGGCTCAGCTACACAAGCCAACGTCGAAGCAATTGTACAAGCCTTGTCTGTTGCGGCGTTTGCTGATACCACTGCGTCTGGACCATCCATTGCTGGGACTGATAAACTCAGTGTCCCAGTTCTTGAAGCGTTAGAAAACAGCCCCAAAGCTATGGAGGAACTGTACACATTAGCTGAGGATGTGTTGGGTGTTAGCTTCAGGGGCAGGCCAGTAGATGAGGTGTGGGACCTTATATCTTCCCACCTAATTGGTAACCCGGATGTACGTGCGGGGTTGTCACCTGAACAAAAAGAAGTAATGAGAAGCCTGTTTGGTAGGGTTGACAAAGGTGTTGGAAACGAACTCAATGAAGCTGCCGCTAATCAGGATGTACTTAACGGTGAGTTGTACAGGAAAATGGGGCTAAGCACCTCGTCGTTGAACCAACCCGGAACCGTGACTGAAGAAGGCGCTTCCCGAACCATCCTTGAGACGCTAAGCAAAGAGGGCCGGTACACGACTCCCGAGCAGCGCCCTATTGCTAAGGGGTTATCTGATTTCTTCCTAAGAAAGGGCGTAACCCCACCGAGCATCCAGTTTGTAAGAGTCCCCCCCGCTGACGGATCGTGGGTCGGGACGTATCAGAGTGGTAGCCAGACTATTGTCATTAACCTCAACCGTACCAACAGTATGGGTGCGGCGGACACTATCTTGCGCGGCATGCTGGAGCACGTACTTAATGTGCAGTATGCGTCGAGCGACCCCCTCTCGAAGCAGACAAAAAAAATCATTGATGATTTGATCGCCGCCCACCCAGATGTAACTGGGCGCACGACAGAGGGAGTAGTTACTGATGCTGGTGACGTGGCTAGTATTATTAGTTTCGCTATGACTGACCCGGAACCTCACCTCGAAGCAGCCAAGCGTGGCACTAAGCCACTTGCTACCAAGATTTCGGATGCGCTTGCTGACCTGTTACAAATCCCGGTTCTGCCAGCTGATCTGTCACCTGTCGGCCGGAGCGATTCGTTTCAAGTACACCGCACACGTACACGTAGCGAAGAGAATGTGCGACCACCACTTGGTTTGGTCAACGAGGTCATGTCGTATGTGCCCGCTGGCGTTAAGGTTGTAGAGACTACTGATGAGTCAGGCCCGATGAAAGTCCGCAGCAACAGGCACGACACAATCTTTGTGAATGAAGAAAAACTAGCTGACTTGGTCGACGGGCTCAAGCCTAAGGCCAGAGAGATGGTGATCAAGACTATTATCAACCACGAGCTGTCACACCTCGCGTCCATCAGTTTACTCACTGATGCGCAGCGGAGGGCTGTGTACTTGGAGATGAGCAAGGACGACAGGGCCGAAGCTGAGGCACGCACACCAAATTCCCACCCAAGTGTGGTAGCAGAGGAGTACCTGCGTATGCAGGTGGAGCGCACCATGTTTGGTGCATCCACCGAGGACACTGTGCGCAACATACTTAGTTATGGCACGGGCCTACGTGGCAGGATTGTTAGTTACATCCAAAACTTCCTCACCAACTTGGTGAGGTTGTTTAGGCAGGGTCGACCAACTCCGCAGAACGCTGCCCATATTAGCAAGATCAGGCGTAGATTGAGCAGCATTAAGCGCACCGGAATCCCACTCCAGCCCATCGCTGACACTGATGCCACGACCCACTTGCTGGCACTGGAAGACAGACTTGACAACGGTGGCGACCGACAGTTCCACTCTATCCCGCTATTCGGAGAGGGCTCCGCTGTTTCCGAGACGTTCCGCCGCATCAAGAAGAAAACATTTGACCAGCAAGCTAAGGCAATCTTAGACGACCGTAAGAACGGTCAAAATAGAGCATTGTTCGTGGTTAACAACTTCCAGAAGACACTGGACAATGAGCTCGCTAGGCTACATAAGAAAGGCATAGTTGTTACCCAAGAACAGATGAATGACGCGATGGGTTACTCGGGCGTCATACTGAGCGACGAAGAAGTCACCCTACTAAGCAACACGTATGACCTAGAGATTGATGGGGGCATGGACCCAGACCTTGCGCTTGAACGACACGATGCACGCATCTCAAACGCGGAGAGAGACGCTGCGTCTTTGCTCCGCACTAAGAGGGAAGCCGCATCCGCCGAGATTGAAGCTGTGTCGCCACAGCTACACGCGATCATCGAGAACTTACGTGCAGAGATCGACGAACTCAGTGCCGAGGTGTCCATGTCTACTACTGACGCTCGCCTCAAGGCTACCATTGATAACAACATGGGGGTGTACCTCACGCGTGACTACCATATCTTTAACACCAGTGGGTGGACAGAGTCCGCTATGACTGGTGTGAACCAACTCTCGAATGACAGCAAAATTGATTTTGCGGCGTTACGCGTCGACGCTATTCACGCTGTGATGCACGAGTACAACACCGCTGGTCGGGGCATCACGCCAGAGCAGGCTGAGGACATACTTGATAGTATACTTCAGTCATTTGGCTCAGCAGATGGGTCGCTGGTTAGCACCACCGCTGCGGCTAAGAAGAATACTTCTATCTTCAAACAGAAGTCTGACTTACCAGAGGCGCTGCGTGAACTGATGGGTGAGGTGAAGACTCCAGTACTCAATGCGATCAGCACGTACAACAAGTTGGCGCACCACATGGTTGCTGAGCGAACGCTCACCGCCATGTCGGAGCACCTTACATCTACGGGTATACTGTCTGACAAAAAAGATGGTGAGCATACTGAGCCTGTTCTGTCCAGTAACCCAGACAACCCAGCAATGGCACCATTCGCTGGGAAGTTCACTGACCCAGTCACAGCTGAGGCACTGAAGGCTGAGTTCGGACCACAAGGACGCGAAGCTTTGTCAGCTACCGAGGAGCAGGCACACGTTGCTGGCCGCATCATCATGGGCGTAGCTGGTGCATCTATCACACTCAAGACGTTGGGTTCACTTGGTTTCTACACACGTAACATCCTCAGTAACCACATATTCTTCCTTCCGTTCCAAGGGCTCATGCCTTTAGGTCAGCTTATTCATGGACGAGGTTCGTTGCAACTGTCGAAGGGCGCCTACTTCGAGTCGAAGGCAGGCAACAACACGCAGAAGATCAAGAGACTAATTGACTTGGGTATCCTACACGACGACGTGCAGGGCACCGCCATGATAGAGATCATCAAGAAGTTTCACGACAACCCATCCGAGTCGGTTGGTACATGGAACAGTGACATGCGTTCGTGGGCGAGTGGTGAACCACCCTCCACCCTGCTACAAAAGGCACTGAAGATCAAGGCTAACACAGCGGCCACAGCAGAGTGGTTAGCCAAGGCCAACAACATGTTCGATGGACACGCCAAGATCACACTGTTCGAGTACGAACTTTACGTGCTAAAGAAGGCACGCGACAAGGTGGGTGGTGTTGAGACTGACGCTGAGTTGGAGGAGAAGGCAGCGAGCAAAGTTAAGCGCACCATGCAGGGCCACAGTCAGGTGATTGCCCCAGTCAAATCTCTTACTGGGTCGAGTGTCGGCCTGCTTATTGCACCCTTCGCACGATTCAAGTCCGAAGTCTTTCGCATCATGTTTGAGACAAGGAAGGTAGCCTTTGAAGAACTCCGCGACCCCAACCCTATCATCAAGCAGCGTGGCGCCAAGCGGTTGGCGGGCTCCCTGTTCACACTCTTTGCCATGCCCGCCTTGCTCGTCAAGATGATCGACATGGTGTGGTCCTTGCTGTTCAAGTCTGAGGACGAAGAAGAGGATGCTGAGTTTGAGAACCTCAATGGTGCCGTTGGTGCCGCTATCCGTGACGGGCTGCCCTCGTGGCAGCGAGCACACACGGTGTTCGGCAAGGTGTCTGGCAAAGAACTCACCACCATTGACATGACGTACATTGATCCGTTCTCACTGGGCAAGGACCCGTTCCTAAACCTCATCGACCGCACCAAGACCGACGGTCTTGATGCTGGTGCGTCAGCATTTTTATCCAATGTCTTCCACGAGATTGTGGGTGAAGGTATTGCTATTGGTTCCTTGGTCAAGGTGTTGCAGAACAAGGACGACTACGGTAACGAGATTTCCCTTGGCACCGACAGCATGGCTACCGCAACCGCCAAGCGATTTGAGGCTTTGTACCACGGAGCGTTCGAGCCGGGTGTTTTGTCGAAAGGTGGGCAGGTAGTCAAGAGTATCAACCAACGCGGACGGGCCGTTGATGGTGACCGTGTGTACAACGCATGGGAGATCATTGTAGGTGAGGGACTGGGTGTGCGGCCACGCAGGCTTGACATGGATAAAATTATCAATCGGTCGGCCCGCTCCGTCAAGCGTGAGCTGGACCAGAACAAGCGGCAGCTCAGTCTATTCAACAGCTCCCGGTTCTTGGAGCACGAGGAAAAAGTGGAAGCGGTCCACTCATTCATGGAGGGGCACATTGAACTGATGAAGAGGCACGCCAGAAATGCTCGTGCATGGCAGACGTTGGGGTACAGCCCTGATGACTACATCAAGGAGATGGTCGACGTTGGCCACTCCACGGGTAAGTCCAGAGGGGCGATCCGATTCGGTGTTATTGATCGCGTCGTCCGCAACAGGGAGGGGCTTAAAGACTTCTACGATGCGGGTAACCAACCCGGCGCCGAGGGTGGTGACGAACGCATCGACTCATACGGTGACGGTGTGATGTTTTACCCCCACCCAATTCCCATCCGTTAACCGAGACATCAGGGCACAAAAAAACTCCCACCCGGCGTTAACCGGGTGGGAGCTGATTGTATATTGTGTGTTACTGTTAGATCACTCTGTCATAGTACCACCCCTTGCCATCTGCGATTACTTCGCCAAGTTGTTCTTCAACAAACTCACGGCCATCGTCGGAGTGGTGTCGGTGGATTGGTGTGCCGCCTTCGTTTTCTACTAGGGTTGGCTTGCACCAGCAGGTCCCTCTCCCGTTGACAGTGTGGTCTCTGTCATCGTCGCAGGGTAGAATGTGGTAGCATTTAATTTCGTCCATGCTTACCACACGAGGGGGTCGAGGGCTTGGTCAAGTTCTTTGCCATGCCAGCGGTACGTGGCCAAGGCAATCAGTACCTTGGTGGTGAACCGTGCGACCCTGCTATGGATAACCAGCGAGGACTTCGCGGACACCCCCTCTATTTGGAACCACACCTGCTTGAAGGGTGGCGCGTCCTCATTGAAGTTAGGCTTGGACTGCACCTCTATGTGCACCCCCTTCTTGAATCGTTTGTTTCTGCTGCCTAGTTGCAGCGAGCTAATTGTAGTTGGTTTGATAGGTGTTGATGTCATTTGTATATTTCTTGTATGTGTTTCTTGGCCCACTGTACGTCTGCCTTCACCTTCCGGGTTACTAAGCCCTTGAGTGTGCGTCTGTGTTGCGGGGTTAGTCTCCCGTGCTTGGTCATGTACGTCACGGCCACGGAGCTGGGGGTCACGAATGGGTGAGCCTTGCCGTGTGGCGTTTCGGTCCAGTTCAGGAGGAGGACACCTGCTCGTATGTAGGTCAGGTCGTCGTCGGTTATCTTGTCGTCGTTCGGGTCGTCGAGTAGTTGGTTTATTCTTACTTCATCTTTAGTCATGGGTTCCAGAAGTTAGACGTCACACGTCTCTTCTTAATTGGTTCTGGTTTCGAGATAGCTACTGTTACTGTGTGTGTCAGTTCATATACAATGAACACAAACAGCAGCGCACCCCCTATTGTTAGGATTATAACACTGTCTCCTTTCTGTGTTGGTGGGTCATAGCTTCATTTTAGTTTGATTGCGGCGAACTCCCCCCAAGGGAAGTGGGACTCAGGTCTTTGGTACGACAACCACAACACCGGGTAAGGTGGTGGCGCCATGTCTTTGTGGTCGTTGCACTGACCATCTGTGAAGTAGATCAGTAGCAGTGGGTTATCATGGTGTGTTTCTTCAATGTGGTCGAAGGCTACCTTAAACGAGGTACCCCCGCCACCCTTTAGTTTGTCGGGTACCGTGTCCCCGTATTGGAGAACGGTGCTGTCTACCACTCGGTGTGACACCGAGATAAGGTGCAGGTTGTCAGGCTTCACTTCGTCTAGTGTGTACTGGGCGAGGCTCATGAACCTCCGCCACGCTTCCGCACCAATGGATGCGGAGCTGTCCACTACTAACACGATGTCGCCTACCTTCCTGCCCTCTCGTCCCGGCGACACGGTACCAGTGGAACAGTAGAACGGTGCGTTGAATGGTCGCAGCCACCCGTGTTCGCACCGTGTGTCAATGAACTGAGTGGCGTAGCTCACCCAGTCTTGTTCTTGTACAGGGTCACGCTCTTTAGCTAACCGCTCCGATGCTTCGCCGTTGTTTCCGCACGCGTTGTTGTCGAGTGCGTCGACTGTCATCAGTCGGTCGTTGGTTTCTTGGGCGTCACTCTCGGCTTTATGTTCTGCTTGTACCTGCGTCTCGTCGCCCTCGGCAACGACTCGGGGTTTAAAGGTGTCAGCTGAGCCATCCCCCGGTAGGTTTTTTTCTTCCACTCCTTGTGTGCCACCACCCACCCCCGGATTATCAGCGCCGCCACTGGAGTCCCGATCAGGTACCCCAGTACCATCAGCGTGTACTGAGTGTTGGTCCGGGTCACCGTTTCTGGGATCAGGGCTCCCGTCTCCGGTGCCGCCGCCATTGCCGTCACCATCAGGGCCACTGCTGTCGCTGTCTGTGTCGTCACTTTCATCGTTGCTGTCTTTGTCTGGGTCATGTTGGGGTTGCGCCTTAGGTTGTGGCGGTGGTGGGTTCTTCTTAATGTACTGGTACAGTTGCTCAGTTGAATGTGGCTCAGACATCTTGAGGTCGAACAGGCACCACTTAGGGAGCGGGAACTTAACCACGCCCGACTCCACGTTACGTTGGTGCACCATCTCATTGACCTTGTAGTCGGCCGCTTTGTTCGCAGCTTCCTTATCGGCCAGCTTGGATAGCCTCCACCCGTGGTTGAGGATACCATGAGCACCCTCGTGTACCAGCAGGAACGCCACGTATCCTACAGCGTCCACCCCCGCCGACACCCCCTCGCTACTGAGGGTGTCGACTCCGGTCGGGTTGAGGAACAGTGACGTACCATCCGTGGCACCATACGGTATAGGTATGGGGCTAAGTGGGTGGCGCCCGTCAGCGTCTGTCCAGTACCAGTCCATGCACAATAGCTTGGAGTATACCACTGGCCAGTATCGGGCGCACCGTCTGGTGGCTCGGCTTAGCACGTGGGTCTTACCCAGTGCTGATATGTCTACGATGTTGTTGGTCATAGTTAGAAGGGATTGTTATCTTTGTTTCTATTCAATGCTCTGTCTAGTTGCCACCTCTCGATGCTGGATGGGCTGTGCCCTGCTCGGGCACGTTGTCCGGTCCAGATAGCGGCCTGTGTTTCAGCGGGTGTCCAGCTTAGTTGGTTGGCCACCCACTTGATTCGTTTCTCTGATTCTTGTTGTATACTTTTGTTACGCAGTCTGGCAGCTGGCACACCAAGGGCGTACCCCATGTGGGTATCAAGGACCACGGCTCCGGGGTCACCCATCAGTGCGTCAGCGAAGCGACCCGTCTTTGGACCCTTGATACACTCCCTCCGGTAGCCACCCTTGATAAGGTTCTCGAAGGATATGTTCACGGAGCGCATAAGGTTAGGCGGCACCTGACACATGAACCACCCCACTGCGAGGTGCATGTTCTGATACACGCTGATCTGTGGCGACAGCACAGCTAGGCCACATATAAACTTGTCAGTGTCCACGTCATGGGTGTGGCAGAACTCTCCTATACACTTTCTCGCTGTCTTGTACCAGTGCCTACCCCCGATACCTTCAACGGCTAACTGTAGCAACTTCTGTTTAGATGTCATAGCTTTAGAGGGTGACACCTAAGGAGGCAAGGGCTTTAGTAGTAGAAGACACCAGACCTTTGGCTTGCACCTCAAGCTTGCGTCGTTCGCCGTCGTCGGCGCGTGCACTGTCAAGGTCAGCTGTTGCTAACGGTTTGAGTGCATCAATAACCTCATTGACCTCGGGTAGGTTGAGGTAGTTAAGGTCGCGGGCTTCTTCCAACCTCTTGGCGAGACCGTTGAACCGACCGGACTTGATGGTGCAGTCGGAACCAAGCACACCTAAGATACCCACGTCCTTACCGTTACCAGTAACGAACCCGAGTAGTTCTTTGACAAGCCCAGCGTGTGCGTCACGCAACGAGTTGTCCCTCGTCTTGTCAGCTTGGGCACGTACCTTGGCGGCTACCTCCTCGGCTACCCCGTCGAGCACGATGGCACCTGCCGTCGGGTCGGGGGTGTAGTCTAGTTGGTGGGAGAACTTACCTGCTGTCTCCTCCGGGTCGGGGAACTCAATACCATCAGCCGCGGTACCAAGCCTGAGCCTAGACTGAGCGATCAGTGCCGGGAACTTGATGCGCAGCTCGCCACGCTGGCGCTCCAGCTCATCGTCAGCCTCGTCGTATAGTTTCCTGATGTGCTCCAGCTTGCTGGCCCTTACTAGGTAGCCACCAGTTGGTAGCTTCAATCCGCACCGGGAGATGTCGACCCTCGTCTTGGCGAAGAGAGAAAGGATGCGCCCCACTGGGGTGTCCTTACTCTCGAACAGTCGGGCCACTGTGCGCAGCGACTTGGGGTCGGCCCCCGTGGTGGCACATGTGTGGTCCGTGATGGGCCTGTGTGTCACCGTGGTTGGTGCGCGGTGTGTGCCGTAGTGCACGAGCACGTTACCTGTTGATTTAATTCCGTCTTGATTCGTTTGTGTTGTGTTTACTTCAGTCATAATATTTGTGTTGTGTTTAGTTGTGTTTAGTTGTGTTGGTTTGGTGTTGGTTTGGTGTTGGGTTAACCTCGGGTTAACCCTACCAGTACCCACCACCTACTTCGATGCGTGGTTTGTTGCCGAGTCCTATGAAAAGCCATGCCCACCAAGCGTGGCTGATTGGTTGTTCATGATGCCCGTCTTTTCGTGGTACCCCAACCATGAACCCTGTGTGGGTGTATGGGTTGTACGTCACAGGGTGCTGGAGCATGCTGCCCCGACCCGGCGGCATCTGCACAATGTGCTCGCTGTGTTTACAGGTGACGAAGGCGTGCACATTCTTGCGCCCTTCTGACCTCACCCGTTTCCTTCCCCCCTCCTGTACCACGAAGGATGGTTGATGAATCAGGACACAGGAAGCATGGCTAACTACCTTGCCCCCCTTCCTGATACTGAACACTTTCTTGTGTAAGTTGTAGTATACCTCAGTTCTCATGTTACCCTAGTAGGTTGGTGTACAGTTTGGTGTCGCGTTCTTCGAGTTTGATCCCCCGCCGGGTAGCTGAGCTTAGCCCATACGCTGCGACCTCAGGCTTGAGGCGTGACAGTCCGGTAAGCAACCAGTCGAAGTCACCAGCATGCACACCAGCATGTACGTCGGACACCCCCACCTTGGATAGCACCAGCGCAGCTGATGCCAGCAGGAACTGATCCGATGTACCAGCGGGTACGGTGAACGTGTCGGGGTTAGCCTTCATGTCACCCACCGAGGGGAGGGATTCCATCAGCTCAAGGAAACCATACAAGGCATCGGCCGCCTTGTCTCCTACCCTACCACGTACGAATACACGGGCCGTGCCCGGGTCGACTTCCCCCTTGTTCACGTGGTGCAGCACCTTCATGACCTCCACCCAACTACGTGGGTTGGGTAGTGGGTTGGGGTTGATGGCGTCAAACTCGACGGGGTCTCCACAGAAGTGGTTGCGGTCGGTGGTCTTGCCACCAATACTTGCCCCGAACGCGATGAACGAGGGCACGTGAGTGTCACCGAACCCGGGGGTTTCTTCGGCCCACTGCCACCATGCCGCCGGGTCGGGTAGCAAGGTGACAATAGTTGACCGCGCAATCTCTGGGATAGAGAACCTACCCACTGCTGCCCCGTCCTGTCGTCGGTTGGATGTGATAATAATCTTGACGTTGGGGCCAATGGTGTGGGTACCCAGTCGTCGGTGCTGCCCATCAGGCGGCGCGACGACACTGTGGAAGGTGGCCCGGTTCTCGGGTGACCAGTTGGCCCACTCGTCGAGTATCCACCACACTTCCTTGTCACCTACCTTGTCTAGGGTTGGTATCATCTCAGCTTCAGAGAACTTCATGATGAGCTTACCCTTATTTGTCTCACTTGGTACGCCGTACCCGGTGATCTCGACAGGACTCTTGTCGCTGCCGTTGAACACCCACACGTCGACACCCTTCTTGTTACCCAACACGACGGGGATGGTAGTCTTACCAATCCCCGACTGACCCAGCACGTGAAGTGATGAGCCAGTCAATGCCGCTAGGTTAATCTGATCCTTGTACTGTGTTACGTTTACTGGGTTGTTGTCTTGTTTGTGTTTCATATTAGTATTATTGTTCGATGTTGTTTGTCGTTTCTCCTAGATGATCATAGATGCTATCTCTAATCTTAATAAATAAATCGTCAGATATATCCATCAGTTCGCACACATCATCAGGAACGGTGGCGCAGGCGATCCTCGCCATCTCTAGTATTTGGTTTCCGTATTTCATTTCTTTTGTTTGTTCCATGTCTAGTTGTAGCAGGTATAGCCTGCCAAGTCTTTGGCACTGCCAGTCAATGGCGGCGCGTTGGTTTCTTTCTGCGTGTTTACTCGCTGTCACTATGTTTACTCGCTGTCACTAGTGACACCGCGCTGTCACTGAGCCATACATTTTTGTTTTCATACAAGCTCCACACCGCTTCTTGTTCGTATTGTTTCGCTAAACATATTGCCTCGTCTAGTGAGTGGGTAACAAGTGCTATGTCTAGCACCAGCGTGTCGTCGCACACCCAACCCCCCAGTCGATACTTCCCGCTGTTTAGTGGGGTAGAGTGGCGTGTAATGTAATCAAACAATACAGCCCCCCAACCCCCTCTTAGTCCAAATGTGGGGGATATTCCAAACTCCTCGGAACACCCCAACACACCGACACTGTACCCGCCCACTTCCTCGATACCCGAGGGGCGAAGCGTGAACCCGGGGTACGGGTCTTTGTTTAGTGCGCTGTTTATTAACTTGAGTGCGGCTACAGTAGCTAGGTATTTACAGTCGTATGTGTTTAACGGGTAGTTAAACGTGGTTAAGGTAACAGGTCGTTCACCCTTCGGTGTGTTGTCACTCACCCACGTTGCTCGGGGAACCGTACTGCTACGCTTCCGGTTTCCTTTGTAGTCTTCCGTCAGTACCACCCCGTTGTCAGTGATGGATACAAACCTACCCCCCGGTATTATTATTTCTGCCGTGTCAGCGGCGGTGCTGGCTGTGGTTACTTGATGTACTTGTGGCATTGTTTAGTTTAGTTTGGTTTGGTGTTGGGTTAACCTAGAGTTAACCCCGTTTCGTTCGCTGTTTGGTTTACGCTATGCCCAGTGCTTGCTTGGGGAAGCGGATTAGTTTTGTTGATGACCGCCCACGACCCAAGATTCCTTGGGTCGCAGGCACCAGTACACGGCCAACAATAATGTTACCCTCTCGGGCCTCAACGGTTACTGGTCGGTAGTTGGTTACGAGGGGGACGCGGTCCCCGATACGTACGGCCCACCCATGGTGGGTGTGTGCTATTGCTTGTGGTGTGTGTGTCATGGTGTTAGTCTTTGAGGTCAGCCGACTTGAGTACGTGTTCGGTGAGTGCGGCGAGCGCCGCTGTCACCTGCACCCTGTTCGAGTAGTCGAACAGCGTGATCTCTGCGACACGCTTGCCACTCAGCGTGGCGATGTACGACCCGTGCTCATCCTCACCCAGCGTGAAGTCGGTACGTGCCTCCGGTCTGTCGCCGCTCCAGTAGGACTCGACGATCTCGTCGAGTAGGTCATCATGTACTGTGTAAGTGCCGTCCTTATGGTCGAGCAGATCCTCTAGGCACACACCGAACAACTCGATAGTCTCAAGGAAGAACTCACGTTGGAACTCATCCTCCCGGTACGAGACGCACTTGGTGTCACGGTACCGGGCCGAGTGGAGGATTACGGAGACGACGTCCCCTCCATCCGTCCGAATAATATTCAAACTACACCTCCGTTTGGGTACTGTTCCGTTGGAGGTAGCTGATGCGTTGATTGCGTTGATTACTTTTAGGTCGTTCATTGTATTAGTTGTTGTTGTTGTTGTTGGTTGTTGTTGTTGGTTGTTGTTGTTGCTTACTGGTTGAGGAACCTCATCACTTTGCGGGCCACCTCTTTGTCAGGTAGCGTGGAATGCACCACGCCCCGGTTCTTATACGTCCAAACAGAAACGTCAAGCGTTTCCGGTGATTCTTTTTCAAACGAGATACGCATCGAGCGTTGACGTATGGGATCGAACAGCACCAGCACGTTGTGTGTCTGTCTGTCACGGACATGGGGCTGAGCCACGGCGAGGATTCTCACGAACCTCTCCACCACACTGAGTAGTGCGTTGGATGATGGGGCAGTGGCGTCGCCGCGCTTAGTAGTTGTAGCTTCGTTGTTGTGTTGTGTAGTCATATTCATACTTCTTTTTTCTGTTACCCATAACGGGTGGTATGAGCTGGGTTAACTTGAGGTTAACCCAGCCCAACCCACCGACTAGTGGTTAGTTAAAGGAACTCCTACGCCACCGTGCTTGTCGTGTTCAGCGATCATGCGTCTCGCCAGTGGCACGTTCAGTGCCGCGCCCCACGGTGCGGCGCTTCCTGATCGGTACGCCACTGACACAGTATCATCAGGGTGTACCCTCATCTCATGCTGACGCACGTTGATGACATCTACTACGGGCTTCTCTTTGCACAGTTTATTTTTAATACTCATTTTGTTTAGTTGTGTTGTTGTTGGGTTAAGTGTTGGTTAACTGGGTTACTTGCACAGTGTGGTTGCTTTGTTAGTAATCTTATCCAACTGACGTGCAAAGTCAGCTAGTGCCGCGATACCGTCGGTGCCAAGCATGATGTCATCCTTGGTCCGTTGGAGCAGGACTCGGAGCGCCACCTCTTGGATTTCAAGTTTACTGATTCGCTTGGAGTTAACCTTATCAAGTGCGCCTTTCTCCTTGCGGAGCTTATCAATCTCAGCGTGGTGTTCGTTGGTTACCAAATCAGCCAACTCAATATTATTGTAGCGACTGAACAGGTGGCGTGGGTCGTCGTCGATAGCATCTGCTACCACCTTACGTAGCACCGCTGCGCTTGCTGGTCTGTTTTGCTTGCCATTTTTGATAAGGGCTTCGATCTCCTTATCAATCTCACCGCTCCGCTCCGCATCAGGGTGGGTGCGGCTCATGTTAATCAACTCACTGTGTGCGTTGGAGTATTGACTCTGAATTCTTTCGAGGGCGTATCTCTTTTGTGTTGTGTTCATGTTGTTGTTGTTTTGTTTCTTGCTCATGTGTTGTTGTTGTTTTTGTTTCTGTTACGGTTACCATTTAACATGGAACCTGCTGCCGCCACCCTTGCCCCGTGACGGAACAAGGATGACGGGTACAGGGTTCACGTTAACTGTCTCGTAGTGGCACGCTGAATGCGTCCCCGATATGGGACGGTGGGGTATGCAAGACCGTGCGTATGCGGCACCCACTCTTATACAACTCCCGAAACACGCCTCTGAGTAACAGAGCGTGTTCCTTGGTAAGGCCCAGATCCACCCGGTCCTTCTCTGATGTTCGCCCCAACAGACTAAACAGGGCGGTTAACTCTTCGCCGCTAATCGTGGCGGTTATTTCCATTGGTTTTACTTTTGTTGCTATCATGTTGTGTTGTTGTGTTGTTGTGTTGTTGTTGTGTTGTTGTTGGGTTAAGCTGGGGTTAACTCATGACCACCAACGGCCTTGAGGTGGCGAATAGCTTCGCCCCACGTGCTGCCATGGTCTTGGGAGACTTGCACCGTGGACCACCCAACGGGGACGATGCTGTTTTTGTGGGTGTCCAACCACAGTTCGTGGATGGACACCTGTGTGGCCTCTTCCAAGCTTGCTCCGAGACGTTGGAAGGCTTGCCCAAATATGCATCCGGGGCCTTCCTTTCCGCCGCACGCTCGGTCGTAGTGGCACGCTACCTCGCTTCCGGTGCTGTTGTATACATAGTCTGGTGACTCCGCCGCCAATACGCGGATCGCGGTGTCGACTTCGTTCACTGTCAGTTCACTTATTCTTCTTTTCATTTTGTTTTATTGTTGCGTTGTTGTTGGGTTAAGCTGGGGTTAACTAGTTGCGTGCCTCGCACTGCGTGATTCGCACTCCGAGATTCGCATCTTCAATCCTTCGGGGCTGTTGTACCCGCACACATTAAACACCGCTTCGTTGAGCTTGACCCTACCGCCATAGGAACCCATCTTAACTTCGTGCATAAGCTTCTTAGCTTGCGCGAATAACCTCAGCGCCTCCGCTTCGATCAGTGCCTCTGCTCTCACTACTTCAGACTTTGCGTCTCTGCGCTGCTCTATCATGTTGGTCATACTGTTTTGTTGTTTGTCGTTCATGTTGTTTGTTGGGTTAAGTTGGGGTTAACTAAGGGTAGGGTTGAGGTATAGCTCGGCGGGACCAGTGGGGTTGCCTTCTAGTATGGTAGCTAGGAGTATGAGGAACGCCTCCTCGGAGGGGGTGGAGTATTCATGGTCCGATCTGCCCAGCGCAGCAATGTCCT
>TARA_R110002167_G_scaffold143967_1_pt1 | contig 15624 bp, 13 predicted proteins | sample TARA_R110002167 | Tara Oceans TARA_R110002167 (sample SAMEA4398238) | marine metagenome | biome: Polar Biome; feature: [MES] marine water layer (ENVO:01000295) within the mesopelagic zone...; material: water (ENVO:00002006), including particulate matter (ENVO:01000060) such... | reverse complement strand
GACATTTTGCAGGGCATGTATTACGCGGCGGGACTCAGTAATGACAGTGGCACGGTACCGGATCAGCCAGCCGATATTATCAACCTCAGTCTCGGCGGCACCAGCCGCTCCCAGGCGGAGCAGAATGCCATTACCGCAATTCACGATGCGGGGGTGATCATCGTCGCGGCATCGGGCAACGACGGTAATTCAACAGTGAACTATCCCGCCGGTTATACCGATGTCATTGCCGTTGGTGCCACCGACGCGGCGGATAATATCGCCTACTACTCCAGCTATGGCAGTCACCTCGATCTGGCGGCACCCGGTGGCGATACCAACCGCGACCTCAACAACGACGGCTATCAGGACGGTATTCTCAGCACACTGGTCAACGACAGCAGCGGCACCCGGCGCAGCAGCTACGGCTACTACAATGGCACCTCCATGGCCGCGCCTCATGTCGCCGGTGTGATTGCCCTGATGAAAGCAGTCTATCCGGAACTGACCCCCGACAACCTGGACAGCCTGATTGCCAGTGGCAGCATCAGTGATGACCTCGGCGATAGCGGCCACGACAACGACTTTGGCTATGGCCGGATCAACGCTCTGAAGGCGGTTAACGCCGCACTGGAGCTGGCCACCACCGGCACCGTGGTGCTGCCGGTCTTGCTGCAAACCAGCCCCTCGCTGATGTCGATTGGCAGCACTGACAGCGCCCGCTTTACCCTTACCAATGCGGGCGGCGGCGAACCCGCCATCACCAGCGTCAGCGCAACCGCCAGCTGGTTGAGCGTGACTCCCGAGACGATCGACGCGCAGGGCTTTGGCAGTTATCTGGTCAGCGTGACACGGACAGACCTCGCCGATGGTTACTACAGCGATAAAATCACCATCACCAGCGACACGGGCAACAGCGTGACGTTAAGCGTCAATATGACCGTGGGCACCATCACCGGAGACGGTGAACTGACCATACAATACGTTCTGTTTATGGACAGCAACGGCGATGTGGTTGAGGAAGCCGTCACCAACAGCGACGGCAGCTTTACGGCAAGCGTAACCGCCGGAGACTACGTGCTGTACGTGGGTTCGGATATTGATGTCGACTACGTGATTTGTACCGATGGTGAGACCTGCGGTGCTTACCCGACGCTCAACAACCCGGAAACCGTGACCGTGAGTGATAGCCCGGTGAGCGGACTGGCCATGACCGTATCGATTCAGACACCGACGGTAACCGACACCGACACCACCAGCTCGGCATCCGCGCTGCTGCAACGCAGTGGCAGCCTGGCCCGACAGCGATCCCTCACGCTCCCGTGAGACCAGAACAACCGCAGAGGCTCCGTCCTCTGCGGTTGGCAAGTTTGATAGCTGTTGCGGTATTTCAGTAACCACCGGTACTGCCAGCGTTTCCACACCAGAACGTGGAAACGCGAGATCGACTACACAGCCAACGCTATCTTGACCATCTCTGCCAACGGTGTGGTCGGGCGTCCGATCAGTTGACTCAGGGTCTTGCTGTCATCAAACAACCCGCCTTTTGATGCGCCGGTATCCGACTCCGCCAGCAGGGTCGCGATATAATCGGGCAAACCAGCCCCCATCAAGGCCGCAGCGTAGTCTGCTTCGGGCATATTCTGATACACAATGGCCTTACCAGTCTGGCCTGCAATCTCGGCTGCCAGCGCGGTCAGCGTGTAGGCGTCATCACCCGCCAATTCATAGACCTTGCCCGCCTGCGGCGCGGCGGATGTCAGCACCGCAGCGGCAGCGGCAGCGTAATCCGCCCGTGCTGCCGAGGCGATACGACCTTCCCCAGCGCACCCAAAAACCATGCCGTGCTCCAGTGCCACCGGCACGCTGGCAGTATAGTTTTCGGTGTACCAGCCATTACGCAGTAACACATACGGCACACTGGACTCGGCCAACGCCTGCTCGGTTTGCTGGTGCTCCAGAGCCAGCGGTAACGGTGACTCGACAGCATGCAGAATACTGGTGTACGCCAGCAATCCAACTCCTGCCGCCTGCGCAGCAGCAATCACATTCTGGTGCTGGGGAAAACGCTGCCCCACTTCGCTGGAAGAAATCAGCAGTACCTTGTCAGCGCCTTCAAACGCCGCTGCCAGTGTCGTTGGCTGGCTATAATCCGCCGCTCTCACGACCACCCCCAGAGCCGCCAGGTCGGCCACTTTTTCAGGGTTGCGTACCGCCGCCACAATCTCTGCCGCAGGCAGTGTTTGCAGCAATGCGTCGATCACCAGACGGCCCAGCTGGCCGGATGCACCTGTTACAACAATCATGATCATTCCTCTTTTTTGGTTGGCGAGTATTCATCGAATGACAACAGGCTAGCTCTAATGCTAACTTTAAGTAAGTACCAACAAAAAGGTAAGTATGGAAATATATCATGACGAATACAGAACCGAGCACCACTCTCGACCAGGATCTCCCCCTTACCGAACGGTTAAGAACCGGCAACCTGTTCGCTGTTCCTTGCCCTTCAAGGGATGTACTCAAACACGTGTGTAGCCGCTGGGGAGTGCTGATACTGATCTCCCTGCGTGATGGAACACACCGATTCAGTGAACTCCGCAAACGCATCGGGGGCGTCAGTGAAAAAATGCTGGCCCAGAGCCTGCAAGCACTGGAGCAGGATGGCTTTGTTGAACGGATTGCCTATCCGGTGGTACCGCCTCATGTTGAATACAGCCTGACAACCAGCGGCGAAGAAGTCGCACGCCTGGTGGCCGCCCTGGCCGACTGGATTGAAATGAATATGCCACGTATTGCCGGTATCGCGGATACGCCACAGCAGAGCGACCAGCTCACACCTGGCGAGACTTCCCAATGAAAAAACGCCTGCTCATTGTGTATACCGGCGGCACCATCGGTATGGCCCAAAGTGCTCAGGGTTACGCCCCGGTGAGCGGCTTTGGCGAACAACTGGCGCTGTACCTGCCAACAACCCGCTACCCGGCACTGCCCGAATTTGAAGTGCTGGAGCTTGAAACCCTGATCGACAGCGCCAACCTGACGCCCGCAGACTGGCCAAAAATTGCCCGGCCACTGCAACAGCATTGGCACCACTATGATGGCTTTATCGTGCTGCACGGCACCGACACCATGGCCTACACCGCTTCGGCACTGTCTTTTATACTGGGAGCCATCAACAAACCCGTGGTGATTACCGGCTCGCAGATTCCTCTGGTCGAAGCCAATAGCGACGCCGTAGACAACCTGCTCCACAGCCTGCTACTGGCGTCATCAGATGCCTTGCCAGAAGTGTATCTCTGCTTTTATGGCCGGGTATTACGCGGTAATCGCAGCGTCAAGGTCAACGCCAACCAGCGGGACGCCTTCGACTCTCCCAATTATCCCTGGCTAGGGACGGTCAATAGTAACCACGGCTGCCAACTCCCGCAGACACAACGCCGCTTGCCGTCGACATCTTCACCAACCACTCCGACCCCGACTCCGACTCCAGCACCAGCACCAGCAACCACGGTCTCAGTAAAACCACACTTGGCCACTGCGGCGGGGGTTAACCTCCCGGCGTTTAACCTGCCAGAGTTTCAGCCTGACGCCGTCACCGTACTGACCCTGTACCCCGGCATCAGCGCCGACATCGTCAAGGCCATGCTGAATGCAACACCCGTTCGGGCAATGATCCTGCGCAGCTATGGCGTTGGCAACCCACCGGATAACAACCAGGCACTGATCACGGCACTGGAACACGCCAGCCAACGCGGTGTGGTGATTCTGAACCTGAGTCAGTGCCAACACGGCCGAGTGATTCAGGGAACCTACGCCACCGGCGCAACGTTAAACCGCATTGGCGTAATCAGCGGGGTCGATCTGACCCTGGAAGCCGCCTTCGCCAAACTGCACTGGCTGCTAGCAACAGGGGGCAGCACCGAAGTTATTCGACAACAGATCGCCACTCCGATCTGCGGAGAATGCAGCCCGAGGATTCATGAGACAGGCTAATAAGAGCTAGCGAATTCCATCTATATCATCGACAAAAACAGCCTGTGAGAATGATGGCCGGATCAGGCGTTGATGCAGAGCTTCTCAACGCCTGTTTTTTTGCATGATCAACTCCCCGTTTGCAGCACGACCAGAAGCTCCAATGCTGAATCGCTGGCAGGCTCACTCATCAAAACACGCCGTTCCACCAACAGGCAGTGTCGGATATCCACAAGGTGTGCTGCACTGACGATGCAACAGCCAGTCCTGTTCAGCCGTGCTAGCCAATACCACGTCATAAGGGAAAGCTCATGATTTCACTCACGATCAACGGCACACCGCATCAGCTAACCGTGCCTGAAGACACCCCGATCCTCTGGGTGCTGCGCGATACTTTAAAAATGACGGGCACCCGCTTCGGTTGCGGCATGGCACTGTGTGGCGCTTGCACCGTGCATATGGATGGTCAGTCGATTCGTTCCTGCTCGACACCAATCAGCTTCGCCAACGGAAAACACCTTACCACCATTGAAGCCATGGCAAATGACACTGTTGGTCGACACGTTCAGGATGCCTGGATGGATGAAGCCGTCGCCCAGTGTGGCTATTGTCAGAGCGGTCAGATCATGAGTGCGGTTGCCCTGCTGAAGTCCAATCCCAATCCGACAGAAGCCGATATTAGTAACGCCATGAACGGCAATATCTGTCGCTGTGGCACCTATACCCGCATCCGCAAGGCCATTCATCGTGCGGCTTTATATACGGAGGTGAAGGCATGAACTCTTCATCCAAGACGGATACGTTATTACTGGCCAATGTCAGCCGTCGGGGCCTGTTAAAAGGCCTTGGGGCTGCAGGTGCTCTGGTGCTTGCGGCCCGCTGGGATCTGGTCACGGCTGACGTGCCAAAATACGGTGCGGATGCCATGCCGAATGGCTGGGTAGACAACCCGAATGTATTTATCAGCATTGCCACCGATGGCAAGGTCACCATTGTGAACCATCGTGCCGAAATGGGTCAGGGCATCCGTACCAGTATCGTGATGGTCATTGCCGATGAGATGGGAGCGGATTGGTCAGAGGTAAAAGTCAAGCAAGCACTTGCCGACGAAGCCCGCTATGGCAATCAGAACACCGACGGCTCGCGCTCCATGCGGCATTTCTTTGAGCCGCTACGACGCTGTGGTGCTGCTGCCCGAATCATGCTGGAGCAAGCTGCAGCACAGCAGTGGCAAGTTGCCGTCACCGACTGTAAAACCACCGTTCACCAGGTTGTTCACACCCCAACCGGTCGCACCTTATCGTTTGGTGAGCTGGCCACGCGGGCGTCGGAACTGGCCGTGCCAGAGCGGCAGTCGCTGACGTTAAAAACCCCGGATCAGTGGCGTTACATCAACAAACAGCCTGAGCAATTTCCGCAAGGCACCACAGAAAAAACCGGTCAGCCCATGGCCATTGATGGCCGCGACATCGTCTCTGGCAAGGCCGTTTATGGGGCAGATGTCATACTTGATAACATGCTGTTCGCCGTGATTGCCCGCCCCCCGGTGTACGGTGCCAGCCTCCAATCGGTCGACGCTAGCGCAGCATTAAAAGTTGCCGGTGTCGTTAAAGTCGTGCAACTGCCAACCGCCAGCATGCCATCTGCATTTGCTCCTCTGGGCGGTGTTGCTGTTGTGGCAGACAGCACCTGGGCGGCAATGAAGGGCCGCAACGCCCTGTCGATCGAGTGGGACAACCGTAGCGCCGGAGACAATGCCCACTACGATTCTGTCGCGTTCAAGGCGGCCATGGAAGCCGAGTCGTTAAAACCTGGCAAGGTGGCGCGTTCAACCGGCAATATTGAACACGCGCTGGAGCATGCAGATCGCCGTCTGGTCGCCAGTTATTATGCTCCCCACATGGCTCAAGCTCCCATGGAGCCACCGGTGGCGATTGTGCAAATCGAAGGCGACCGTGCCGAAGCCTGGGCACCGGTCCAAAACCCGCAAGCGACCCGTGACGGCATCGCCGGAAGGCTGTCTCTCAAACCCGAAAACGTGACGGTTCACTCAACCTTGCTGGGCGGCGGTTTTGGCCGCAAAGCCAAGCCGGACTTTGTCTTTGAAGCCGCAGACCTATCCCGCATCATGGCGGGACGCCCTGTACGGGTGCAGTGGAGCCGAGAAGACGACTTGCACCATGGCTTTTTCCATACCGTGTCCCTCGACCGCCTGGAAGCGGCCTTGAACGACGCGGGCAAAGTCACGGGCTGGCGTCATCGGTCGCTGTCTCCCAGTATCATGTCCCTGTTTGCGCCAGACTCCGGTCATATGTCAGACATGGAACTCGCCCAGGGCATCCGCAACATGCCGTTTGATATACCCGCCATTCAACAAGAATCCGGCGAAGCCATGGCTCATCTGCGGATTGGTTGGTTCCGTTCGGTGTACAACATTCCTCACGCCTTTGCGATTCAGAGTTTTGTTGCCGAGCTGGCCGCTGCTGCCGGTCGGGATCATCGTGAATTTCTGCTGGAGCTGCTGGGGCCAGATCGGCAAATTGATCCCCGCAGCCAGAACGAAAGCTGGAATTACCGGGAAGACCCCAAACACTATCCGATCGACACTGCTCGCTATCGGGGCGTGATTGAACGTGCTACCCGCGAAGCGGGCTGGCACTCGTCCAGCGGCAGCCAGCGCGGCCCACGCCGGGGTCTTGGCCTGGCAGTACACCACAGCTTTATGTCGTACGCGGCGGTAGTGATGGACGTCGCCGTCAGTGACCGGGGCGAGGTAACGATTCACCGGGTCGACATTGCGTTTGATTGCGGCCCTCAGGTTAATCCAGAGCGGATTCGCTCGCAGCTGGAAGGCGCTTGCCTCATGGGTATAGGCATCGCCTTGATGACGCAAATAACCACCGCCGAAGGTAAAGTGCAACAGGATAACTTTCATAACTACCTGGTGCCGCGCAACAGCCAGGCACCCACTGAAATCCACATACACCCCGTCAATGACCAGCTCAATGTCCCGATCGGCGGGGCCGGTGAGCCAGGGCTGCCACCCGTAGCACCGGCCTTGTGTAATGCCATTTTTGCCGCCACCGGCCAGCGTATTCGCACCTTGCCTGTCGCCGATCAGTTGCAAACCGCCGGAGCGACAGTCAACAGCAGAGATAATGGCCATGCAGTATCTTGACCAGCAGGTTGTCGAACAGGCATTAGCCTGGCTGCGCAGCGGGCAACCGGTCTGGCTCTGTACTGTCTTGTCGACCTTTGGCTCGTCCCCGCGCGAACCCGGTTCGATGATGGTGGCTCGTATTAACCCTCGGACGCAACAGACTGAGCATATCGGCTCGTTGTCGGGTGGTTGTGTTGAAGACGATTTTCTCGATCGGCTGTTAGCCGGTGAGTTTGCAAAACCGGCCGAGATCCTGCGCTACGGTGCCACTTTTGACGCGCTGTCGACGACGGGTGCCAACAGCAAAATCCAGCTGCCTTGCGGGGGGACTCTGGACGTATTGATTGAACGCTGGCCACCCAATGCGGACTCCCTTCAACATGCTCAGGCCATGCTTGATTGCCTGACGGGCAGCCAACCGGCAATTCGGGAAGTGACCCTGAACAATATCGTCGGTGCCGTCAGCAAACGCCAACTGACCCCGGCCCATTCCGCTTTAACCTCACGTCATGACATCCCGATCCACCAGAATAAAACAGGGCGGGTGCAACGACTCGACGGCAGAGTTCGAATACTCATAGGCCCGGCCTGTCGATTAATCATTGCTGGCTTATCTACCGTTGCCAGAGCCTGTGCAGAATTTGCCGTGGCGCTGGGCTATGAGGTGATTGTGTGTGAACCACGCGAAGAGGAACGCCTCGGTTTTAACCTGCCGGGCATTAGGCTCGAGACCCAGATGCCATCGTCGTTTATCCGCCAGGCGGGCCATTGTCATGCGGCTACCGCAGTGGTGGCCATGACGCACGATCCCCGCATTGATGATCTGGCGATGATGGCAGCTGTCAAAACCGCTGCGTTTTATATTGGAGTGATGGGGTCGCGCCGCACCTCGGACGCCCGCGCCGCACGCTTGATGCGGTCTGGCGGTTTGACTGCCGAGCAGGTCGAACGCCTGCATATGCCAATTGGTCTGGCACTGGGCAGTAAGACACCGGCAGAAATTGCTTTGGCGGTAATGGCCGATGTCGTACGCGTACAAAAAGGCCAACCCCGTGACCAACTCTGAAGCAACCGTCGAAAGCCCTCACCGTCAGATACTCGGAGTGGTTATGGCAGCCGGTTACTCCAGCCGGTTTGGCGCGGGTGACAAGCGTATGGCACGCTGGCCCGCGACTGGCCGAACACTGCTGGGTGAAACGATTCATCAGCTCCGACAAGTCTTGGCTGACGTGGTGGTGGTCATTAGGCCTGACGATCAGCCTCAGTCTCTGGGGATACCCGACGACAGCGATATCATCCGCGCACGCCATGCCGAGCAAGGTCTGGGGGCCAGTATTGCCGATGCCCTTGGCGCCATTCAGGCGTCTGCCACATGGAGCCAACGGCACAGCCTTGCCCTGATGCTGGGAGATATGCCCACCATTCAGCCGACCTCTGTGCGCCAGTTATTACAGCGTGCCAGCAGGCAACACATTGTACGTCCTACCTATCAGGGCAGGCCTGGCCATCCGGTGGTATTTGGTCGGGCATACTGGCCGGCGCTGCGACAATTACCAGCAGCCAGCGGCGCCCGGCAAGTGATTCAACAACACCTGAGTCACGTTCTGCACATTGCGGTTGATGACCCTGGTGTGGTGCAGGACATCGATACGCTTGAAGCCCTGACAGCGGCATCACGTCGATCAGTCTGACGGGCGACTTCAACGTTAACGTCAAGACCCACATCGCCTTCCCATTTTCAACCAGCTCCAAGCACAGGTAACGATTTTATGTCCCGCGACCGCTATGGCGAACTACAAGCCTTCCTCAACGTTGCCCGTGAAGGCAGCTTTACCAAGGCTGCCGCGCTGCTGGGCGTTTCCCAATCGGCTCTGAGCCATACCATTCGGGGATTGGAAGCCCATCTGGGAATTCGCCTGTTACACCGCACCACTCGTAGCGTATCGCCCACCGATGCGGGACAGCGGTTGCTTGAGCGCATAGCGCCTCATTTTAATGATATTGATGCTGAAATTGCCGCTATCAGCGCCCTGCGCGACAAGCCTGCTGGCAGTGTGCGAATTTCCGCCAGCGATAATGTTGCTCAAAGCCTCCTCTGGCCCCGACTGGCACCGGTACTGCGCCAATACCCCGACATCCAGCTGGAAATTAATATCGATTTTGCCCTCACCAATATTGTCGAGCGACGTCTGGATGCCGGTGTTCGCCTGGGAGAGCAGCTAGAAAAAGACATGATTGCGGTGCCTATCAGCCCGGCAGTACGCATGGCCGCGATTGCCAGCCCCGGCTACTTCCAGCGCAACCCGATTCCCCAGGTTCCACAAGATTTACTGATGCATAATTGCATCAATTTCCGCCTGCCGACTTACGGCGGCTTGTACGCTTGGGAGTTTGAGAAAGATGGCCGGGAATTGAATATTCAGGTAAAGGGACAGCTCACCTGCAACACCAGCCAACAGGTCGTTGCGGCAGCATTAGATGGCACTGGCATCGGTTTTCTGACCGAAGACACCGCCATCCAATTCCTCCGTGAAGGGAAGTTGATACGCGTACTGGAAGACTGGTGCCCACCCTTTTCCGGCTATCACCTGTACTACCCCAACCGCCGCGAACCAACCCCGGCTTTCCAGATTGTGGTGGAAGCCTTACGTTGGCCACCTCGTTTCTGACGGCGATGCCCATCGGTTGGTATTGGCAGTTGGTATTGGCAGCCGTAAACCAAATGAGGCTACTTTACCGATTCCCACCAGCGGGTAAGCGTTTGCTCGGTATTTGCCGGTTTAACCCGCTCACCGATCACGGGCATCAGCAGCCGATAAGGCTGGCTGATGCTGGCGGCAGCCAGACGCTCCAGCAGGCGACGGCCATCAGCCTTCGAGGGCTGGCATCGATGACATATCAATCACAAAGCGATAACGCACATCGGACTTTTCCAGGCGCTCGTAGGCTTCGTTGATTTGATCCATACGGATCATTTCCACCTCTGGCAAGACACCGGTTTTGCCACAAAAATCGAGCATTTCCTGGGTCTCGGCAACACCGCCAATCAGCGAACCAGCCACCCGGCGGCGGCCCAGAATCATGGGGGCTGTGTGCAATTCCTGCATTAACCCCACCTGACCAACAATCACCAGCGTGCCATCCAGTTCCAATAACGGCATATACGGGTTGATATCGTGTTTTACCGGTACGGTATCAATGATCAATTCAAAACGATCAGCGGCATGCTTCATGGCAGCCGTATCGGTGCTGATCAGCACGGCATCGGCCCCCAAAGCCTTCGCTTCGTCGGCTTTCGACGCACTGCGGGTGATGGCCGTTACGTGCGCGCCCATCGCCGCCGCCAGCTTCACCGCCATATGGCCAAGACCACCGAGGCCAATCACCGCGACCTGACTGCCTGGCCCCACGTTCCAGGTACGCAGCGGTGAATAAGTGGTGATACCGGCACACACCAGCGGTGCGACACGGGCGGTCTCAAGATTTTCGGGCACGCTCAGAACGAATTCTTCACGTACCACCACATGGTTGGAATACCCCCCCATGGTATGACCCATGGCGCTGCCATCTGGCGTATTGTAGGTATCCACCCGGTGGCCACAGTATTGCTCTTCTCCGGCATGGCAGGGTTTGCAATGCTGGCAGCTGTCGACCATACAGCCCACTGCAACCAGGTCACCAATGTTGTATTTGGCCACCTCGCTACCCACCGCCGACACCCGACCAACAATTTCATGACCCGGTACCGCCGGGTATACCGTCCAGCCCCAGTCGTTACGAGCGGTGTGTAAATCCGAGTGGCAGACACCGCAATACAGAATATCAATCGACACATCATTGGCATGAGGTTCACGACGTTCAATGGTCATGGGGGCGAGCAGGGATTCTGCAGTTTGGGCAGCATAACTTGCAGTTTTCATAACAATTCTCTCTTCGATGTCATTTGATAAAAGCGATCGGTACGTTGTGGGCACCACTGCGGTGCCTTATACGGATTATTCTACGGATAGGTATTGTTGATCCGTTACCTGCTCCAGCCATTCCACCACTTTGCCATCCAGCGCTTCCTGCATGGCAATATGTGTCATGGCAACGTCTGGGGCAGCACCGTGCCAAGGTTTGCTGTTGGTCGGAATCGACACGATGCCACCAGGCTGAATCACCTGATGCTCATGATCCCACTGTTGCACAAAACCACGCCCGGCCGTCACCAGCAGTGTTTGTCCCAGTGGGTGCTGATGCCGGGGCGTTAAAGAGGCCATCAACACGCACCGTGCCGGTAAACCAGTCGGATGAACCACGCCAGGACGGCTGCGAAGCATTTTTGATCACGGAAATCATGAGTGGATTCTCCTGTGGGGCAATGGTTCGGCGTATCAGCCGTCATATTCATCTAGAGGGATCATCTATCAATAGTAAGTGGAATCCGCGTTTTTGATTAGGTAAGGCAACTGGGTTGCATTAATGCACTCAGCTCATGAAACAAACAGATTTTTCATATCAGTAAGTCGTAGAGATGCTGCGCTGACTGTATCCGCTCAGACTTCACCGGCCATAATTCATGAATTACTCACACAAGCTTAAGCGGTTTACACCAGTATATTGATAGATACAAATCTCTTAGCATGGCCGTTCACCCAACTTTTTCAGCTAACGCTTCCATATAGCCATACACTCTTTTGGATCAAACCGCGATGAAGATGCAGGCATCAAAGACAAGCTTGTCGAACTCCAACAACACCCACACCACAAACACCAAGAACACCACCAACCCCAATCAGGTACTCGCACTGGTACTGGCCTGTTATGTGATGATTATTCTGGACATCTCCATTGTGATTACCGGCCTGCCGGAAATTCAGGCCGAGCTGAAGTTTTCCAATGCCATGCTGTCCTGGGTTCAGAATGCCTACACCCTGACCTTCGGCAGTCTGTTATTACTGGGCGCACGCAGTGGTGATCTGCTGGGTCGTCAACGTATGTTAATGATCGGGCTGGCCTTGTTTGCCCTTTCATCAGTGCTGATTGCCATGGCTCAATCTCCGCTGGCCTTGTTGGGGGGACGCGCCCTGCAAGGTTTTGGTGCAGCCATTCTTGCGCCCTCCACACTGGCCTTGCTGTCATCCTACTTTCCAGAAGGCCCCAAGCGCATCAAAGCGCTGGCCTGGTATGCCGCCACCGCCGGTATCGGAGCCAGTTTGGGGTTGGTACTTGGAGGGCTGTTTGCCGGATTGTTAAGCTGGCGCGTTGGTTTTTGGGTGAATGCCCCCGTAGGCCTGTTATTGATGCTGGCGACCTGGAAAATCTTGCGCGACCAGAGTGCCCAGCCTCCCGCTGGTAAAAAATCGCTGGCCGATTACGATATCACCGGAGCCATCACTTCAACGCTGGGAATGGGCGCTCTGGTGTTCGGCACCGTGCATTCCACCCAGGCAGGCTGGACAGATGCGATAACTCTGGCAAGTCTCGCCACAGCAGTGCTTTTTCTGGGCTGGTTTCTGCGTATCGAATCACGCCACCCCACCCCGCTACTCCCCATGCGTTTGTTCAAAAGCCGTGAACGAGTCAGTGCTTATCTGGCCCGTATGATGTTTTTAGGCGCCATGGTTGGTTTCCTGTTTTTCGCCACTCAATTATTGCAACGGATTCTTGGCTTTTCTCCGGTTGAGGCTGGTATTGCCTTTCTGCCGTTCACCGTACTGACTTTTGTTGCCTCCACTCAAGTACCGCGCCTGACGCGTAAACTCGGCAACCACAACGTGGCATTGTTGGCGCTGGTTATCCTGGGTATTGGCATGGCTTGGCTGGCGATGAGTGATGGCAGGAGCGACTACTGGCTGGCCATTGGTTTACCCATGTTGCTGATCGGTTTGGGTAACGGTGCGGTACTTGGGCCACTGACAATCGCCGGCGTAGCTGGCATCAGGGAAGAAGATTCCGGCGCAGCCTCCGGTATGGTTAATGTTGCCCACCAGCTTGGTGGCACCCTGGGCCTGAGCATTCTGGTGGTCATTGTTGCTGCAACCGAAGCGGGTAGCAGCTCAGCGCTGACCGATGAAACGCAACTCGCTCATCAGCTGACCGTCGGCTTCGAAGGTTGCCTGGTGTTTGTGATTCTGGCCGGTGTGATCATGACAACCCTTAACCGCAAACCCGTACCGCAAACGGTTTGAGCAGCCCGTCTTTATTACTCATCAAAAAACCCGGGGAGAGACCGCCAAGCCGGTTTACATTAAAGACATGCTGCCGGTTCATACACATGCCACAGCAGCATGGCTGTCTGACACAAAATAAGACTCCAGACGGAATATACCGTCCTATTGCAGCGCCCCCCGTACGGTTGTTTTCCCACTTTCGGATGTTGCATAGTGATGCCCGACAGCCACCACCTCAGGAGCACACCCGCCATGCCCAGCCTGTTCGATTCCATCCAGATGGGTGATCTGGAATTAGCCAACCGCATCGTTATGTCTCCCTTGACCCGCTGTCGGGCACCCGGTCGTATTCCCAATGCCCTGATGGTTGAGTACTACCGCCAGCGGGCCAGCGCCGGACTGATCATCAGCGAAGCCACCGCCATCATGCCGATGGGAGTTGGCTACCCGGATACACCAGGCATCTGGTCGGATGAGCAAGTCAAAGGCTGGCAACTCATCACCGAGGCAGTGCATCAAGCAGGCGGCAAAATAGTTTGCCAGCTGTGGCATGTCGGCCGGGTCTCGCACCCGCACTACCTGGACGGAGCAACACCGGTATCCTCCAGCGCTGTTGCCCTGCGCAGCCATGTCCGGCTACTGCGCCCCCAGGTCGAGTACCCGGTACCACGCGCACTGGCAACCGATGAAATACCCGCCATTATCGAGGCTTATCGGCAAGCGGCTGAAAACGCCAAAGCCGCCGGTTTTGATGGCGTCGAATTACACGGAGCCAATGGCTACCTGCCCGACCAGTTCCTGCAAACCAGCACCAACCAGCGTACCGATGCCTACGGTGGCCCGATTGAAAACCGCGCCCGCTTTATGCTCGAAGCCACCGATGCCCTGATTGCTGTGTGGGGAGCCAGCCGCGTCGGCGTCCACCTGTCGCCCGCTTGCGACACCCAGGATATGGGAGATGACGACCCGGCGGCCACCTTCGGCTACGTAGTGGAAGCCCTTGACCAACGTCACATCGCGTTCATCTTCAGCCGTGAAGACCTCAGCAATGATAACGCCCTGACACCCGACCTTGCCCAACGCTTCAGCGGCGTATGGATTGGCAATATGAACCTCAGCCGCGACCACGCCATTCAGCGGCTGGAAGGTCGTATTGTTGATGCCGTCGCCTTTGGCCGCGACTTTATTGCCAACCCGGATCTGGTGGCACGGCTGCAAACCGGAGCCGCCCTCAACGAAGGCAATATGGAAACGTATTACGCCTCCGGTAGCGAAGGGTATACCGACTATCCGGTGTTGGCTGGCGGTTAGGGCGGGGGGATTAGTGGCCATCTATTTTGATCCACCAATGGCCAATAGAATTGACCCTGTCGTGGTTCAATGATCCCAGATCACCCGGTTACACTGCACAAACAGGGCATCCAACTAACTAGCAATATTTAGTCGTGGACTTGATCAGGAGAGAATGGCGAGGTGAGCCTAATTACCGATAGCAGTTAGCTAACGTCGGCCAGTTCTGACTCTGAGCCAGCTCGTTTACTGGCAATAATGCGCACACCGCTTTCCACTTCAAAACTTCCGGAACTTAGCTGATTATGCAGTTCTGTTGCTTCGGCTACGGCTTCCTGGAATGCGGCTCTAAGCCTACGTGCTTGATCAGGGTCGCCACGCTTTAACCTAGCTTTTCTAACCATATCCATAAAATAGTTCCCAGAACAAAGTAAATCGAGAATCCCGACCCAACAGGATAGTAAGACTACTCCGCAAAAGACATAGCTTCATCCTGAAGTGTCGAGTAAGTCAGTACCAAATCTACTAACAAATGGCAAAACGGCTGAATTATAGCATCAAATTCTTCGGCTCTCTCTTCGTTTCTTAGTATCGAATCCTTGTTCCTGTAAATATTCAAAACACCGATGCTCTCACTTCCGCCCTTGTCATAGGAGACAAGGGGAAAGGAAGCAATACTGCTGGTCGATGTATCCTCGCTGTAGTATCTGCGAATTTCATCCCTGACTTCTCCTGTCAATCCGTCTAATCCATCACACTTATCAATCATCCCCTGTTTATCAAGCACCCAATCAGATTTTTGCTTTGCAAATGCCGCAGGAGCACCAGGAATATTCTGAATACGTTTACCAACCTCTCTGACATTGCGTGTAGAGTCATCCAGGTTCAAAACTATTGATACCGGCAGAGCAAATGGAGTAATACTGGGATCAGGGTCAGGATTCCTTGTTTCTGTTGTTGTGGTGAAGACGTTGTCTGGCAAGTCCAGAACGCCATCAAGGGAAGCGATCGCCGATGAAAGGTTCGTATCTACAAAGAAACGCCGCCTTCCCCACAGCTGCTTTAGCT
>TARA_R110002167_G_scaffold14800_4_pt1 | contig 15632 bp, 15 predicted proteins | sample TARA_R110002167 | Tara Oceans TARA_R110002167 (sample SAMEA4398238) | marine metagenome | biome: Polar Biome; feature: [MES] marine water layer (ENVO:01000295) within the mesopelagic zone...; material: water (ENVO:00002006), including particulate matter (ENVO:01000060) such as...... | reverse complement strand
GGGGGCATGGGGCTCAATGTTAGCTTGTTCAATGGTTTATCCATTACCACTAACGGATTTAGTGATAAACAAGGGGTGCTTTTAGGGCAGGCAATCCAACAAATTATCAAATACCAAATGACTGAGGAAGAATTAGTTAATTTTAAAGCGGCATTTAAATCAGACCTCATCAGTAAAACCAAAGGCATTTTGCTCAATCAACTTTTTCCTAAATTTAGCCAAATATTTGCTTTAGATGAATTTAGTGATGAAACGATGTTGGCAGCGGTTGATGGGATTAAGTTGTCTGATATTTCTGCTTTAAAGACCCAAATTCTGCAGCAAGCTAATTTACGTGTATTCGCCTTTGGTAATTACAGTGAAGAGCAAATTAAAACTATGTCGCAATTGGTCTTAAGTGAATTGCCTAAGGGACGCAAGGTGGGGCCTATTTATGAGTCGCCAAAATTCAAACCGCAAGCAGGACAAATATATAATTGGCAAGAAGAAACGCAGTTAACCGATGTGGGTTTGGTGAGAGCCTATTTGTCAAAGCGTAATGCAAAAGATACGGCGACCGCAGAGATATTATCGCAACTGCTTCAGCCAGCCCTGTTTAAACAAATTCGTACGGAAGAGCAGCTAGCCTATGCGGTGGGTTTTTTCAGTCAAACCAATAAAGAGCAGATGTTTACCGCTTTTTATATTCAGTCGCCTGCTAAAGGCTTAGCCGAAGTAGATGCACGTATTAACGATTTTCGTCAGAAATTTAAAACTCAATTGTCACAAGTTTCAGCACAAGAGTTTGCGACTACTAAAAACAGTGTGCTTATTTCTTTGACTCAGCCACCAAAAAATTTGAATGAAGAAATGTCTCGATTCATTGGTGATTGGCGGGAACAAAATTATGAATTCGATACACGAGCTCAACTTATCGATGCCCTGAACAGCGTTTCACTCCAAGACATTATCGATTTTTATAATAAATTAGAAAAAGGGCAGGCCTTTGGCCAATTATTAGTGCAAATGCGGGGTACTCAATTTAGCGATAAGGATTTTGTGACGCTTGAAGGGGCAAAAAATATTAACAATATTGATGAGTTTCATCAAAGCCAGTTAGCCGAACAAAATCCAGAATAAGAAGATAAATGGCATAAAAAAAGGTGAGCGCAAGCTCACCTTTTTTATAAAATTTGAGATTAACTACGCTAATTTCAACTTATTTAAGATGCTTAACTAGCGCCTGAACCACTTTGGGTGCACCAGCAACAATCTCACCTTTTTTCATCGGATCGTTACCACCGCTAAAATCTGTTACCAAGCCACCGGCTTCACGCACTAACAGTTCGCCGCCAGCAATGTCCCAAGGTTTTAAGCCACTTTCCCAATATCCATCATAGCGTCCGCATGCAACGTAAGCTAAGTCTAAGGCGGCAGAACCACAGCGACGTATATCACCCGCTTCCATATATATTTTGCTAAAGCTTTCTAGACACTTTGGAAATGCGGCTTTATTTTTGAAAGGAAAGGCTGTGGCTAATACGGTTTGACTTAATTCACGTGCTTTACTCGCACGAATACGAAAACCGTTGAGCTGGGCTCCGGCGCCTTTGCTTGCGGTAAATAACTCACTACGAATAGGGTCGAATACTACGGCTTGATCTAAGCGGCCTTTGTGCATTAGCGCAATAGAGACTGCAAAGTGAGGAATGCCTTTGATAAAATTAGTGGTTCCATCTAAGGGGTCGATGATCCATTTGTAATCATCGTCGCCTGCAACTAAGCCGCCTTCTTCACCCACAAAACTGTGCTCAGGGTAAGATTGTTTAATTTTGCTAATAATTGCTTGTTCAGCTTCTTTATCGATTCGTGTGACATAGTCATTGTCACCTTTGGCTTGAGTCATTAAGTCAGACTGATTCTCGAAACCACGAGAAATAATTGTACCGGCAACACGTGCCGCACGCACTGCAATATTCAGCATAGGATGCATAGATAAACCACCAATTGTAAAAGAACGTTAGCTTAGGCCAACCCATAAGATTGACCAAAAAATCGCCGCGCAGTTTACCAGCTATTCATATTTACGCAATCATAAATTGCTGAACTTTGATTTTAAGCGTATAGCTATACAGTTCATTATGAGTCATTTTTGCTGGAGATTTTTATAACAAAGACAGGTTAAGATGATGAATTTGAGCTAAAAAATCCTAGATTGAGCTTGTCAGCAAACTGTTCAGTGAGTTGAATTATTGCTATTATCCGCGCCCTTATTTAATTAGCGTAAAGTCATGTTAGAAAATATCCGCATCGTATTAGTCAACACCTCTCATACTGGCAATATTGGCTCAACAGCGCGCGCCATGAAAACGATGGGTTTGAGCCAACTGGTTTTAGTCGACCCGGTTACGCCTCCTGATGGTCAGGCTAGCGCGCTTGCGGCAGGTGCTGGCGATGTACTTGCTGGTGCGCGTCAAGTTGCCACCCTAGCGGAAGCAATAGCAGGCTGTGGACTGGTCGTTGGCACGAGTGCCCGTTCGCGCACATTGTCATGGCCGATGTTAGAGCCCAGAGAATGTGGTGAAAAACTCGTTGCTGAAGTTAGCCAATATCCTGTTGCCTTGGTCTTCGGGCGTGAAAATAATGGTTTGAGTAATGAAGAATTACAACAATGTCATTTTCATGTGTGTATCCCTGCTAACCCTGAATACAGCTCTTTGAATTTAGCCGCAGCAGTGCAAACCCTGTGTTATGAAATTCGCATGGCTTCTTTGCAGATGACTCGTGAGCAAGAAGTAGTTGAACCTTATCCCTTGGTTGATGACCTAGAGGCTTTTTATAGTCATTTGGAACAAACCCTACTTAAAACGAATTTTATAAAACCGCAACATCCAGGTATGGTAATGCCCAAGCTTCGTCGCTTATTTAACCGCGCTCGGCCGGATGAGCAAGAATTCAATATCTTGCGTGGTATTCTGGCCTCCATTGAAAAAACTATTAAAGCGAAAGACTAATTATGTTTGAACGCATTAAAGAAGATATTCAAAGTGTTTTTCATCGCGATCCAGCAGCGCGCACGACGATGGAAGTATTGTTTAACTATCCAGGTTTACACGCTATTTGGTTACATCGTCTAAGCCATCGTTTGTGGAAGGCGAATTGGCTGTGGTTAGCGCGCTCTGTTTCTACTTTTTCACGCTGGTTAACTGGTGTCGAAATCCATCCAGGCGCCACCTTAGGTCGCCGGTTTTTCATTGACCATGGCATGGGAGTGGTAATTGGTGAAACCGCAGAGATTGGCGATGACGTTACTATATATCATGGGGTAACCCTCGGCGGTACTAGCTGGTCTGCAGGTAAACGTCATCCTACTTTAATGGATAACGTGGTAGTTGGGGCAGGGGCCAAAGTGCTGGGCCCCATTACCATGGGCAAAGGTGCAAAAGTGGGCTCAAACTCAGTGGTGGTCAGAGATGTGCCTGAAGGAGCCACCGTCGTCGGCATTCCTGGTCGGGTGGTCATGCAAAAGTCTCAAGGTGAGAAAGAAGCAGACAAAGCTAAAAATGGTTATCGCGAAAAAATAGCTAAAAAATATGGTTTTGATGCCTATGCTGTCGCCGCAGATAACCCTGATCCCGTTGCTAATGCCATTGGCATGATGGTTGACCATGTGCATTTAATCGACATTAAAGTGGAAGAAATGTGCGCTGCCATTAATAAAATGGGCGGCGGAGTATGTGGAAAATCCTTGCCAAGCTTGGAACTAGAAGAGTTTACTAATCAACAAGTTGAACTTAATAGTAAACAAGCCAAAGAGTCTTTTGACCCGCAAATATAAAGTGCGCAATTAATACCCTACTAAAACACTCAGGTATATACTTGACTAATTTAGTAGGGTATGTGAGAATTTAGTCACTTTTTGAGCGAGTAATGTCTATGAAATTAACATCTAAAGGCCGTTATGCGGTGACAGCAATGCTGGATGTATCCTTACATTCACAACGTGGGCCGGTGTCTTTAGCTGACATATCTGAACGACAAGAAATTTCTCTCTCTTATCTTGAACAATTGTTTTCAAGATTACGTAAAGAACAATTAGTCGAGAGTGTGCGTGGTCCTGGTGGTGGATATAAACTAGGACGGGAAGCTGCACTCATCTCTATTGGCGAAGTGATTCGTGCGGTAGACGAGTCTGTTGACGCGACACGTTGTCAAGGCATGTCAGATTGCCAGAGTGGCGTGCGTTGCCTAACCCACAATTTGTGGGAAGGTTTAAGTGAACGCATCAGTATGTTTCTGAACAATATTACTCTCGGTGAACTCATGACGCAGCAAGATGTGAAAATAATTGCTGAGCGTCAGGATAAAAACAAACATTTTAATCAATTAGCTGCGAACGAAATTTCAATTAACTTGCAGTTGTAAGCGGAGTAAAAAATGAGCGATATGAAGCTTCCCATTTATTTGGATTATTCATCAACAACTCCTGTGGATCCTAGAGTTGCAGCCAAAATGGCTGATTGTTTAACCAGTGATGGTGTTTTTGGTAACCCAGCAAGTCGGTCTCACCGTTTTGGTTGGGTTGCAGAAGAGGCAGTCGATATTGCCCGGAATCAAATTGCCGAGCTAGTTAATGCTGATCCACGTGAGATCGTATTTACCTCTGGTGCCACAGAATCAAACAACTTAGGCATAAAAGGCGCGGCTAATTTTTATGCCAAGCAAGGCAAACATATCATCACGGTTAAGACTGAGCACAAAGCAGTATTAGATACGTGCCGTCAGCTTGAGCGTGAAGGATTTGAAGTTACTTATTTAACGCCTGAGCCTAATGGTTTAGTGGATTTAGACAAGCTAGTGGCTGCGATCCGTCCCGATACGATTTTAATCAGCATCATGCATGTCAATAACGAAATTGGTGTGATTCAAGATATTGCCGCTATAGGTGAAATCTGCCGTCCACGTAAGATACTATTTCATGTTGATGCAGCCCAAAGTACAGGCAAGGTGCCGATTGACTTAGAAAATTTGAAAGTCGATTTAATGTCCTTTTCAGCACATAAAACTTATGGTCCCAAGGGTATTGGTGCTCTGTATGTAAGACGTAAACCACGTGTGCGCCTAGAAGCACAAATGCACGGCGGTGGTCACGAGCGCGGCATGCGTTCAGGTACCATGGCGACTCACCAAATCGTTGGAATGGGTGAAGCTTTCCATATTGCCAAATTAGAAATGGGCGCTGAGAACGAACGCTTAATGATGTTGCGTAATCGATTATGGGACGGGATTAAAGATATTGAAGCTGTTTATATTAATGGCGACTTAGAACATCGTATTGCTGGTAATTTAAATGTCAGTTTTGCTTATGTTGAAGGTGAGTCATTAATTATGGCGCTTAAAGATATGGCTGTATCTTCTGGTTCTGCTTGTACATCAGCCAGTCTTGAGCCTTCTTACGTATTGCGTGCCTTAGGTTTGAATGATGAATTGGCGCACAGTTCAATTCGCTTCACTATGGGTCGCTTTACAACTGAGGCAGAAATTGATTATGTGATTGGGGTTATTCGTAACGCCATAGACAAATTGCGTGAAATGTCACCCTTGTGGGACATGTACAAAGAAGGTATCGACTTAAGCACAGTTGAATGGGCACATCACTAATAGTGTCGCCCTCAGTGTTCAAAACAAACGAGCACTAAACGGTTTAAGAGTAAAGAACGTTAATTTTAGTTAATAACGAGCGCATTAGCTCGAACGAAGGCAAATACCATGGCTTATAGTGAAAAAGTAATCGACCATTACGAAAATCCCCGCAACGTTGGTGGGTTTGATAAGAACGATCCAAGTATCGCAACTGGTATGGTAGGGGCTCCTGCTTGCGGAGATGTGATGAAGTTGCAACTTAAGATAGATGCAAATGGCATTATCGAAGATGCAAAATTCAAAACCTATGGTTGTGGCTCAGCTATTGCCTCTAGCTCATTGGTAACTGAATGGGTCAAAGGCAAATCTATTGACGAAGCGATATTGATTAAAAATACCGATATTGCCCACGAGTTGGCCTTACCGCCAGTTAAAATTCACTGTTCTATCTTGGCAGAAGATGCCATTAAAGCGGCAGTGGCTGATTATAAAAGTAAACATAATCAATAAATTGGCAAATGAGTTAGAGGACCATACCTTGGGTATTAAAGTATCTGAAGCGGCAGCAAACAGAGCCCTTAGCTTTCTGAACAACAGAGGTTCAGGGATCGGTTTGCGGCTGGGAGTAAAAACAACAGGTTGTTCAGGCTTGGCTTATGTACTTGAATTTGTAGACGAGTTGAATGCGGATGATTCAGTTTTTGAAGATAATGGTTTAAAAGTCATTATTGATGGAAAAAGCTTGGTTTATCTGGATGGCACTCATCTCGATTTTGCTAAAGAAGGCTTAAATGAGGGGTTTCAATTCAATAACCCTAACGCTAACGGTGAATGTGGCTGTGGCGAAAGCTTTAATGTGTAAATAAGACAATATTCAAGTGGATATTGTCTTATCTCCTCAATGCCTAAGGCTTACTTTAGCCGTCCTTATCAAGGTAAATCGAGCCCTATGAATTATTTTGAGCTGTTTAACCTCGAAGTCAGTTTCAACATCGACTTAGGCAAACTGGCAACAACCTATCAAAAACTGCAACAACTTACCCATCCAGATAAGTTTGCCACCGCCAGCGATCGAGACCGTCTGCTCTCGGTGCAAAAAAATGCGCAAGTGAATGATGCTTATCAAACATTAAAATCGCCACTGTCTCGCGCTGAATATATGCTAAGCCTTAGAGGTATTGATTTACAGCACGAGCAAATAACATTGCAAGATAATGCATTTTTAATGCAACAAATGGAGTGGCGAGAACAACTCGAAGAGCTTGATAGTGAAGCTGAACCAGAGAAAAAGCTGACGGAACTTGATGGCGAAATAAAAAACATCATACAGTCAGAGTTAGGTGCACTTGAGCAGGCTTTGGTTTCAAGTAGTGAACAGGCTAATCAGTCAGCTGCACTTGTCATCCGTAAATTAAAATTTATGTACAAATTACGTCAAGAGATTGAACGTAAAGACGAACAGCTTAACGACTTTTAATTTTTACTTTAAACGACTAATAGACGAAACGAGATTATGGCATTTTTGCAAATATCCGAACCCGGCCTCAGCGCCGTTCCTCACCAACGTAAATTGGCCATTGGCATCGATTTAGGTACCACTAATTCTCTGGTAGCCAGTGTACGTAGCGGGCAAGCAACTACGCTAAGCGACGAAGATGGCCAAGATTTATTGCCCTCAGTCGTACACTATCAATCTGATAAAGTTGTTGTTGGCGAAGCCGCAGCACAACAGGCAAGTCTCGACCCAGCCAATACGATAGTGTCAGTAAAGCGCTTTTTGGGCCGTGATTTGAGCGATATCCAACATGCTTATCCCAATTTGCCTTATCTCTTTAACGAGCAAGAAAGTGGCTCGGTGCAAATGCAGGTAAGTAGTGGCCAAGTTAACCCTATTCAAGTCTCGGCTGAAATTCTAAGTGCCCTGCGTATAAGAGCAGAACATACTTTAGGTGATGAACTAAGCGGTGCTGTAATCACGGTGCCTGCTTATTTTGATGATGCACAGCGCCAAGGTACCAAAGATGCTGCGACGCTTGCTGGTTTAAAAGTACTGCGTTTATTGAACGAGCCCACCGCGGCTGCGATTGCCTACGGATTAGATTCAGGTCAAGAAGGGCTAATCGCCGTTTATGATCTGGGCGGAGGCACCTTTGATATTTCTATTTTGCGCTTAAATAAAGGCATATTTGAAGTACTTGCCACTGGCGGAGATTCAGCCTTAGGTGGGGATGATTTTGATATGTTGCTGGTGGAATACATCCGTCAAAAAAGTGGGCTAAGCGGCCAGCTTTCTAAAAACTTGCACCGCACTTTATTAGATCAGGCGAAAATTGCTAAAGAAAGCCTCAGTCAAGAGTCTGCAGTGACAGTGGTGTTTAGTGATGATCAGCAAAATGAACATAAAGTCGTTGTTAGCGTTGATAAATTTGAAGCGTTAATAGCGCCACTGGTTAAGAATACTTTGCGTGCTAGTCGTCGTGCACTGCGCGATGCTGAATTAGAGAAAGAACAAATACTGGCCGTTGTATTGGTCGGTGGTTCGACACGTGTGCCCTATGTACGTCAGCAAGTTGGTGATTTTTTTGGCCAAAGCCCTTTAACGTCTATTGACCCTGATAAAGTGGTTGCCATTGGCGCAGCGATCCAAGCTGATATATTAGCGGGTAATAAACCTGACAGTGATATGCTGTTGCTTGACGTATTGCCCTTGTCTTTAGGCATTGAAACGATGGGCGGCTTGGTAGAAAAAATTATTCATCGCAATACCACTATTCCCGTGGCCAAGGCCCAAGAGTTTACTACCTTTAAAGACGGTCAAACTGCAATGATGGTGCATGTGCTGCAAGGTGAACGAGAGCTGATGGACGATTGCCGTTCATTAGCAAAATTCACCCTAACAGGTATACCACCTATGGCCGCAGGTGCTGCGCATATTCGAGTAACATTTCAAGTTGATGCAGATGGGCTGTTAAATGTTACTGCCATGGAAAAATCCAGTGGAGTGCAGGCTGAAATTGTGGTTAAACCCTCATACGGCTTAGATGAAAACAGTATCACAGCAATGCTAAGCGCATCGATGGAGCATGCTAAAGAAGACATGGCTGCGCGTATGCTAAAAGAGCAACAAGTCGAAGCAGCCCGAGTAGAGGAAACCCTGCGAGCTGCGCTGCAAGCAGATGGCCAAGACTTGCTTAGCGCTGAAGAGATTATTGTTTTGGAGCATAGCTTAAGTCATTTAAATCAGACGGCTCTGGGTGATGATAAAGACGCTATCAAGCAAGCGATTGAGCAAATAGATAAACTCAGCCAAGCCTTTGCAGAGCGTAGAATGGATCATTCAATACGTAAGGCTTTTGCAGGCCATTCAGTTGATACCATATAAAAAATTAATAGATAATACCGATCTTAGAACAGGAATAATGTAATGCCTCAAGTGATATTTTTACCTCATCCAGAACTTTGCCCAGATGGTGCAGTAATCGAAGCAAAGTCTGGTGTATCAGTGCTCGATGTGGCTCTGTCTAATGGCATCGGGATAGAACATGCTTGCGAAAAAGTCTGTGCCTGTACCACCTGCCATGTATTGGTTCGCGAAGGTTTCGATTCCTTAGACGAAGGTGATGAACTAGAAGAAGATATGCTTGATAAAGCTTGGGGTTTAGAGTCAGACTCTCGTTTAGGTTGCCAAGCAATCGTTAAAGACGCAGATCTAGTGATTGAAATCCCAAGATATACTGTTAATCAAGTCAGTGAAGGCCATTAAAATATAGTGCCAACCAACTAACAAAAAAGCCAACATATGATGTTGGTTTTTTTATAGGCGAAATAAATTAATAAATACTGTTTTAATATACAGTGTTTGTGGTAGTCTAACTGTGTTGTATATCAATTCATTGTAATAAACAGAGGAAGCTGAAATGGCCATTATCATTCGCTATGTTGTAGAACATAAAGGGGTAGAGAAGTTTGTGACAGCAGATAAAAAAGAAGCAGACAAATATGACAAAATGTTGGATTTGGCTGATAACCTTAGTGAGTATATTGAAGCTAAAGGCCTTGCGATTGAAGGTGCTGTACTTGAAGAGTTAGGCATAATGCTGGCTAAAAATTCAGGCGCCCTAGCTAAGTTACTAAAAGGCACTACTGCCGAACAAGTATTAGCTGAAGACAGTGCCGAAGTGATTACTTTGGACAAAAAGAAAGCCTGATAGCAGGACTTTTTTAAAGCGTCGAGCGCATGCACTGCTGACACGGAGCACGCGCTGTGCCCATTAATCTTGGGCTGCCGCTACCAAGACTAAGTGCTGCGCCACAAAAGCATGTGCTTGGTATTGTTATCACCACTAGGTGATAAAGCATGCGCTTTGCTTCCCACGACCCACGCTGCACTGACGCCATCCCTGGCGATGTTTAAACCTCGTACCGAGAGTTTTACTAACGGCTGTAAATAGTAAGAAAAAAATTGCTGCTCTGCGCCTAACTTATTATTCAACTTTAAGCCTCTACTTTTTGACCAAACCGGTGTTGATAATACCTGTATGCACTCACTACGCCTTGTTTGGGATAAGAGTAACCGTTGGGGTGCTGACATTTGTAGAGTTGAGAGTTAACACGCTATTGACGTTCTGCTTGATAAGGGACCAACATGATGTAGCAAGGCTGAACAACATATGTACCTTATCGAGACATAGTGTCATCAACCCAACGCATTGCAGTCGTGAAGCGTTTATCCATATCTTAGTGGGCCACAGGCGATGCCTGATACGTGCAGCGCCTGCCTCTCGCCTAGCGACAATCTAGTGCGTTGGCAACCATAGCCGCATTAGGCATGTAACGTTTACGCTTTTTGGCTTTGAGTTTACTGATATCAGCCAATATCAAGCCGTCAATACAATCACTAAAATCGGGGTCAACATTAAAGTCTATAAAGTGTACTCCACCTTCTTCGTAGGTTTCAGTGTATTGCTTATAAAGAATAGGTACGGCTACGCCCATATTGGCGAGTAAGTGCTTCAGAGTTGAAAAGTCTTGTTGGTAGTTGTTACCGACAAAATATTCTATATCTGTTGGCTTGATTATATAGGGAGTTTTAGATTTTGCGGTGGCTACGGGATGTTTAAAATATAGGGTGTAAAAACTAACCAGTAAATCTTTTGCGGCTGCGGGGTAATTGTGGCTCATACTAACCGGGCCAAATAGATAACGGTACTGCGGATGGCGTTGCAAAAACGCACCTATCCCATACCAGAGGTAGTCTAAACTCCGTTTACCCCAATATTTGGGTTGTACAAAACTTCGGCCTAGTTCTAGTCCTTGGTCAAAATATTGGTTCATGCCCGGGCCATAGTCAAACAACGTCGAAGAGTAAATGCCTTTGAGGCCCTTTGATTGAATTAATTTTTTAGCATCACCAAAGCGGTAAGCGCCAGCAATTTCTAGCTCTTCTGGATCCCATAAAATTAACTGAAAATAATCTTGATCATATTGGTCAAGATCACGCTTTTTATTCGTTCCTTCACCTACGGCGCGAAATGCTATTTCACGCAGTCTGCCTATCTCACGCATTATTGGAGAGCTGTCAATGTGCTGATAAAGATAGATTATTTTTCCGTCTAGCGTTGCGCCCAAACGTTCGCAGTTTTTCTTCAAAGCATGGATCAGTTCAACTCGACTTTCAGGTAGGGCAATGGGTTTTTGGGTTTTAAATATGCCGGCTTTATCATGTCCAATTTTGTAGAGATGTTTTTTAAATAATGAGACTAGATGTTTTTTACGTAAATTTAGCTTATTGAAAGCATCAAGGGGAATGATCTCACCGATGCGCATAGGTAAGTGTTTGTGTTGCTGTTTAAACATTTCAGTAACTAACAACATGGCGGCCAATGGTTTGTAAACCATTGATAAGCTGTAAAATAACGGCGAATTTTTAGCATCAATGAATACTGGCAAAATAGGTGACTTACTTTGTTTGGCAATGCGTAAAAAACCACTTTGCCAAGCCGTGTCCCGAATACCTTGCGGGCGTAATCTCGATACCTCTCCGGCTGGAAAAACAATAATAACGCCTTCTTGTTGCAAGTGTTGTTGAATATTCTGAATGTGCTGTTTAGGTGTGCCACCTTGCATATTATTGACAGGTAATAGTAGGGGTTGCAAAGGTGATAAGGCCATCAAGAGTTGGTTGGCAACAACCTTGATATCGGCTCTGATTTCAGCCACCAACTTAATAAGCGCTAAGGCATCTAATGAACCGATAGGATGGTTGGCAATAATGACTAAGCGACCTTCGCTGGGTATATTTTGTTTTTCTACATCTCTGACCGAATAAGATATTTTGAAGTGATCGAGGACTTGCTCAACAAAATCAATACCTCGTACATGAGGATATAGTTGAGCAAATTCATGCATTTCGCGCTCATGCAGCAGCCTGCGTAATAAAAATGTGAGCGGTTTAGATAAAAGCGGATGGTTAGCTACGCCAGGGTAGTGTTTAGTCAGTACTTCATCAACAGTAAACATAAAGCTCACAAATAAATTTAGGCAGTTGCATTAGCGTATTCAGGCATTGTGACAAATGAGTGCTATTTTTATGGCGTTTAGATGAACTAAATTGCTCGGATGAATAAATTTTACTTGATACAGTTTAAGGCTCATGTAATTTATGCTCTTGGTGCTTGACGATATTAGCGCAAAGGCATTTTATATTCATTTAATGACACACCGGTTGTTCTGGAGTTGAAGTTGAATAAACAAAACAATCACCGTTTACCTTCATTAAATATACTGCGTGTATTTGAGTCGGCTGCACGTCATTTGAGTTTTAAAAAAGCGGCTGAAGAATTGTGTATTACTCCCCCTGCAGTCAGTCACCAGATCCGGACTTTAGAGACGCAACTTGGGATTGTGCTATTTACTCGTCTGAACCGTTCGCTAGTTATGAGTAGCATAGGGGAGCAGTACTTTGCTCAAGTGCAATCTGCTTTACAGCAATTGCAAAGCGCCACCAATGAATTGCTTGCAAATAATACTAAATCGACGTTCGTTATTAACACCGTGCCGATGTTAGTCAGCACCTTGCTTGCGCCGCATATTCATTCTTTTCAAGAATCTCAAGCGAGCTTTAATATTCAAATTGATTCAGATGCATCCAGAACGGACTTTGCGGTTAATAATATTGATGTGGCTATTCGTCGGGTAAAAGGCGATGAACCTAATTTGATCTACAAACCTATTTTTAAGATCGCTATTGCGCCGGTATGCAGTCCTAGTTATTTAGATAAAAACCCACAAGCAAATTTAACCACCTTAGAAAATTGTCGTCTTATTCGTACATCAGTTGATATGGGCAACTGGCCTTTGTGGCTTAAACAATGGGGTTATCAGGCGCCCTCCACTAATGAATTATTATTGAATAGTTTTCGTGCTGTACTGGATGCCACACAAAGTGGGGCAGGAATTGCCATGGGATATTTACCTATTATTTCTGCCTCAATAAAACGCGGAGACCTCATAACTCCCTTCGGTAACAAAAGCAGTTTTTATGGTGAACCTTGTTTGGTTTATCGTAAAAAAGATCAAGACAAACCGATCTTAAAGGCTTTTGAATCTTGGCTTGATGACCTGTTAATTCAGTTAGGGTGGTCAGATAAGTAAAACTAACCCGAAGGTAATTAATTTTGCATTTGTCACACATTAATTCGTAATTTAAGCTATTTTTAGTTTATCAAAAGTTTTCTATCCCTTTGTTTTAAAGCGTTTTTTGTGAAAAAAAATACTCTGGATTAGAATATTTTAAAAACGTGGGATAGTAGTTTATAGAAGGGAAATGTGATCATCATGCTAATAATATTGAGGAGTTTTGTATTACTTTCGTTTAGTTTTGTTTTTCTATCCTTAAGCTTTGTACTCAAAGCAGCTGAAGTGTCGTATGAACAAGGCTTGAATTGTTACGTATTTAAAACAACGAACTTAGATTTAGGCAGTAACCTAAGTAATTTGAGTGAGTTAAGCATCGAGCAACAGTACTCGGCGCTTAGCGGAGATTTGGGCCCAAGAATATCTGCTAGTGATCAAACGGATACGACAGTAAATAAGCCTGACTGGTTTACATATGGGCTTTCATTTTACCGTTTTGCAATGATGATCCCGGCACCTATTGTTTTTATCTGCTTGTGGCTTATCGCGTTTAAGTTACTACGTATACCTAAACCAGAACTTAATAGGGCCAGTGCGTAACAAAAAAGGCTTTGAAAAGCCTTTTTTGTCATACCAATAGATATTAGAAAAACCTCATATTCAGTGCAAAGTCTCGTTTAATCGAGCTTTGAATTGCACTTGCTGATTTTGCGTCAACTGGGTGTTGTCTTTGCTGCTCACAATAAATAAATCTTCTGCTCGTTCACCAATGGTGGAAATTTTAGCCATGTGTAGGTTGAATTCTAACTCGACAAAAAGTTCACCAATCTTGGCTAATAAACCGGGCGCATCAAGGGCTTCTAATTCGACTAGGGTAACATTACTGTGGCCAGGATAAAAACGGACCTTGGTCGGCACGTCTAGTTGTTTCATTTGTCGTGACATTTTGCGTTTATTACTGTGGTCTTGTCCCGGTTTGGTGAGCTGGGTCTCAACTGCTTTTTTCAAGCTATTGAGTCTTGAAAGGGATTCAATGCGGTCACCATTTTGTTCAAGTATGATAAAACTATCAAACACATATCCGTCATGAGTGCGCATTATCTGGGCATCATGGATAGACACATTGCGACTATCAAGAACTGATGCTATTTGGGCAAACATGTTTTTCTTCATCTTGCCATAAACAATCAGCTCAGTACCTGATTTTGCAGTAGACTCATTGGCTTCAACCAGTAAAAAATCATCAGTCATTGGATGTGAAGCAAGAATAACATTGGCATGCCATGCTATTTGTTCCGGTTTAAATCGGGCAAAATAGTCGTCACTAAGGCGCTTCCAAAATTGTTCAATTTGCGTAGAATTCACACCATTTTCTAACAAAATGGTTTTAGCTTTGGTTTGATGTTCATCCACCCTATCTTGAATAGCCACCTTGCATTCAAGACCATTATCCAAGGCTTTTTGCGTTAATAAATATAGCTCACGTAACAATGAGGCTTTCCAATCATTCCATAGATTATCGTTGGTAGCGCGAATATCAGCCAAGGTGAGCACATAAAGCGTATTCAGATTATTATGCGTGCGCACTTGATTGGCAAAATCATTGATAACATCCGCATCGTAGATATCTCGTCGCTGAGCAATGACTGACATCAATAAGTGGTTTTCTACCAACCACTTAATTAATTCTGCGTCCTTATTTTCAATTTGATGGGCGATACAAAATTCTTCGGCGTCTATGGCGCCTAATTTCGAGTGGTCACCGTTACGCCCTTTGCCAATATCGTGAAATATGGCGGCAATATATAATAATTCTGGTTTATCTAAGTTTTTAACAATGCGACCACAGCGCGGAAAATCTTTGTTCTCCGGCAAACCATAGTGATGTACATTTTTAACCAGTCGATGGGTGTGTTCATCAACCGTGTAGGCATGAAATAAATCGAATTGCATCATGCCTACAATATGATCCCATTGGGCTAAGTAGGCTTGGATGATGCCGTGTTTGTGGGTGATATCCCAAGCAATGGCAAAAAAGTTGGGATGTTTCATTAGCTGCATAAACAAAATGCGCGACTCAGGGCGTTCAGAAAAATACTGGCTGTGAAACTTTCGTCTAGCTAAGCGTAACTGACGTAAACAACTGGAATGTAAGCCCACGATACCGGGATGGTCTGCGATAAGTAATAAAAATCTTAGAATATCTTCTGGGACGTCAAAAACATCATTACCGCGAGGTGCAATAAGACCATCAAGTGATTCAAAATCGGTATTAATTACCTCTATAGACTTAACCTTAGTGGCCAGTACGTCTGAACTAAAACGTTGTAATAACATTTCGTTCAACTCACTAATGCGACGGACGGTGCGGAAAA
>TARA_R110002167_G_scaffold332065_1_pt1 | contig 15656 bp, 18 predicted proteins | sample TARA_R110002167 | Tara Oceans TARA_R110002167 (sample SAMEA4398238) | marine metagenome | biome: Polar Biome; feature: [MES] marine water layer (ENVO:01000295) within the mesopelagic zone...; material: water (ENVO:00002006), including particulate matter (ENVO:01000060) such... | reverse complement strand
GCCAAAGATCGTGTTCATGTAAGCCAACTCCTTCTGTATAACTACAGCCAAAAACTAAAATAAATTCATTATCATTAAATCTATTTAGCTGACCCGTGCGGTATCCGAGAGAGTTGAAAGTATATTGCAACGTCCCGTCTTTATACTTGTCTGACATTCGAGGATTGTCGCAATTTAAGTCAAACTGTGTTTTCTCGTACTCAGAAAAAAATTCACAAGTACCAGAACGTCTTGCTGGACGATGTATAAGTTGATCGGGTAATATCTGTAGCTCCATAACTATGTCATCGCATCGTGTAGTGTTAAAGCCCAACGCGCATTCGACTCCACACCTGCATGTATCATATCTCTTGCATAAGTCTCGGCATCCTCCATAAAAGGTATGTCATGCATATTAAAATCTCGCAGTAGATAATTATCCTCTCTACACGCATCTGCACTTAGTTCAAAATTGATCACATTGGTTCCCATTAGCTGCAACATCAAATTAGATGATGTTATATTTTTATACACCTCATAATTAAGATGTTCTGTATAGATAGCATATCGATTGGTAACCCATTCTCTATCGTATGTATCTGCAAGCGTTGTATCATTGATATCATTTGATAAATTTAAATTATTCAAAGTGTAGTGGTCACCGTGCAACAACATTTCAGTAAACGTTTTCCTATAGCACCCAGGCCATTGTACAATGACATATTTTGGGGCTTTTAATTTCCTCGCGCAGATCAATTTTACAAGTTGTGTTATATTAGTAGCCACAAGATCAATAGCCGACCCTGCAATTCCTAGATTCATCACATCGACTCCCAGTTTCTCTGCTAATAGATAACTGTATGTCTCCTCATAGTTTATGCCCAAACCTTCAGTGTTGCTACATCCAAATGAAACTAAATATTCACCTTTATAGTCTCGTATTTCTTTTTCACCACGATAGCCAGAGCAGTTGTAAATATACTTAACAGCCTCCTTATTCTGGTACCTATCCGGCAGCCGTTCTTTATTCTCTAACCACTTTTCTTTGCTGTCATCAGGATGCCAAATGTTATTTAATTTTTGCATCTCTTGACGCACGACTAATTTATTAGGGTGTAGTAAGTTAGGCATGCTTGCGAGTATTCCCGTAATGTACGACTACTTGTGAATCATATTCGGAGACATATGTCCTATGAGGGTCAAAAACTGCACACGTTGAGGGAACATCGATAGTATCGTTAGCATGGACTCTCACTATAACATCTGGACTGACCGCCGTTATGCAACCGCCGTGTTCTTTTACATAATGCTGCACTAGCAGACTAGGGCTACCATCAGTATATTCGACTCCTGCTTTGTAAGAGTCTGACGTAAACGTTACATAATGACCATACTTCACGATCTCTTTTGCCATATTTTCAGCTTGTATATCTCTAGCATTCATAATAGCGTCAAACATATCATAGCCTAAACCAAGATTTTCTGCCATATATCTAAGAGCAATGTTGTCTCTAGGGTGACATCCGCCACCATCACCGAAGCCAGCTTTCATATAAGCTGGACTCATAATTCTATGTGTGCTTTCAGCTAACGCCTTTGTTACTACATCAACATTGATATTACCTTGCTTCTGTGCAACGTCTTGTATCATGTTAACAAGGCTCAACTTAGTGCTAATAAAAGTGTTGTAAAATACTTTGATACATTCACATTCATCCCAAGTACCAACAACAATACGAGGTTGATTCTCAAGAATGCTGTGATAGAAGTATATCAACTCGCCTACTTCAAGGCTATCTTCGCCATTCTCGCTACCGATCATTACCATTTCAGGATTTACCATATCCCATGCAACCGTCCCCATAGCAATTAGATATGGGTTATATAAAAATTTAGCGTTTTTGATTTGAGGTACAATGTGAGATCTGACTGTGCCTGGAAGTACTGTAGAAATCAACACTAGAATTTGTCGGTCTGTCATATAAGAATCAACTTCTTTAATAACATCAACTGCAATACTATAGTCAAAATCCTTAGGCGGTAGATGACCTGTGGGTTTACTGCCACCGTATTCTGGTGAGTGGGGAGTAGGTACTGCGACGAATACGATGTTCGCATCCTTAACCGCAGCTTCAATAGATTCTTTTTTGTTCACTCTATTTGTTACAATAGTGGAATCAATATCGTAACCATTCACATCGTGCCCTTTCTGTGCCATAACTTCTGCACACGGCAACCCCAATTTACCTAAACCAATAAATCCTATACTCATTGCAAAAGATCCTTATATATAATTTATGTTTGATGCCATAACTAAATTTGAAAATCAATTATCCCATTACACCGGTGCAAAGTGGGCAGTCATGACCGACTGCTGTACACATGCAATCGAACTGTGTTTTATTTATAACAAAGTGTCCAAGACATCATTTACGCCGTACACCTATCTCAGTGTTCTGATGCTTATGCACAAGTTAGATATACATTATAACTTGTTAGACGAGCCGTGTCAAGAATGGATTGGAGAATATTCATTTGATAATACCAATATATGGGATAGTGCTAGAAGACTTGAAAGGGGCATGTACAGACCAGGTAGTATGCAATGCCTAAGTTTCGGTCATAGCAAGCCTCTTGAAATAGGTAGAGGGGGTGCAATACTGCTCGATGACCCAACAGCTTACAAGGCATTAAAAGAAATGTCATACGATGGCAGAGACTTGTCTATATCACCTTGGCAGGATCAGAAAGAATTTAGAGTAGGCTATCACTACAAGCCAACAATTGAAGAAGCAAATATAGGCTCCAGACTGCTAACAGAAATTAAAGAACAAAGTCAATTCATAAAATATCCGGATTTAAGAAATGTACGCATCGTCACATAACGAGTGGGACCCATTAGAACATGTCATTATAGGAAGTGCAACGAACGCGCATTGGCCTGAGCGTTGTCCAGTATACCGTGAAAACGAAGAAACTTCATTATGGAAAGAGACTCCTCTGCCAGCTGGACCTGTAGACCCATTAGTCATAAGACAAGCAAACGTCGATCTATGGAATCTTGGCGACGAATTGCTGAATTGGGCTAATATATGGGAACCGAGAAAATTAGACTTCGCTGCGTTTGATGGTTTGTATAACTACTGCCCAAGAGATAGGGTATTGATAATAGGTGATCGTGTAATTGATGTGCCCATGACATATCCCACTAGAGAAAAAGAAATCGAAGCATTGGAGTGGATGTTTGATAACGAGATTGTAACTAGCGACAATCCAATGGCAAGATTTGATGCTGCAAACGTGTGTCGTTTAGGAAAGGATTTATTATATCTTGTAAGCTCTACTGGCAATCTTGAAGGTGCAAAATGGTTGCAAGAATATTTAGGTAAAGATTATAAAGTGCATGTGCTAGATGACATCTACAGCGGTGTTCACATTGATAGCACAATCAGCCCGGTGCGAGAAGGGTTAGTAGTGCTGAATAAAGATCGAATCAAAAAAGTACCTGAAGTATTTAAGAAGTGGGATATTATTTGGATGGGCAAAGATGATCTAGTACATCAACCGTTTGTAGATTATCCGTATGCAAGCAATTACATCGGGCTGAATTTTCTAACAGCAAATCCTGAAAATGTAATATGTGATCCTAAACAAAATGTATTGATAGATAACTTGCATAAATATGGTATAAACGTCACTGGTGTTGACTTGCGACATAGCAGAACACTCGGCGGCGGACATCATTGTGTAACATTGGATATAGTGAGAAAATAATAATGTGGGTACGTGGTCATATCGCCAAGACTTGGAGTGACAATTACAAGAACTGTATATATTTGCAAGATCCTATAAAGGGTGCGCAAAAAGAAGAATGGCGAAAACAAGGATACTATAACACCCGGCAATATGGCGAAATGCATGGCTACCCAAATGAAATGCCTAAATGGGTTGAGTCGATTGCATCGCAACTAAAATTGTTTCATTGTGGATATGTGTTGTACCGAATGAAAACTCTAGACATAATGCCAATGCATACTGACCATTACAAGAAATACTGCGAAGTGTTCAACGCGACTCCAAATGAAGTTTATAGAGCAGTAGTTTTCCTAGAAGATTGGAAGTCCGGACATTATTTTGAGATGGATGATCAAGCAATCGTTAATTGGCGAGCTGGCGATTTTATTATGTGGCAAGGTGATGTACCTCACGCAGCAAGTAATATAGGAATAGAAGATAGATACACTCTGCAAATAACAGGGCAAAAATGATACACTTTGAGCAAACTTTATATTATTGGAATGTACCAGGACACGATGATTACGCAGGGTTTTTTGAAAACCATAGAGAAGGTGGCTTCTTCAATAACTTCTCTGACACAAATCCAATATTCGTATTTACTGGTGTGCAAGACATCCCGTTTGATGCTACAGGAATTGATTTAAGCCAGCTCGACGAAATAGATTTCTACTTGTATGAGCCTAGTACCTATTACAACATCAACGAAGAAAAGAAATCTTGTTTTTTCTATCATGAAGATCTCTGGGAAGAGAACCACAACTTACGCTCACACGAATTAGACACATTAGACGCGCTAAGTGAAAAGTTTGGCACTAAGATAAATGTCTTCACCTCTGATTACAACATCAACAAATATTACAAAGAAATATATCCTAACTTGACGTTGGGCACCTTTGATACCTTTTTAAGGCAAATAGGAAACGGTGGTATATATCCTGATGATCTTTTAAAGACAAAAAAATTCGTATCACATAACAAAAGATTTGCAATGCATCGGCTAATTACTGTAAGTGCCTTACAAGACAAAAACGCAAACTATACATGGCCCTTCGTTATGGATTGTGATTTAAAATCTACTGCTTGGTACGAACATGAGAACCTACCGCAAGTACACGATAAAATAGTAACACCCAGACTGATTGATGTCCAAACGCCAATGCATATTGCAGATTTAACGCATGCAGGTAGAGCGCCATATGTTGCAGAGTTTTGCCCAGGAGATCTTGTGACTTCTATGTCAGAAGCCTGCATCGCAGTAGTAAATGAAACTAGATTTGGGCAACCAACCGCATACTTCAGTGAGAAAACATTTGACGCAATGCGATGTATGATTCCGTTTATCCTAGTCGCGCCCCCATACACACTAGAATATTTAAGACAGTTTAAGTTTTATACTTGGGGAGCTTTCTGGGATGAAAGGTACGATAAAATTGAAAATCACACTAAACGAATAGACGCTATAATAAAACTAATTGAACACCTAGATACTTGGACGATTGACGATATGCGAGAAGTCAATCGACAGGCAGAATGGGGAATCAATCGAAACTTACAGCAAGTTAATCAGTTCATCTCTAACTCAACCACCCTCTATCAATAAATTCCTTACGCATTTCATTTGCTATGTAAGCATGCCCCTTATAGTTTGGATGACAGCATCTGCTAACATGAGGGGTGCCTTTAGGATACGCATCGTTATAGTTTAATCCGTCCCAATATCCTCCATTGGCGACATCATAACTAAACCCATCATTTGTCAATAACATATGAAATACAGAAGGGTGACCTTCAGGTTTCCACATCTGAGAAGGCAAATCCCATGGTAGTTCAATTGTGTCCGAAACTTTACCTGGGTTCCATCTTGCTACATAACTAAAATCAAATCCTGAAACTAGCATCAACTTAGCGTTGTATAGTTTACACCAATCCTGCACTTGTTTGATAGCAAAGTAGGTGAGCAGCATAGTTTGCTTTTCACTGTACATGTCATTAGCATATGCGCGCCATAGTGGGTTGTCCGAATTAGGGTCAGGCCATATAGATTGGAACACGCCATGAAAACGTTCTCCCCATTCAGAGTTGATTATCGAATAGCGTTCAGGGCCCGACAACATAAAAACAACAATCTTTTCTTTACTAGTGTCTTCCAAATTAAGTTCAGGGTAGAGAGAAGTAAGACTTTGTGCAGCCGCATAATTTCCCGCACCTCGCGCTCCTAAATTTATGGGAGTCCAATCAGGATAATGATTTTTACAGAATTGTGTTACCCAGCTACCTTCTATTTCAACTTCTTCTAAATGAGCCATGGTATGTGTATTAGGAATGTTCCAGTTATAGGATTCCCACACCGAATCTTTAAGACCCCCCTGACCCTGAGTGAAGCTACAACCAGTGCCTATGAATAACTTATCGTTTTTAGAATTCTTTTTAAGTCGCGCATAATTTTCAGGTGTCATGTAAGATAGTCCTCATAGTATTCTTGCAATTTAGTAAAACTCGTATTTGGCTGAGAGCTATTTCTCATCAAGGTGTAATAGTTATAATCTAACACCTGTCGCATCTCTTCAAACAGTGACATCTTATCAGGAATTTTGTCGATGTCATGCATCAGTTTTATAATTGCATTATAACGTTCCCATGAAGGAAGATCATCGTAGCTCTCATCCCAAAAATCTGAAAACGTTTTGTAGCCCAATTCTTTTAGTGCCTTAAGCGACCCTCTGTTACCAAATATAATAAAGGGACTACGCAATCCAATTGCTTTGAAAGTTTTCTCACTAACAAAGGTAGTGTCATCACCGTCAAAGAAACTAGCCTCACTTATAACAGTGAACCAAGTTTGCAACGAGACTTCTGAGTTCAACCGCTCAATATAATATGCATCAGATTTTGAAGTATTATCAGGGCCGCATGGAAGTTCTTGCATCATATCTTCTAAGTCATAGGTGTATCGCTTACCTTCAACTGTATAATCATCTGGGTGATCAAACGGTATCTCCTGCATACTGAATATACCTTTTGTAAGAAACCCCTCATACTTCAATGTAGAATAAAACCAGCAGCGATGCAATCTAGGTCTTTTTTGCATCACATTGAAAGTTAACGTTTCATTGCTAGACTTATAATTTATGTGTCTGTTCACTGACAGCGGGGACGCTGCATTGAATATAAATTTATTTCCTATAGCCTTTTCAAAGTGACAGTGTCCTATAACTTTTGCAGTGTCCACAAACGAGTTTTTAGAAAGCCACTCACGATACTGAGATTCTGCTTTATAATTGCCAGTTATAAAAACAAGGCTTTGCATCGGTAGTTCAGACTCTGCCATGACTTGATGGAACCAAGGCCAAAGTCTCTCATCGTGATAGCCTTCAAGCGAAGAATCTAATACAAGAATGCACTTGCCCTCCCTCATTTTTCTTTTTTGCATCTCAGACAAATATCGAGTGAATGGTTTTTGCCCTTCATTCCAACCAGCCCAATCATCTGGGTTAGTATTGACACCCACACAAATTGCAAAATGATCTTCTCTAATAAGACAAGAAGTAACTCCGTAACCATTTTCCCATGCTTCATTTGCAACAGGAGCTGTGCCAAAACACAACTGACCACCTGATGTCTTTGCATCCGAGTTTATAAAATTGTGTAGGAGAGTAGGGTCATTTGTACCTTCATCATGCAACAGTGGGTGGTTATCAAAATATAGATTCATAGCATTGTATACATTCATTATTATAGAAGTCGGTCTCTCCAAGTTTCGGGTGCATTATCAGAAATCTCAAGTCCAAAGCTATAGTCGAATTCTTTAGGGCCTTTTTCTTTTATGTATGCGACAGTTTTTTCGATAGCCGTCTTAACATCTGTTTTAGTTTCATAGCCAAGAAGAGTGCGAGCCTTATCACTTGAGCATGTAGCGTACTTAACTTCCTTGGGTCTATCTGTAGTATGTATAGGCGTGTGTTTGAATTTGCATGCCTTAGCAACTAACTTAGCAGCTTCATTGATAGTTATAGGATTCTCATCAGGACCTATATTCACAATTTCACTTTGTATATTTGAATCGAGTGCGAGTTTTTCAATACAACTAATACAATCATCAATATAAGAAAAGCATCGCAACTGATTACCATCACCATATATGTATGAGGGAAGTTTTCGCAAGTTTCTGTTAGCCATAATGCTCAACACGTTTCTATACGGATCATCGTAACGCTGTCTTGGGCCAACGATGTTGTGAGGTACGGCAATATTCCATTGCATCCCATGAACATCGCATAATGATTTTAAAGTCTGCTCGGCTGCAACTTTTGCAATTCCATACGGGTCAACAGGAGCAGTTTGCATCTCTTCAGTAAAGGGAGCCTCTTGATTTCCGTACCTAGCCATGCTACTACAAAAAACAAATCTACCAACGTTAGCTGTTATCGCAGCCGACATTGTAGACACACTCGCCTCGTAAATGTTTCTTGTAATAAATGAGGGACTAAACACTGATAGCCCTTCATGAGCAGTCGCTGCACAATGCACTACTATATCATATCCATGCAATATAGATGCCATCAAGTGACGGTCTCTACAATCAAAATCATACAGCATTACTTTGGGATTAACATTATCCCTGTAGCCACCTAGAAAATTATCATTGCCGCCGACTTTATATCCTAACGAGAGGAATTTGTCCGCCAGATGACTGCCTAGAAATCCCGCCACACCAGTTATAAAAATCTTCATACTCAGGGAATGTCTCCAAAAAGTTTGTATCACGCCGACGGTCATATTCATTGAACCAGTTATAGAAGTCCGCCCATCCTTCTTCTAGCTTTTCATCATCGTAGATCGTAGTCTGCATATAATCATGTACACGCCTAAACTTCTCATATTCCATAGTTTGAAACATTGTAGGATCGTCATCATCTACATTTTCAAATATGAAAGCCAAACACTCTGTCATATAAGGCATGAAATGTTCTTTAGGTAAGATATTCATGTCGTAGTGCAAAGGCTCTTTTAGATAAGGCGTGTCGAATCTAATTGTACGTCCTGTATCGTGTTTGTTAGTGCTAGGTACAATAATACCTTCATATGTTTTTCTCCATTCTAAAATCTTCACAAGCAAAGACTTGAATGTTGTAACAGTCAACGCATTAAAAGTAACCATTAGCGTGATAGGAGTTTTTGCTGTTCTTGCATAAGTATCAAGATTCTTTTCCCACAACTCTAAGTCTAAGCCAGTGCGAATGTACTCTGCTCTCTCGTTCCAGCAGTCAATGCTTGTATATAACGAAAAGTCTTTAATCTTGTTTTCGCTTCTGAGTTCATTTACAGCTTCTGCGAGTTTAACAACACGCCTAGTTTGCACGCCGAGATTCGTATTTACGCTGATCTCCATATGAGGCTTTGGATTTGCCTTCAACTCTTCAAACACTCTGTAAGTAGACTTGTGCAATAACGGCTCGCCTCCTGTGATGCGGAGTATGTTCAACGTCTTAGAAACTTCAGGCCACCATTTCCACCAAGCAGTGACATAAGGATTTTCTTCTTCAACGCTGATCAAATCAGTACCGAGGTCTAGTCGGTGATTCTTCACCATATCATACGGGCCAAACTTTTTAATTTCTTGCGCTAGTCTGCTTGATGCATTAGGGTGACAATAACCACACTTGAAATTGCACTCATTACTAAAAGAGATTTCGATGTAATCAGGATTCGCATCGAAGTCCCACGGCTGTTCCTTGACTTCTTCTAAACGCTCAGGTGTATAGATGCTTGCTGATCTGATAGTTCTGTCAGACACATAGTCGCGTCCCATATCTTCAACATTCCAACAATACTGACAGCCCTCACACTTCTCACCATTGAGCATTTGCTTGCGCTCTAATTTTTTGTGAGGAGTGTTATGCAACGATGAAGGATTGGCAACTAAATCGTCTAGAGGAATGTAATGTGGTGCTGGGTGATAGCATGAATGCGTCATGCCTGTTTGAAGATATAACTGAGTATGGTACCACTTAGCAAAACAGAATGTAGGGCTAAGTTCCCTATCTGTAATATCACGCAAGACAAACGCTTTCTTCATATTGTCATCATTCATTTCTTCACACCCCAAACCATAAAACGTTCATATTGTTTATCATTAGGCCCAGCAAACATCCACTGAGACATGCCTTGTATATACTCATTTTCAACATTACTTATGTACAAAAAATCCTCAATAGTTTTAGAACATCTAACATGCTCTTCATTGTCGAAATAATTATTGCCTTGTAAAAAGAAGCTAGTACCCCTTGGTACATTGTTCCACCACATGTCATAATCATCCTGTCGCAAATGCTCAGTTACAGTATTTATCACAACAGAGGGTATGATAGGATACTTGTACGTTGCACAATCAGCAGTAACAGCGGTTGCATTGTGTTCTCTAGATATAACATCATTAAACACCCACTCACACTGCGGATCAATGTCTATACTATATATCCATTCAGGATTAAAGTCAAGCGAGTCTAACACCATTTGTGTCAGTACGCCATACCAACCACCGAAGATATACAACGGGCCTCGCATGTTAGGCATCTTTTCAAGTTCTATCAGCAAACGAGCCTTACTCTCTAGCTGACTTCCCCAGAAACAATCCATATATCGTTCTGCTAGATCGGGATGAAATCTAATAAACTTCATCCAGCTTTCGATTGTGTTAGCCTTAATTTCCATAATTTACCTGAAATTCTTTTGCAACTAATGAATGATATATTGGACCAGGGTGTAATAAATCTCTACCTAAATTACTTTGACCTGTAGATCTGAATGGCTCTTCCCATGTACGCAGAGGCCGTGTAAGACCGTCTATGACATCTTCAACAGAAGTTTCAAGAATGTCTAGTGACACATTGTGAGAATCGCAAAGTCCTTTTATAGCATACAACGCTCTAGACTTTGATATAGATGCTTCTCTTTCATTCAAGAACCTATGAGCATCTCCAGGAAAATAACGTCCAGTAGACCAAGCACTGATTGTATGGTACATGTGAGGCTTAAAGTCCATGTTAAAGAATTCACGCCGCACTCCCGGATTTGTGAGTAAAAATACATGTTTGGATTTAAGTATAGGTAGCCAATACTGCAAGACTCTAAACATTGTTTCGACGCCACATGCTGGTGCGCCTAGGTTGTAACCATGCATGTCGAGCGATTTACTTAATACGCTTGGCCAAGTTTGATCCGCTGTCACACCTACGCCAAATGTAAAACTGCAACCAAGTGCAATGAAGCTATCAGATTTTATAGGATGCAAGTCATCCCCTCTGAAGCCGTGCGAGTTTACTCTATACGTTATTGAATCTTCGTCCCAATACTCACTATTGCTTTCTTCAAATTTCTTCTTGGTATCCGGCGGGTACCAGTCATAAGTTTTTCCATATTGCATGCCATTAAATAACGGAATACAACTATCAGGATCAAGATCACTCATTTCCAAACCACACAATCTATAGGATTCATTTTGTAATTAGTTTCATTCAAGTCAATGTAATAAACATGTTGTAACATCTCACTCTTAGGGTCAACCTGAAACAACCATCTTTCATCATGCTTCAAGCGACTCCAAAAAGGATCGTCTTGTAGATGCGTGTATCCTGCAGGTGTTCGCTTCTTTTGATAGATTGCATTCAACGCTCTTTGCTTGACATCATGTGTCCAGTAGACACAATCATAATCTCTGTCAGTAGCCCAGTCAATCATGGCAGGTAATATAAAACGTGTACCTAATGCCTGATTTCGATATTGTTTCAATGCATGAAATCTGCATGCTCTAAAAACTTTAGCGTCTTTCGTAGCATAATGGTCTTGTTCAATTACACCAAGTGCGGCAATCTCATTTCCACCAGTAACATAAAAAGTCTTACCATTCAGATTATCAGGATCGAATTTAGATTCTGCTAGTGCTTCATTTCCTTCTGCAAAAGTAGCCTGTCTGAAATCTTCAACTTGCGATCTTACTTCGGAAGTGTATTCTCTAACCTCAAACATTCTATATCCTCTTGACCACCCAATGTTCCTAACAAGTAGTATCTGGGGTCGGTGCCATTATGAAAAACTGCATGTTTATAACCAACATTTAAAAAGTATGCTTTACCCTCTTCCATCTCATAATCAAACTCTTCGCCTCGGTTATAAAATCGATTGACTACGCCACTGTTACCAGATATAGGTATTATAAAACGAACCGCGTATGTTGTGTTGTAATCAATATGCGGAGGTACCACACACCCTGGTAACATTCTTGACATTCGCAACCGTATGATAGGTGCATCAAATGATGCGCTCAACGTATGCATCAAATCAGTGCCTTCATAATGTTCAAGCGGTTTGTGCCAGCGATACTCATCCATTGTAGGATGTATGTTTGTATTTCGTCGCAACTTGTCTTTTGGTGAGAAACTTGTAAACGATGCAGTAGTAGGTTCATCGTCTGCTTCAAAGTCAAGCCCTGTAAGATGGTAATGCTCAATAAGTCCTAGGGTAGAGTCTGCAACTTCGCCATTGTTCACACACAATCCGCCATGAGCGGTATAATTGTCTTGCCATCTATGCATATTCGCTGCAAGATATGCAGTGAATACATCCATATTCACTGCAATGGGCAATTCTGCGCAAAAAGGATACTCTCGCTTTTTATACTTTAGCATTTCGATCAATCAGTCTAATAAGCTGCCCGCCTATATCAAGAGTGTGCCAAAGAACCTTTCTAGGGTCTGCATGATGGGGTGCATGGAAGCCTTCACCAAATGTAATTACGCCAACCCAGATATCACTATGCGCCTGTCTATTCCTGTGCGAATATGTAAACACTAGAGAGCCAATAAGTTTAGCAAGTCCTGCAGGTGCTAACCAAGCGTATATCAAAGCAAACGGATCAAGTACAAACAATAAGTATGCCCAGAAAAATATGACAGGCCAGTAGTATGCTACTTGTAATCTATATCTGTTATTTCGCAGCATGTCTCGGCACAATGAGAAGTCAATCTTTGCCATTACTTGCAAAAAGTAAGCACGAAACACGCCTCTGTAATACGGCGAATGTGGGTCAAGTTCAGTGTCTGTGTACTTGTGATGTTCTCTGTGATTTGCAACCCATACTATCGCAGGGCCGACCATCATAATGTGAGCAAAGAATGCCATCGTAAACTCAAGCCATACAGGACAGATAAAAGAGCGATGTGATAAAAGACGATGATATAATATCGTAATTGATAACATTATACAAGCATATATTGCAAATGTAATACCGAACTGCCAAGGCGTTGCATGCATGAATAGAGGAACGACAGATAGCATTGCAACTATCTGCCCTAGCAATAAAGTCTGTGGTAAATATCTACCCATTATTGATCTCGCCTCACTGTTTTAAATTTTCGTATTTTACCATTATAAAAAAGCATCTTAAACCAAGGAGTATTCCTTTTCATTTTAGGAAGCGTGTATTCTACCTTAGTACCATCTGGTCGCACCCAGACAACATGGTATCCTTTCCATCTTTTAGATGGATACCACTCGGCTCGACCACCGTACTTTATGAGTTTCTCAAGCGTCCAAAAATAACAATTATTTTTTTTTGTAAACAACCTCACAGGCCATACCCAAAAGAAAATTACCATCAAGATACATGTAAATACTTTTCTGTTCATGTATCTATTTATCTACCTATATGACGAACATCCTTAGTAGGAATAACTTGATATGCGCCTTTGTTGTATGCAGGTGCAACTGTGAAATTCTTAGAAACTTCCTGCTTGTATGATTGATCTTCATCGGGCTGGTATTTAGTAAGCTCAACTGATTTATATTGGGGGGTGTCTCTTCTATAGGGTGTATCTCTACCAATAGAGTAACTAGTCAATTCTTTAAATTCAGTCTTGCGCTTTCTAGGCTTTGACCACGCGCTTGTCTTGCGCTTTCGACCAGAAGCAGTGTGTTGCATTGATCCACGAAATGATTGCATGTTAAATGATCTTTTTTATAAATAGAACATATATTATACAGGAGGCGATACGCACTGTCAACAGTTAATTAACCAAAATTGACAAATAGGAGTCATTATTATGCGCCAGGCGTATATCCTTTCAATATGTCTATTCATAATGTCAATGTCAGTTAGTGCAGAAGAAACTACCACTAACATCAACAATACTACCGATACTACGAGTACGGTAAACTCAACTTCAGCGAACGCAAACACTAATACGAATACCAACACTAATACGAATGCTACAACGTATACCGGTGTGAACACTAGTACCAATAATAACACGAATGCAAATACAAATGTAAACACATCGACCTATAACGGTACGAATACGAATACAAACACCAACAATAATGTAAGCACAGTGACGGGAAACAATACCAACGCCAATACGAATGTAAACACATCTACGGTAACTGGTACAAATAACAATACTAATAATAACACCAATAACAATACAGTAAATTCTACTAGCAACTCAACGTCGAATGTAAATCAAAATCAAAACGTGAATAGCAACAGCACTAGTGACAACACCAACAACTCTACTAGCAACAACAGTAACACAAATACCAACAATAGCACTTCAACTTCTAGTTCTGCGGTAGAGTCAAAGAATGAGAACACGAACAGAAACGAGAATATCAACAAAACTGAAACAACTGTAAAGTCGCCCCCACCAAGTGCGATTGCACCGAGCATTGGTAGCTCATACTCGCAAGACTTGTGTACAACAGGAATCAGTGGCGCAGTTCAGACTCAGATATTCGGGTTCTCTGGAGGTAAGGCTATAAGAGATGAAAACTGTGAACGAATCAAACTTTCCAAGACCTTGTATGACATGGGTATGAAAGTGGCAGCAGTGTCTCTCATGTGCCAAGATCAACGAGTTTGGAACGCAATGAGAATGGCAGGCACTCCTTGTCCGTTTGAAGGTACTATAGGCGATGATGCAAAAGACAAGTGGAAACTCAACCCTGAAGAATTGCCTAAAGGCGTAGAACCTAAAACAAATAGGTTAGCGTCAAATAAAGACGTAACTTATAATATCTACTCTAAGGAAGACTTCTGTGCTAAGAATCCTGAAGAAGCTATTTGCAACTAGTTTAATTCTAGCAGCAAGTGCAGACGCATACGGTGCCGCTGACTATTTAGATCCAACAGGCATGACCCAAGTTATGGACGGTGCGGAGTACGATGACGCTACTGTTCATATCCACTTGGGTCACAACTTCCCATATTTTGGACACACGTTTACCGATGTATGGATGTCTTCTAATGGCTTCCTAATGTTTTACGATCCAACAGTCAATGTAGGAAATCCTAACTACAACAACAGTCTTTGTTGCAACGGACTAGATCTCGCAAATATGACAGAGATAGGCGCGTTCAGTTATATGATGGCACCGCTATGGACTGACTTAATAGATAAAACTATTGGTGATGACTCTGGGTATTTTTATGACACAGACAATGACGGGTCCTCATTTCTTTGGTACAACGTACACGAATATTACAACGACAACACTAATACATTTCAAGTAGACCTGTATCCTGATGGCTCGTTTGATTTCATTTATGATGAGGTTGATGTCACAGAGCATGCCACGTTTATAGGATTCACTGGAGACGTTACCTCAAACGCGAATGATCTTACCACGCTACAGTATGAGGCGCAAAGCATCGACGAATTTGGACTAAATTTCATTGATCAAACATTCAGTGGTGGTAGAGCATGGTACGGAGATGACGGTGGGTATGGTAACATCGATTGTTCGGACCCTCTGAATGACTCTAGCTGTTCAGGGTACGATGATGCATATTTTGATCAACAGTGTACAAATAATTCTCTCTATGA
>TARA_R110002167_G_scaffold2300_5_pt1 | contig 15741 bp, 15 predicted proteins | sample TARA_R110002167 | Tara Oceans TARA_R110002167 (sample SAMEA4398238) | marine metagenome | biome: Polar Biome; feature: [MES] marine water layer (ENVO:01000295) within the mesopelagic zone...; material: water (ENVO:00002006), including particulate matter (ENVO:01000060) such as...... | reverse complement strand
GATATGCCGCCCATCCGGGCCGTCACCAACTTTCGGCTATAACTCGTGGATGAAGACGAAAATGAAATGACCAAGCACCACACGAACCGCAGGATTGGTTTCCGCCCGTAGAAGTTCGAAAAACACAGGCATACATTCACGGACGGCTTCGACGCTCATCGGCACATGCTGAGAGCCGCGAATGTAGACTGGCGCGTTTCGATAGCCCGCAAGCTGCGACGCCTTCAGTATGCCCGCCCCCACAGATGGCGTGAACAACGCCCGGTACCATGCTGTCAGATCACGCTCTGCGACTTCTCCAACATCTTCACCTTCAAGAACGGCGCGCACGCTTTCACGTACGCTTTGAAACGCCTCCCAATAGCCGCGTGCCGCAAGTGCATCTTTCATCGCAAGATCTTCTTTGTCCCCATCCGGGTTCCAACCTCCTGAGCGCACTTTCTCAATCAGTTCGGGTGAGACCCGATAGCCCTCGATGGACAGCGAATGATAGGCATCGGTCACATAGATTTCATCCATCGCGGTCAGATAGGCTTCGGCATCATTTGTGACCGGCTGAGCAGCAGGAAAATGCGCGATCACTGCTTCGCGCATGGCTTCCCACTTTAACCGGATGCGGTGCACATGCGGTGACGTTTCCCGCCCGGCATTGAGGACAGTCACGCTTTCCGCAAACGGATCGCTCATCCGCACATCATGTGACGCCGCTTTCATAGTTGAGACGATTTCGTCGGCAATTCTTGTCTTGCCAATACTTCGAAACGCCCCCGCCAATCGCCCTGCTGCACTGGTGTGCCCACCCTCCAAAAGTCGAGCCAAGAGGGCAGAAGCATCTGGTATAATCGCTAGGATCGTCCGCGCATCTGTCGCGTTCTGTTTGAAGAAATTTTCAGGAACGAGGATCAATGCCTCTTCTATTGAGAACAGGCGTAACCCATCTTTGACAACAAGCGCGTCTCCCCGCGCAAACGTCGCACGGGTCTCGAAGATGGAGGTCTTGTGTGGGAAGTCAGTTTTCATATTGCCCGCCTTCGGGGCTCGGACGAGCAGCTGCACCGGGACTGCCGTATCGCCTGCATGCAATTTCAGGGACTGCTCGGGTGACAACGACCAATCCTCACCAAATCGATCCGAGAGGTATTGGGCACAGAACCCCCAGAAGGAGGTGTACCAAGCGGTGCTTTCACCGACGCGTTCGTCAGGCCGGGACATGATGTACCAGCCTTTGATCACTTCTTTTATAAATCCAGCTTTCAGCAATCGTTCCCGATGGGTTCTGGTCAAATTGGTAGACCTAATAGCGATGACACCCTTTGACTGAAGGTCGCTGATAACCTCCAAGGACTCCGCCAATTTCTCCGCTGCACTTGCCATCTCACAAACTCTCCACTCGTTCGGTCGTTAGGGTTTAAAGCTGTAGTATGTTTAGGTTTTCATGTCGATCACTTTTTAGGTTTTTGAGTTGTGCAATCTTTAGGATGTTAAACCCCATCAAGAAAAAAACGGCCCCGTACATGTCATCATTGATGTACAGATATACGTTTTCTGCGCTGTGCAAACACACGTAATCTCTGTCGATCATTACCGCGCTTACCCTGCTTCACGTAGATACTATCAGATCGCGTGCCTTGTGACCCAGCAGGCATTATTCATCAATGATGCCCACCCCGGCATCGTCCAACTGCTCCCGATCTGGCAGATCTCGCAGGCTTTCAAGATCAAACGCCACGAGGAATTTCTCCGTCGTCACGAAGGTGTAAGGCGCACCTCTGCTGGGACTGCGCGGCCCGGTGGCAATGAGATCCCGCGCATGCAGCCGCCCAATCAAGTCGCGGCTGATCTCCTTGCCAAAAATGTCCTTTAACCCATCACGCGTAATCGGCTGATTGTAGGCCACAGCGGCCAGAACGGCGACGTCAAACTCGCGCAAATCCAGATCCTGTCCACCCACATCCGCCGACGCCCGGATCACAGCAGCATAAGTCGCACGCGTCCGCAGCATCCACCCTCCAGCAACGGCCACAACCTCATAGGGGCGTTCGGCCACATCCGCGATGAGATCTTCAATCAACAGATCAACTGAAACCCCCTGCCCCAAAACACGGGCCAAGTCTTCGCGCGGGACCGGCGAGGCAGAGGCAAACAACACCGCCTCGATCCGGCGCATCCACTCGCGCCAACGCAGTTCAGCCGGTAGCCCCTCGAGCTCGCGGTCAATATCTGCGTCAGGCCGATCCTTTGCCATTTCAGATCCCGTACAATCGGGAGGTGTCGCGTCCGGTCAATTCCCGCACCACACCCAAGGCGACTAGCCGATCACAGAGCCGCCGCGCCGCGCGGCCGCTCATACCGACACCGGTGGTGGAATCGGCCAAAGCAACGGAAGGCGACAGAGCATCTTTGGTGAGGAACAGGACGACCGCGTCCCCTGCCCCCTTCGCCCGCAGTTTTGGGATGACAGTCCGCAGGTTAGCTGCGCGGCGGGTCAGGTCAGACGCGATCGTGAGCGTCGCACCAATCGACGAGACCAGCGCTTTATGACACACCAGCTGCAGCTCCTCGCCCTGGGTGCGCAGATCGCGCGATTTCAACTCGGTCGCCAGAAGCGGCAGAACGTGCGTCCATCCCAAAGACTGCGCCAAGACGGCATCCGCCAGGATCAGCGCCATGACCTCTTCACGCGGATGCGCAGTGAGGACCGCTTCCAGCGCAGCCGCGGCACGCATGACCGGCCCACCCCGCCCCGTATCCAGCCAAGCGGCAATCTGTTCAGCGGTTACGGAAGGCAAGGCACGCTGCAGCGCCTTCGCGGAGACCGGGCGTGCAGCCGCCCGCTGCCATTGCAGAAAGATCGCCCCCGCTGGCCCTGGCTGATCGCCCGGCCGCAGCAGATGCACTGCGTCCCGAATGTCCCCAGTCCTTTCGGGTCTGCCCAATATACGTACGCACGCCTCTGACGCGGTCAGGCTTAGCCTATCGCGCAACAAGGCGTGGGGGACATCCGCGCGACCAACCACAAGATGCAGCGTGGACAGCGCCGCCCCTGACAAAAACGCCACATCTTCAAGGGTTTCGGCGCGCGCAGAGGTGACCCACGGCGGCATCCGGGGTAGTGTGTCGAGAGCGTCAGCAAGGGCTGGGTGGGCAAATTTCATGTTCCAAGCCTACTTTAAGACGGCGCTTATATCCATAAAATAGCGCTCAAACCGCCCCACCTTACAGCCCACCGCTATGTCCAATAAGTTTGCATTATCGGACATAAAAAGATATGCTGCGAGACAGTTCAATTTCATCACTGGATTCACTGGAAAATGGACGCAGAGGACGAGAAATCGACATCATCAAACTCTGGTGCGTTTAGTATCGCTCAGGACGACGAGAGAGATCAAGAGAAAAGCGACGATATCTCCCTACCCGCCCACGTCGCGAGCTCAGGCAGCCTCGATCGCTTGGTAGACACTGCCCGCGGCTATGCCCGTGCCGCAGCTTCGGAAAACACACTGAAAGCTTATGCGAAGGACTGGGCAAATTTCGCGCGCTGGTGCCGGATGAAGGGCGCGGAGCCTCTGCCCCCGTCGCCCGAAATGATCGGGCTCTACCTTGCGGACCTGGCGTCCGGAACGGGCCCCTCCCCTGCCCTATCGGTCAGCACCATCGACCGCCGCCTGTCGGGCCTCGCCTGGAACTATTCGCAGCGCGGCTTTGCCCTCGATCGCAAGAACCGCTATATCGCCACCGTGCTGGCCGGGATCAAACGCAAACACGCCCGTCCGCCGGTGCAAAAGGAAGCGATCCTGGCCGAGGACATCCTCGCGATGATCGCCACCCTGCCCTACGATTTGCGGGGCCTGCGCGACCGGGCAATCCTGCTGATCGGCTATGCAGGTGGTCTGCGCCGGTCTGAAATCGTCAGCCTCGACGTGCACAAGGACGACACGCCGGACTCGGGCGGCTGGATCGAGATCTTCGACAAGGGCGCCCTGCTCACCCTCAATGCCAAGACCGGCTGGCGGGAGGTCGAGATTGGCCGCGGGTCCAAGGATCAAACCTGCCCGGTCCATGCGCTAGAGCAATGGCTGCACTTCGCCAAGATCGACTTCGGTCCAATCTTCGTCGGCACCTCACGCGATGGCAAACGCGCCTCAGAAACCAGGTTGAACGACAAGCATATCGCGCGCCTGATCAAGCGCACGGTTCTGGACGCCGGCATCCGGTCGGACCTGCCTGAGAAAGACCGCCTGGCGCTGTTCTCCGGCCATTCGTTGCGCGCCGGCCTCGCCAGCTCAGCCGAAGTGGATGAGCGCTACGTCCAGAAGCAGCTCGGACACGCTTCGGCCGAGATGACCCGCCGCTACCAGCGCCGCCGCGACAGGTTCCGGGTAAACCTGACCAAGGCCGCTGGTCTGTAATCCGACGCCCTCAATCGGTCGTTTAGTAGCGGTATATGAAATTGCAAACGGCCCCGTTTTCATGCCCCTGATAGGCTACGCCCGCGTATCGACAGAGGATCAGACCCCCCTGCCCCAGTCTGAGGCCCTGCAAACTGCGGGATGCGTCGAAATCCATGAAGAACACGCCTCAGGCGGCAATCGTGCGCGGCCGGTGCTTGCCCGCTTGCTGGAGCGCATTAGCAAGGGCGACACGCTGGTTGTCGTTCGGATCGACCGGCTGGCGCGGTCTCTCTCACATCTGCTGGAGGTGATCGAACGGCTGGAGGCCAAGGGGGCGTTCTTTCGTTCCATTCAGGACCCGATCGACACCGGATCCCCGCAGGGCAAGTTCACGCTGCAGGTTCTGGGTGCAGCAGCCGAGTTCGAGCGCGCCCTGATCCGTGAACGGACCAAGGCTGGGCTTGCCAGCGCACGAACAAAGGGGCGGGTCGGCGGAAACCCTGGCCTGCGCGCCCGGGATCCGGCTGCGCTACGCAAGGTCCGACTGGCGCGACAGGACGGATATATGGAACGCCTGAATGAAACTGCGCAGGACTGGGTGCCCCATGTGCGTCGGCTGCGCCCCGATCTGGCTTGGGAAGATGTGGTGCGCATCATCAACGGCCCCCTACCCGAGGCCCGGCGCTGGACGCAAAGCCGTCTGCTGCGCGCTGTGAACGGCTACGTCCGCGATGGGTTCCTCCCCGCGACCGTGCTTGATCGCGCGGGCCCGCGTGCGCGAGATGATCGCCTGCCCGCCATCGTCGCGGGTATCAAGGGCGCCGATCCCGACATTACGCTTCAGGCCATCTGCGCCCGCTTGGAGAACATGCGTGAGCGCACACCCCGCGGCCGGACAAGCTGGCAGCCATCATCAGTGAAGATGTTGCTGGAGCGGGCGAAGCGGCTTGGGATACTATGAGTGAGTTTTGACGCTAAGCCTGTTCGTCACATCAGGCGACATCTCCAATTGAGTGGCAACTTTGCCCGCTAAGCAGTTTATCCTTGCAAATCTTCCATCGTGTGGAGTAATTGCAAGGTATGTATAAGCGCCAAACTCATCACTTTGTGCAATCCGCGCTCGAGAGCCAAGCTGCTGTTGTCCTCCTCGGCCCCCGGCAGGTTGGGAAAACCACGCTCGCTCTAGACATCGCTTCGGAGCAACCATCGGTATACCTTGATCTAGAACGAGATGCGGACAGGCAGATCCTGACCGAACCGGATCTATATCTGGATGAACAGGCGGGAAAACTCGTCATCCTCGATGAGGTGCAGCAGATGCCTGGCCTGTTCAAGAGCCTGCGTGGTCAGATCGACCAGCGCAGGCGGGCCGGTTTTCGAGCGGGCCAGTTTCTGCTCTTGGGATCAGCCTCCAACGTCCTACTCCAACAGTCGGCAGAATCCCTTGCTGGACGTGTCAGGTATATCGAAATGCCCCCTCTACAGCTTACCGAGGTGGGGGCTGATCAGTTGAATGCGCTCTGGCTGCGTGGTGGCTTTCCTGACAGCTTCATGGCTTCAAGCGATCAAGCCAGCATGGATTGGCGTCTAGATTTTCTGCGTACATATCTGGAACGTGACATCCCTGCCCTCGGACCGCGTATTCCAGCCGCAACCTTGCGACGCTTCTGGACAATGCTTGCGCATGTGCAAGGTGGTCTATTGAACGCTGCAGCCCTCGCCGAGGGGCTGGGCGTCTCCGGCCAAACGATTGGACGCTACCTCGATCTGCTCGTTGATCTCATGCTGGTGCGGCGACTGCAGCCCTGGCATGAGAATGTCGGCAAGCGTTTGGTGAAATCGCCAAAGGTTTATGTCCGCGACAGCGGGGTCGTGCATGCCCTGTTAAGCATTGGGACAATCGAGGGCTTGCTCGGGCACCCCGTCGTTGGCGGCAGTTGGGAAGGGTTCTGTATCGAGGCCCTTCTTGCCGCTGCACCAACCGGCACCGAACCATTCTTCTATCGCACTTCTGCCGGAGCTGAACTTGACTTGGTCCTTCGCCTGCCTGGGGGCGACATCTGGGCCGTTGAGATCAAGCGCACGACTGCGCCAAAGGTCTCGCGCGGGTTCTATGTGGGCGCGGAAGACATCAAGGCCAGCCGGAAGCTGTTGATCTACGCCGGAGAGCATGACGTCCCCGTGGCCGAAGGCGTTCGTGCAATGCCTCTTGAGCAAGGGATCGGGCTGTTGAGAGCACTATAGCGCAACGCTTGTTGCGCACGTGCACGAGAGTAAGGGGTCTACTTGTTTTGTTCAGTCTTAAGTACGCCGCGCATTTCCCTGTGGCATTTTTTCCGGTTCCCACAGGTCTCCCGGTGCGTACCTGTTGCATGGAATGCACATCGCAGCGGCCGCCCCGTCTACAACGGCTGTGGCCCATCTTCCTCCCCTACCCTTCTATGCGGCGCTTCGCATCCAGCGTGGTCAGGCCTTGGTCAACCGCGCAGCTACCCTTCAGGCTGCATCAGTTTCACAAGCGCTGACAATGAAACCACCAAAGGCTTCAACTCAATCTCCATCTTGACCTCCGACCTGGAAATTACCATCGAACCCGTCGCGAGGTCGAACAGGACTGCCTTCGCGCAACGCGTCGCCGGACGCTCCTCGTGAGGCAAGCTGACCGAGTGCGGCGGCATCTAGAAGATTCAGAAAGGGGAGACCGGCGCTGGCTACTTCACGGTGAGCATCTGTGATCACGGCTTCAACGCAAACATTGGCAAAGCCACCAACTAGGACGGTCATCTCCTGGGGTCCGAAAGACGCGGCGTGAAACATGCATGGTTGATCGGCTCCGCTCTGGTCGGCCGACTTAAACTCCAATCTTGAACGCGTTCAAGATTGGAGTTTCTGGAGCCACTGAGCCTCAAAATAAGCGCCTGAAACCTATAGGCGCGTGGTATCTTTATCTTTTACTCAGAACCGTGCTACCATTGAAGCAGAATCGAGTCGAACTCGGACCCAGCCGAAGTCAGGGCTTATAAATGAGCGGTAGTTTAGAACAGTTTTTGACGGATCTGTCACGTGGGCTTGAGCGCACGATGGTGGCAGTGAACAAGGAACTCACCTTGCGTCAGCGCATCAAGCGAACCTGGTCGATGCGCCAGTGCGCTAGGTTTCTCAATGTGAGTATTCAGTATCTGACCAAGTTTGCCAATTCGAGCGATGACTTTCCCGCAGGAGAATATGTTGGAAGAGAGCGTGTTTTCACGCTTTCAGAATTGATGCACATGCGGGCCCTTCTGGCAGCCTCGGCAAAGCGTCCGTACGACTACCTGGCCTGGCGGAAGCCTGACGCACCTTTGCCCGTCATCTCGTTTGCAAGCCAGAAAGGCGGGACCGCTAAAAGTCTGAGCGCCGCGCATTTTGCCCAGTATCTCAGCTTGCACTACGGCATGCGTGTCGGTGTTATGGATGCTGACCCGCAAAGTACAATAACGCTCTACTTCGTTGGGGGAGAGGGCCTTCCCCAAATGCCCGACGAAAACACCGCCTCCATGGTGGACTTTGCTGGACTCTTTCAGTCGGAAGACGCGCCATATACCGACCACGATGCGCAAACGCTCGATAGCTTCCTTCTCAAGACCTCTTGGCCAGGCCTGCGTCTGCTTCCAGCACACGGCGAAACATCCGAGGGTGAGATCCAGATTGCGCGGCTTGTCCGCGAAGCCCCCGCCGGAAAGAACTTTTACCGCTACCTACGCGATGCCATCGACCGCTGGAAAGCGGGCCACCCACCGAAAACGCTACCCAACGAATTGGTAGTCGACGGCAAGGTCGACCAGGAGCGGCTCGACACCGCACTAGCGGAGACGCTGGATGTCATCATCATCGACTATCAACCCGCGCTCACACTGTTCCAGTTGAATAACGTGATTGCGTCTACTTCGCTGGTCATACCGCAAACCATGAAGGGGTTCGACATTGCGACGTTGTCGACCTTTGTGACTGGCCTGCTTGGGATGCTTCAGCACATCCTGGCCCATGAAAGGATCGAGATCGGAACCGGTGCGAACATGCTGTTGCCAACGATCGTTCAACGGTCCAATGCGCAGGATCTTAACCACATCGGAAACCTGCTAGAACATTGCCCCACGGAGATTCTGCCCGTGTTTTATTTGCGTTCCGACGCGATCTCGAACGCTTCGGACGTCTATCAGTCCGTATACGAATACGAGCCAGACACGCCGGGAAAGCGCAAGGGGATCAACCGGTTCATCACGAATGCCGACGCCGTGAACGACGCCATAATATCGCGACTCTGGCCAGGACTCGAACGTGGCTACGCCAATACTTGGATGGACGAATTCTATGAAGATGACGGCGAGGGTGAAGCATGAAACGCAGTATTCCAAGGTCGCTGGTCAGCAAGGCTACCAATCTCGATACAAACAAGGAACGTGCGAGCGGCTCCGAAGGCAGGACAGAATCGAGTGATGCTGTTTCGACTCCTTTCAAGGGGGCCGGCAGTGCCTGGAAATCAGGAGCGCTTGCGCAGTCGCAAGCTGCAGTAGAGCGAAGCAGAGCCGAGCTTTGTTTGGATATCCTCAACGGTCGCCATGAGATAAGCCTGTCGCCAGATCAAATCTCCGATCCAATGGGAACCGACCGCCGACAAGACTGGATGTCCCAGGAAGCCTTCAGGTCTTTGGTAAACAGCATCGCTTCGAACGGGCAGGACACGCCCATTCTAGTGTGGCCGGAGGATCCGGATTGGCAGCCGGATCCGTTGGACCCGTCGAATATCGCGGGGGTTCCATTCGTGATGCTGACAGGACGCCGCCGACTGGCTGCCGCGTCAGAGCTCGGTGTACCCCTTCGTGCAATACTTGCTCCGCCTGGCGCGCGAAACGCTGAGAACAGCAAGTTTGAAATGTTGTTTCTGCGGTTTCGCGAGAATGAGGAGCGCGAGAATCTCAGCCCATTTGAGCGATTGGTTTCGATTGGTGAAATGTATGAGACGCTGGCTTCTGGCGAAGAGAAACTGACAGCTGTGGCCTTCGCCAAGAAAATTGGTGTGCATGAGAGCCTAGTCTCGCGAGCACGGTCCGTTTTCGCTGCGCAGGATCAAATCTTGAACACGTTCAAGAACGTCTACGACATGAGCTTTCGCGATTTACAGGGTGCCTTAGCGAGCTTGGAGAGAACGAACAAAGCCAAGCCAAAACCAAAGCCCCAAAAACTCACCGTAAAGCGCAAGGTGGGCAACCGAAATCTTTCGGTCACTTCCGTCGATGGAAACCTATCAATCAAGGTTGCAGGAGTGCCGATTGACCAAGAGCGTCTCGAAAAGCTTGGAGACTTAGTCGCAAGCTATTTGAACGTCGAAGACGCGGAGAAGGATACCGACTGAAGACAGCGTTGGTGAGATGTTCTTCGGAACGATGAGGCAAGGAGCAAAAAAGGAACGACAAGTGAATTAACGGCAAAAGAAAAGCCCCCAAGCGGTGTGGCCTGAGAGCTGATCTTAATGGTTTGGTCACCTTCAAGATAAGTCTCACAGGATTCACTGTCAACGACGAACGCTTCTGAGCGAACGGCTTTCTTTTGCCTCCACACGACCGGAGGTGAGATACAGGCATGAAACATACAGGTTGGCGCAAGCCGACACCGGGTCTTGGGGTTGCTGAGCAGCTTGCCCAAGCCGGTGAACGGGTAGCAGTACCCAAGACGCGGGCATTTGTCGCGCTCAAGCGCGTTGGAGCGCATATCGGTCTGAAGGCCGGCGACATGATGCTCCTCGATACACTGGGGGCCTTCACGCAGGCCCAGGACTGGGAGGAGGGGCAGCGCCCGATCGTCTGGGCCTCTAACGCCTATCTGATGGAACAGACCGGCTTCTCTCTATCGGCACTGAAGCGTCATGCGCGGCGTCTGGCAGAGAACGGTGTGATCTCTTTCCAGGATAGCCCGAATGGCAAACGGTGGGGCCGCAGAGACGCTGAGGGGCGTATCGTCGAGGCCTACGGCTTCGATCTGTCGCCGCTTTCGGCTCGAGTCGAGGAGTTTGAAGAGCTGCAGGCCGAGTTGCAGGCCGAGCGCGAGCTCTGCCAGCGCTTGAAGCGTCAGATCACGGTTGCGCGCCGGATGATCCGCGCGCGGATCGAGGCGGCGGTAAGCGGCGCGTTGCGCGGGCCCTGGACGCAATTCACGGGTCTCTTCGAGGAGCTTCTGGACCGACTTCCGCGCCGCCATCAAGCCTCTGAACAACTGGAGCGACTACTGGCGTGGTTCAAGGAACTTCAGGAACGAGTCGAGGCGGCCTATCTCAAGGCGACTGGTGCGATAAACCCTGTGGAAAACACCGACAAAAATGACGCCCAAGTTATGAAGAAGACTCAAGAAATGAACCCCAGGGAGGTCATTTCTGAACCTCATATACTAATTACAAATCAACTTATTCCTGTAATAAGTAATTCCTCTGAAAAAGAGGAAGCGGCGGATGTCGTGCCCAATGCACGACCCGAGGAGCGGGTTGATGGGGAACTGGAAGACTGGGTTGCAGAGGTGCGCAAGAAGCGAACCGCGCTTGACCTGCCAACAATCATGCAGGCCTGTCCAGAGTTCGCGTCCTGGGCGCGTAATATGGGCGGATTCCTGAAGGATTGGGGCGATCTGCATCGGGTTGCCGGGCAACTCAGGCCGATGATCGGGATTTCGGAGCATGCTTGGAACGTGGCTCAGGACCGAATGGGCACTCAGGTGGCCACGGCTGCGTTTGCACTTGTGTTCGAGAAGCACAGCGCGGGCGAGGTTGCCTCACCAGGCGGATATCTGCGCGGCATGGTCGAGAAAGCCGGGGCAGGGGAGCTGCATCTTGAGCGTAGCTTTTATGGCAGGCTCAGCGGGCAAGCGGCGTAAGAGGGTAAGATTAAAAGATGTTACGCATCCGCAGATGTAGGCTGGGCTGTAGAAAAATATCTTGCCGGTCTGCTGGATCTGCTAACTATCTGCCAAGTAACGATAATTTAGCAACTTATGCAAGATTTTGCCGATTCCCGTTGCCGATTTTGCGTCCCCAGATTCCTCTGCTGTTCCAAATCAATGGCTTCGACAAAAACGCAGGTATGGCGCGGTGTGGTGAGGATCCGCTGAAATTGGCCAGGACAGGGTCAATGCCCGAAAAAAGTGAAAGTGTTCTTCGGGTTTTGTGACTGACGGATGAGGGCCTTTGGGGTCCCTCAGATGGGTTCGGGCCGGATTCCGGTCTGCCGTTCCTGATGAAGGGCATTCTCATGCAAACAGGTGTCTTGCGCGTGTTGCGCGCGACCGCTGCCTCGTGGTGGCGACACAAGGAACTACGCCGAACCGGCCAGACGGGGCAGGCACAACGGCGCGAGCGCGAGACCGTCCTACGTGATCTCGGTTATCTGAAGCAGGCGGCGCTGTTGCCTAACGCGCATGTGATCTGCGGAGAGGGTGGGACATTCATCCATCTCGGTTGGACCACCGTTTCAACCTTCGCGCCAATCGAGCGCTTTCCCTTGGCCACTCTTGCGGTCGCACGAGGGACCCCGTTTATCGATATCCGACCCGTCACCGATGTCATCGCCTTCGCGAACCTGCCGCGGGTGGCGCGGGACGGATCGGACGACTCTGAACCTTCGGGTCCCGGCAGGTCCGTGTCGCTGACCACCTACATCGACACGGCCGAACAGCTCGGCGCGAGCATCACCAACGATCCGCGGCCCTGTCGGTCAACCTAGTCACCATTCCCTCTCCCCAAAACTCGAAAGGACGCCAGCCATGGCCCGATCCCGCACGCCCAAATTCGATGCCTCCGAGGTCATCACAAACGAAATCATCCGCATCATCGAGCGCGGCGTCCTGCCGTGGCGCAAGCCATGGACCGCAGGGGGCAGCTCTCGTCCCCTGCGCGTGGGCGGAGAACCCTACCAGGGGGTGAACAACTTCCTGCTGACGATGCGGACCGTGATGGCGGGCCACAGCTCGCCATTCTGGATGACGTTGCCGCAGGCCAATGCGTTGGACGCAAAGGTCCGCAAGGGCGAGAAATCCTCTGTCGTCGTCTATTACGGCCAAAGCCGGAAAGACGCGGGCGGCGAGGACGACCGCAGCGATGGCGATGATCGCTCCGAGGAAGCCCGCATCTTCCGCTTCCAGAAATCCTACCGCGTGTTCAATGCCTGCCAGATCGATGGCCTGCCCGACAGTTTCTTCCCCGACCCGGAGCCCGTGCCCGAGCATGCGCCGTCCGAGCCCGTCCCGCACATGCAGGCGTTTTTCGATGCCATCGACATCACGACCGTCTTTACGGGCACGGAAGCGTACTATTTGCCCCCCGTGGACAAGGTCTACATGCCGTCCATCACGCGGTTCCAGGACCCGCGCAATTTCTACGGGGTCTGGGCGCATGAGCTGGCCCATGCCACGAAAGCCCCGCATCGGCTGAACCGTGACTTCGGGTTCTCGAAGTTTGGCAACACGTCCTATGCGCGCGAGGAGATCGTCGCGGAACTGACCTCGGTGTTTCTGGGGCAGACGCTCGGCTTCACGGCGCATACGCTCGAGATGAATGCCGCCTACCTCCACAACTGGTTGCGCGTTCTTCGGTCGGACAAGGGCGCGATCTTCCGGCACGCCGCGGACGCGCAGCGGGCCTGCGACTATCTGATCGCCAGATCGGAGGCCGGCAGGGCAGGGGGCAGCGCCGAGGCCGCTTGACCTATGCTTTGCAGCAAAGCAGAAAATGGCAGCTGTGAGCCCATTTTAGCCGATGCTATAAAGTGCTTGAACTGCTGCGATGCAAGCGAAGTCCAAATCGTTTGCAGCAATTTGGGACATTCATAGGAGGCATTGATCTGGAGATTATCTCGGCGACAAGGATCAGACAGCCAGGGCCAAGCTGCCCTTTCGTCCAATGTCTGACTCAATCCCGGCTATCAAGTTGTCCAGCGCAGGGTTGCGCGCTCGGCGCGCTCGGCGAACGACATAGCTCAATGCGGGCGGCGTGGGCAGGCGGTCGTCGATGATCTGCATCTCTGGCGTCAGGTGCCGCGCGCTCAGCAGCGCCACGCCCAGACCGGCGCTGACGCCGGTGGCGATGCCCGCAGCGCTGGAGCATTCGAAGACCGTCTCCAGCAGGTCACCATCATCCTGCCCAACGTCCAGCGCCCAGCGACGGTAGAAGCACTCTTCATCGAACGACAAGAACGGGATCGGCCCATGCTCGGGAAGCGTGAGATCCGGCGCCTTCACCCAGTGCAGCCCCTCCCTGAACACCACGACGTCAGTCGGGCGCACCTCATGGTCGAAGACCTGCATGATCGCGGCATCGATCTCACCGCGCTCCAACAACTCACGCAGCACGAGGCTCATGCGGACCCGTGTGCGCACTGCCACCTGCGGATGCAAGCGCCGGAAGCGCCCGAGGACGCGCGACAGGTCCGTAAGCGCTGTGTCTTCGGTCAGCCCGAGCCTGATACGTCCGGAAAGGTCCGTTCGTGTCAGGCTGAGCAGCGCCTCGTCGTGCAGGGCCAGGATGCGCTCAGCATAGCCCAGAAGTTCTTCGCCCGCCGCCGTGAACATCGGGCCGCCAGCCCTGCGGGCGAGGAGCGCGCAATCGAGACTTTCCTCGAGACGCTTCGTCTTATGGCTGACTGCCGATTGCGTAAGCCCGAGTGCCTCAGCCGCGCGGGTGACGCCACCATGCTGCCGGATCGCGCGCAACACCCTGAGCGCGTCGATCTCAAGACGGCGAGATTTCAAATCGGCCATGTCGGTATCCTTGACGTTCAGCCTTGAACATGACGGCTCATTCATTGCGCGGCAAGGAAGTATTACTTATCTGTTGGTATTGTCATCGATCAATCTTGATTTGTCATGTGTAGCCTCGTCGGAAAGACGCTAAGGCGGGGTACATGATAATATTCCCGAGCGCCCGATGACCGATCTTGCCCTGCCCAGCCCCGCTGCCCATCGCCATCCGTTGCTGTGGCCCTGCCTTGCGGCGCTGCTAATCTTGGGCTGGAGTTCGGGCTTCGTCGGCATCCGCTACGCCAACCAGGAAGCCAGCGTCGCCTTGCTGCTGTTCTGGCGCACGCTGCTCTCAGGAGTGATCCTCTTGCCATTTGCACTGGCCTTCGGACCACCGCTGCGCCGTCGTGCCGTGCTGTCGCAAATGTGGTTCGGCGTGATGGCGGTTTTCCTATACCTTGGCGGCTTTGCGTTGGCGATCGAGCAGCGCGTGCCGACCGGGCTCGTGGCGCTGATCGCGGACCTGCTGCCCCTCGCCGTCGCGGTCCTGTCGCAGCCCGTCCTCGGTGAGAGGCTGACGCAGCGACAATGGCTGGGCACTGCAATCGCCATCGCTGGCGTTCTGATTGTGTCTGTGGACAGCCTCGGACTGGGGGCGGCACCGCTCTGGGCCTACGGGCTGACCGTTGGGTCCATGCTGGTCTTTGCATTCGCCTCGGTGCTGATCCGAGGATCGAAATCGCTGGCGATGCCGATCCACCAGAGCCTGTGCATTCACAGCCTGACCGGCGCTGTGCTGTTTGGTCTTTGCTCGCTGGCGATTGGCGATGGGCTGGCGCCGCCCCTGACCCGTGGTTTTGCCATTGGGATGGCGTGGCTGGTCCTGATCGGAACCTTCCTGGCCTATGCGGTCTATTACACCAGCCTGCGGCTGTTCCCTGCCGCCAAGGTCAGTGCCGCCATCTACTTGAGCCCGCCAGTCACCATGCTCTGGGCTTGGTCGCTGTTCGGGGAATCCTTGACCATGGCCATGTTCGTCGGGCTGGCGATCACGCTGGTCGGAGTGTGGCTTACCTCGCGGGGATGAGTGGACTTTCCACGAAACACGATCAGACGGGCGCGATGACCTATTCCGGATTGAAAGTTGTGTGACGGTGCAATGGATAGTTGCCATTAGGTCGGATCTGGCGGACTGACACTTTGTCCCGCTGAGCGGACTATTGGAACTGTTTGGTTCGGGCAGGTTTGGACGGGTCCTTCCGACCGGCGGAAAAGAGAAAGCGGGCTTTGGGAAGGGTGTTTCAACTTCTCAAAGGAGATCCCCATGCCCATGACCCTTCAACCCCAGCCAGACCGTCCGAATCCGACCGTGATCGCGGCGCAGAACGACGCGTTTCGCAAGCTCGCATGCCTCGGAGTGCCGCCCGCGCAGCCCATCCAAGGCCGCATGCATGTGACCCGTTCGCTCATGGAGACCGATGACGGCTTCATGGCCGAGGCGGTGAAGGCCACCGGTGAGTTTGCCACGTTCGAGCCTGAGAATGATCCCGAGGGATGGCACGATTTCGGGGCGGTCGAGATCCGGGGCGAGACC
>TARA_R110002167_G_scaffold366436_1_pt1 | contig 15791 bp, 14 predicted proteins | sample TARA_R110002167 | Tara Oceans TARA_R110002167 (sample SAMEA4398238) | marine metagenome | biome: Polar Biome; feature: [MES] marine water layer (ENVO:01000295) within the mesopelagic zone...; material: water (ENVO:00002006), including particulate matter (ENVO:01000060) such... | reverse complement strand
CGCTTAAAAATTTGGTTTTATCTTAGAATGCTCAGTGTGACAAAAAGGTATGATTTTACAAATAAAGGCAATTATACCCAATGGGTTAAATATAGCATTTTAATCATAATCTTCATCCATCGCGTCTTTTTCAATAAGTGTTACTGCCTTTTGTAACATAAGGTTATTTGGGTACGTTACAAGGTTTCCATTTTCTAATCTTAAATGCAATTGAAAGGCTCCAATATCTTCAATAATAGCTTCCAAAGGAAAATCTTTATCATGAATCATAATTTTGTCTCCAACCTTATATGGAAAGGAAAAAAACATAATAATACCCGAAGTGATATTGCTTAAAATTGACCAAATGGCAAATAACCCGATACCAACTACTGCAAAAACTGAAGAAAAAACCAATGCCAGTTGATTGGGTTCTGCACCCAGTATAATGGATTCAATAAGAACTGCGATAAACACCAGTGTTACGGTAATATATTTGCTAATAAGTTTTACACGTGCAATATTTATATTACTTCGCTTACCTATGCCGTATAGTATTTTCTTTAGTATTAGTTTTAATAGCAAAAAGAACACTACAAGAATTAGCGATCCTACAATTTCCCAAAAGTAGTCATTAGCAAAAACATCCATAAATAATAATAATAATTAAACACAAAGATACATTACAAAACCAAAAGATTTTAATTAAGTTGAAGGGTTTCTCTAAGAATTCCATCTTTATTCCCATTCTTTTGCCAGTAGGCAGATTTGATGGTATTTAACTTTGTGGCTTTAGTTGCCAATACTTTTGCATTGGTTCCAAAACCACTTTTAAAAATTTCTTCCCACTCCAAAATATCGAAAGGGAAATTTGGATTGAATTTAATTGAAAGTGATCTATTTAATTCAGGATAAGAAATAGAATAGGTATTGTTATTTAAGGTTGCTGATGCTTTATAGGGTTTTAAAGCTATATGACTTAATCGAGTAAATTCAAACGATGGAATTATTTCTAAATTTCCAGTAGGTAAAGATTGTGGATTGATGCGTAACTGCGTCCATAATTCGTTTTCTAAAATAGTTTTATCAAGTTTAAAATCTTGATCTGCTTCACTTTCAAAATACGAATGTGATGTTATTTCAAATTGCTCTTTATTATTGAGCTGCGTGTAAACATGTCCGCACCATTCTTGTACAGAAACCGAAACTTTTATGGCATGATTATTATTTGAAACTGGGTAAAAGGTGCTTTGCATAATGGAATATGGGTATATTCCAGTGATGAAATTTTTTGTGGAGTTCAATTTTAAAACAGGAATATTGTCTGCATTTCTAGTATCTGCCTTCACTTGTTTTTCTGGTAAAAAATCTTCAGTAACATAGACTAAAACGGCGTTACCCTCTCTAATTTCACCATAACGTGCTTGTTCTAATTTATAAGATGAAATTTCAGCTTCACCGGCATACCAATAGGCTTTAAATTCTGGAGATATTATTTCTTTTGCTTTTGTAGTTTCAACTTTACTGTCTATATGATAAGCAATCTCATTGTTTTGTTTTTTGCAAGATGTAAGTATTGCTAACAAGCCAACAACAATCCAAAATAGTGTTTCGGCTTTAATGATTCTTTTTAACATGATGTATTTTGTTATAAAGTTACAAACTTAATGAGAGTCTGCAATGGCATTTAACGTTTTATAAACTAGATGGACAGGCAAACCCATTACATTAAAGTAAGAGCCTTCTAGCTTTGTAACTCCAATGTGCCCAATCCATTCTTGTATACCATAAGCACCTGCTTTATCAAACGGCTTGCACGTATCGATATAATAATTAATTTCATCATTGGTAAGTTCTTTAAATGTCACTTTTGTGATGTCATTGATTGTTTTTCGTGATGTTTTGGTTGTAAAGCAAACCGACGTAATGACCTCGTGTGTTTTGCCACTTAATGATTTTAGCATTTGAAACGCATCGTCATAATTTTTCGGTTTTCCTAAGGCTTGATGGTTATGCCAAACAATGGTATCACTCGTAACAAGAATATCACGGTCTGTTAATTCATCTTTAAATGGTAATGCTTTTAGTTGCGACAAATAATCGCTTATTTCAACATGAGATAGCTTATCGGGATAGTTTTCCTTTACGGGTTTTAATCGTATTTCAAAATCAATCTCTAACTCTTTAAAAAACAAGTGTCTTCTAGGTGAACCTGAAGCTAAAATGATATGATAGTTTTTTAACTTTTCTTTTAGCATTATTTCAGTAGTATAAACTTGTAAAGCAATATTGATAATATTCCAAAAAGCATAACTAATTTATACAAATTACTTATGGTATGAAATTCCTTTTTTGACTTTGCAGTTAGCGTCTTAATACTTATAAAAATCAGCGGTGCAACTATAAATATTAAAAAATAAACTACGACGATTGGCTGTTTATATAGCGTTGTGTTAATATAATAAATAATAATAGCTAATGGAACAAGTGAAAATGCAAATAGCACTTTTGAAGCCCGTTCACGACCAATAACAATGGGCAATGTGCGCATCCCAGTTTTATTATCGCCGTCAATATCTTCAATATCTTTAACAATTTCTCTAAGGAAATTTAAAATAAAAGCGAACAATGCATAGTCTAACAAAATTCTAAAAAACACCAATTGAATACCTTGATTTTGATTGGTTATAGCAGGAAATAATTCAAATATTCCAACAATGATAATACTTAAAGCTACCAAAGCCGACACAATAATATTTCCAATTAAAAACGTTTGCTTTAAATAGGAAGCGTACACATATAACAATACCGAAATAATAACAAAAAGAGAAAACAATTCGCTTCTATTAATAGCGTGCGACACATAAAAACCAAGCGCAACCCCTAAAACATTTAAGATGATAAACAAATTATAAGCTGTTTTTTCTGAAATGGTTTTGCCAATGATTATACTTTTGGGTTTATTAATAAAATCGGTTTCCACATCATAAATATCGTTAATAACATTGCCTGCAGCAGCAATAAATATAGTAGCTAGAATTAAAAGTAAAAACTCAAAATCAGTTAATGTCATACTCGCTCCAAAGGGTTCCAGTAAGGCATATTTGATTAAATATTGTAGCAAAGCAATCATTAGTAAGTTTTTCCAACGGATCAGGTTAAGGATACTTTGCATGGTCTTATTCGTGTAAATTGGTTTTTAAAGGCCTTAAATAATGGAGATAGCAAATATTCATAACTTAAAATGGCGAGTAAAATGGTAAAAACGAAATTGGTAATGGTGTTTTATACAGGTCTCATTTTTTTAGACTTTTCTGCTATTTCTAGTCATCAAAAGAATTAATCATATCTGGCGTCAAAATTTTTCTGCCATTTTCCTTGCACTTTTAATACTTGTTCTATTACATCTCTAACGGCACCATAGCCTCCATTTTTATGGGAAATATACTTTGAAATGGTCTTTATTTCAGGAATGGCATCTTGCGGGCAACAAGGTAAGCCAACACGTTTCATGACAGGATAATCTGGAATATCATCTCCCATATAAAGAACATTTTCCGATTTGATATTATATTTATTAAGGTATTCATTTAAGTGTTTCAATTTATCATGAGCTTTTAGATAAATGTCTTTAACGCCCAAACCTTCTAAACGCATGCGAACACCTTCGTTGGATCCACCAGTGATAATACATATATTAAATCCTAAATCAACCGCCGTTTTAAGAGCATAACCATCCTTCATGCTCATGGTTCTTAATAATTCTCCTGTGCTGGTAACGGTGACTGTAGCATCCGTTAATACCCCATCAACATCAAAAATAAAGGTCGTGATGTGTTCTAAATATTCTTTATAATTTTTTTCTTCCATGTGTACGTTGTATTGAAGTTGTTAAAAGCTCATAAATTTCTTTATAATGGTTATCTTCAAGTAGTTTTAAATGTTTCTTTATGGTTTTTTTATCGTTTCGTTTTGCAGGCCCAGTTTGTGCCATATAAGGCGACATGGTTTGAATTTTTTTTGCCGTTTCTAAAATAAGTGGTTTTAAAATATTGAATTCTGCACCCTTAGATTCTGTTATTTCATGAGCAATCCTGTATAACTGATTGGTGAAGTTGTTCGCAAATACAGCTGCTAAATGTAACGATTTTCTTTGTTCGGTATTAACTTTATAACTTATGCTTCCAATCTCTTCAGCCAGTAATTTTAATGTTTTCAAGTCATTTTTATCAATAGCTTCAAGACAAATAGGAACATTTAAAAAATCTATGTCCGCTTCCTTGCTAAACGTTTGTAACGGATAAAAAACACCACGGCGATGTTTTTTATCTAAATCATGTAAGCTCACGCTCCCCGATGTATGGACAACGAGTCTGTTTTCAATAAGAAGTTTTGAGGAAAGTTTTGAAACAGCATCATCACTTACGGCTAAAATATAAATATCGGCCTCTTTTAAAGCCGTTAAATCATCAGTGATATTAACTCTATTTTTATAACTATCAATTGGTTTTATGGTTCTGTTAAACCATTGATTTACCATTATATTTTCTGCTTTATCAAAAGCTTTAAATAAATGCATTGCTACATTACCAGCACCAAGTATCACAACTGAAATCATGATGCTAAAATAAGTAAGTAAATGGTCAAATAAAAACCTATTAACGTATCTTTGTTCCTATGGATAAAAAAGATATTAAAACACGAGAGGACATTTTTTTGTTAGTCACTACATTTTACAAAAAAGTACGAAGTAATGCGCTTTTGGCCCCTTTTTTTAATGATACAATCGAAGATTGGGATGAACATTTAAATAAGCTAACAAATTTTTGGGAGTCCAATTTATTTTTGAAAACAAAATATTTAGGAAATCCTTTAGAGTCTCATGTAAATGTTGATGCAAAATACAATCATGCCATTACAGAATTACATTTTGGTGTTTGGATTAATCTTTGGTTCGAAACTATTGACGAACTTTTTGCTGGTGATTATGCCGAAAACGCAAAACACCGAGCTCGAAAAATGAGTACATTTTTATATTTAAAAATTTTTGAGGCAAGACAACTATAACTGTTGAATATTATAATTTTAACATGGATTTATATGATTTATATCATTTCTTAATGAACAAAATGCCTTAATTTTGCTACCTCATAATTGAACTTAAATGTTATGTTAAATAAAATCACCAAAATCCTATTTTCTACGCGTCTTACAGCTATTTTGTTTCTTGTTTTTGCTGCCGCCATGGCAACTGGAACTATTTTAGATGCAGGGCAAAGTACGTCACCAACCCCTTATACAAGAACACTAATTTATAATGCCTGGTGGTTTGAGGCCATATTGCTGTTTTTTGTCATTAATTTTTCAGGCAATATTTTCAGGTATAAACTTTATAGGAAAGAAAAATGGGCAACGTTTACACTTCATTTGGCCTTTATTTTTATTCTTATTGGAGCTTTTATTACAAGATATACGGGATTTGAAGGGATGATGTCTATTAGAGAAGGCGCTATCGAAAATAAATTCTTATCACAAAAAACATATTTATCAACCTATATTGATGGCGACTATAAAATTGACGGGGTGCCACAGCGATTGCCTATTGAAAAAGAAGTGGACTTTTCACCACGTTTAAAAAATAAATTTTCAATAAATACCAAATACGATCAACAACCAGTAAAAATTGAGTTGGAAAAATTTGTTCAAGGAGCTGAAGAAGATATTATCCCAGATGAAAGCGGGGACAATTATTTAAAAATAGTGGAGGCTGGTGACGGTGGTGCCAAAAATCATTTTTTGAAAGATGGTCAAATAATGATTATTCACAATGTCTTATTTACACTTAATTCTCAAACCGAAGGCGCGATTAATTTTACATATAACGATCAGGGCATTTTTATTAAATCCCCTTTTGATGGAGAATACCAGACTATGGCAACCATGGAAAAAGGAAATTTAACCAAAGATAGCTTACAACCATTAATCTTACGTTCAAAATATGATATTGGAAATATGCAAATGGTATTTCCAAAACCAGTTATAAAAGGGAAGATAGGCCTTGTGAAAAAATCCCAAATGCTAAACACTCAGGATGAAGAAGGGTTATTGCTTAACATATCTACCAAAGGGGAGTCCAAAACTCTTGCTGTTTTAGGTGGAAAAGGCACGAACAATGCGTTTAAAAAGGTTAAGATTGGAGGTTTAGATATTTATGTCCGTTATGGCCCTAAAGTGCTAGAGTTGCCATTTGCCATTAAACTTAATGATTTTGAAGCAGAAAGGTATCCAGGAACCACTCGAGGATACTCGTCGTATTCAAGTAAAGTAACAGTTATAGATAAAGAATCAGGGGATTTTGATTATAAAATTTTCATGAATAATATTTTAGAACATAGAGGCTATCGATTTTTTCAATCTAGTTTTGACCAAGATGAAAAAGGTACTGTTCTTTCTGTTAATCATGATTTTTGGGGCACATGGGTGACTTACTTTGGTTATTTCATGCTGTTTTTCGGGTTGATGGCCATTATGTTTAGCAAAGGAACCCGTTTTAAATTTTTAGAAAATCAACTCAATTCCATAAAGGCAAAAAAGGCCAAGTTCCTTGCCATTTTATTGATATGTTTTGGAATGAATGCTTTTTCGCAAGAACATTCTAAAAATGATGGCCATAATCATACCAAACCTACAAAAGCTCAGATAGATTCTGTATTAAGCGCTAATATTACGCCTAAGGAACATGCAGATAAATTTGGACATTTGGTAATTCAGGATTTGAGCGGACGTATGATGCCTGTTAATACCTACGCTTCAGAAATGCTGCGAAAATTAAGTAAAAATGATGTTTATGAGTCTTTTGACGCTAATCAGATATTTTTATCAATTCAAGAAAGTCCCATGCTTTGGTACAACGTACCCATTATTTATTTAAAAGCAAAAAAAGATGATTCCATTAGAAAGCTAATTGGTCTTGATAAAACCGTAAACTATGCAGCTTTGACCGATTTTTTAACAGAAGAAGGTAACTATAAATTAGCCCCATATCTAGATGATGCATATAAAGCTCAGGTGCCGAATGCATTCCAAAAAGAATTTAAAGAAGCAGATCAGCGTGTTAATTTATTGTATAATACTATTGAAGGAAAATCACTTAGAATATTTCCAGTTCCAAACGATGAAAACAATAAATGGATCTCTTCTGCCGAGTATCGAGATTCAAAGTATACCATAAAGGATTCCTTGTATGCAAATTTTGTGAATAATGGGTTTAGAGCTTATTTATATACTTTAAATAATGCTAAGAATACAGGTGTTTTCACAGAAGCAGATAAGATTTTAGATGCATTTAGAAAAACACAACACCAGTATGGTTCCAAGGTAATGATTAGTGATGATAAAGTTAATACTGAGGTTATCTACAACAAGTACGATATATTCAAAAAACTCTTTAGCTGGTATATGTATGCAGGCTCTTTATTATTTGTTATTTTAATTATACAAATTTTTAAAAGTCAAAGCAGGGCTATAAAAATTTCAGTTAGTATATTTAAAATAATCATTTTGTTATTATTCTTGTTACATACAGTAGGGTTAATAGCGCGATGGTATATTTCTGGACATGCACCATGGAGTGACGCCTATGAGTCTATGATATATGTGGCTTGGGCGACCATGTTATTTGGTGTATTGTTTGGTAGAAAAAGTGACCTTACTTTGGCGGCAACAGCTTTTGTTACTTCAATGATATTGATGGTAGCTCATTGGAGTTGGATGGATCCAGCTATTGCCAATTTACAACCGGTATTAAATAGTTATTGGTTAATGATACATGTAGCAGTGATTGTGGCAAGTTATGGTCCTTTTACTTTAGGAATGATTTTAGGTTTGGTTGCCTTGTTTTTAATGATTTTCACTAATAAGGATAACAAAGAAAAGATGCTTGTTAATATTAACGAAATTTCTATTATAAATGAAATGTCTTTAACAGTAGGTCTCATTATGCTAACCATAGGAAATTTTTTAGGTGGTATGTGGGCTAACGAGAGTTGGGGACGTTATTGGGGCTGGGATCCTAAGGAAACATGGGCACTTATTAGTATCATGATATATGCCTTTGTTATTCATATGCGCTTAGTTCCTGGACTTCGTGGACGTTGGTTTTTTAATCTTATGTCGGTTGTGGCATATGCCAGTATCATGATGACCTATTTTGGAGTCAATTTTTATTTAGCGGGACTTCATTCCTATGCCAGTGGTGATCAAATCGTGAGTGTTCAATTTATTGTTGGTGCTATTGCATTTTTAGCTATAGTTGGATTTTTTGCATACCGAAAATATGTACGATATTTCAAAAAATAACGGCGTAAGATTTGTTATTAGAAAAATGATTTAGTTGTTTTTTTGGTTTTCAATTTTTGTTGCTCTACTATGTGTGGCTATATAGGTCTTTGCGGCAATACGAGCTTTTGAAAAGGCGAAAAGAAACGAATAACTTAAATTAATTCTAAGACAAATACATATTCTATTCCGAATAAAAAAGCCAATCCAAAACTTATCAACGTACCTATTAAGATATATTCCGTCAATTTACGGTCTTTAGATTTGGATAAATCACTAAATCTAAAAACAGATTTTGCGGCAAGTAAAAATCCAATACCTTCCCAATATTGTACTACTATAAAAACAAATATAAATAAGCGCTCTAGCATGCCAATATAAGCACCAGCATTGGGTAAAGATTCTTGATTGGAATTTTCTTCAAGAGACCATTTTGATATAATGGTTTTCATTATAATAGAAGAGACTATGGTGACTCCAATTATATTAGTGATTAATAATAGAATTTCCGGACTATAAAGTGTTTGAATTTGTAACTGGTAGGGCTCATAAATATTTACAACAATGGCAATAATGATGATATGTGCTAATTGATCTAAAACAAAAAGGATTCTGGAATTCAATTTTGATTTTAGGTGAAGTTTGATAACATCGATAAGGTAATGTGAAATAACAATAATTAATACCCCTAACCAATATTTAAAATTAACTTGCAACACCAATAGCAGTGAACCAAAATGAACTAATATATGCCAATAGAGAAATTTCGATTTATGTTTGTGTTCTTCCTTATGGATAACCCATTTTTCTGGCTGAAATAAGAAATCACCTAAAAAATGAGCTAGTATTAGTTTTATAAATAATGTTAGCATACTGTTTTTATTTGTGACTTATAATAGTGCATCATTTTCGAGATTTCATCAAAACCGCTGCGTTTTAAACCTTGACTTATGTTTCCTTGTGTTTTATTAAAATAATTAGCAAGCTGTTTTTGGTTAAAAGTTGGATTTTCTAAAGCAACTTTAACAAGTGCTGCCGTTGTAACTGTCCAAGTATTCATGGTTAATTGGGCCAATTCTAGCATGATGTTTATTTGAGTGTCAAAAGCTGTAAAAGGCGATTTTATGGCAAGTGTGTTTTTTCTTAATAGTTCAAAACATTCACCAGAATTAACAAAAGCACTTCCATTGGCTTCGGTTATTTTAGTAGAATTATACGATTTATTTCCAATGCCGATGGCTAACCGCACGTCAATATGTTTAAATTGTTTTATGGTAGCTTTTATTAATATGGCTATTTCTAAAGCGTATTCTGGTTTCACTTCTAGCTGAAAACTATCACCTCTGTAAATTTCCCATTGGCTAGGCTCACTTCCAACTTTGTTGAATATGGTTTTTAGCACTTCCAGCCAGGTTATTGGATCGCTTTCTTTTGAATTGATAATATCTCCAGTAATAATACTAGTCATTTTAAACGCGTTTTGATTCTCAAATATATTTCTTTTTTAATTAATATCAAAAAATATTAGTCAAAACGCTAATAATGTGAAATATTAGCTTTTAGACTAATAATACTGAATATTGGTTAAATCAATAATATTACCAATAGACGAAAAGGATAAAAAAATGATACCTCCATAGTTAAAAACTTGCACCTTAAACATAAAAAAGGAGCTCAATTCTAGACTGAGCTCCTTTTTATTTAAAATTATTGAATGTCCGTAATTTGTCATAAGTCTGAAAATATAATAATTTTGTCATTCCGACAAAGGAGGAACCGCATTGATTTTCAATAGATTCTTCATTTCGTTTCACTCCATTCTGAATGACAAAAATGGTATTATGAAAGAATACGGACATTCAAAAAAATAATATCTATTGAATATGATCTTCTAAATGATGATGTTCATCAATTAGCGGGCCACCTTCCATAATTTGTTGAGATGCTTCATTCGCAAATTTTTCAAAGTTCAGGTGGAATGAATGCGCTAGTTGAATAGCTTTACTAATATATCCACCTTTTTGTAACCAAGTGTTCATTGGATCTAAAATTTCTATCGGAACATTAGGGCAGTATTTAGGCATAAATAAACCAAATATAGGATGTTGATCAAACTCAACATTATCGAGGTTGCCTTTAAGTATTTCAGTAATCATTGCTCTTGTATATTTAAGTTTAATACGAGAACCGACCCCATGAGGACCGCCAGACCAACCTGTATTAATCAACCAAACATTTACGCCAGCTTCGGTCATTTTTTTACTTAACATTTCAGCATAAACTGTTGGATGTAATGGCATAAAAGGAGCGCCAAAACAAGCAGAGAATGAAGGTACAGGTTCTGTAATTCCTGCTTCGGTGCCAGCAACTTTAGCTGTATAGCCAGAAATAAAGTGATATGCCGCTTGTCCTGGAGTTAGTTTTGAAACTGGAGGCAATACACCAAAAGCATCGCATGTTAAGAAGAAAATGTTTTTAGGATTTTTAGCAAATGAAGGCTCTTGTATATTATCAATATGATAAATAGGATAACTTACACGCGTGTTTTGCGTAATGCTGCTATCTAAATAATCAACATCCCCATTTTTATTGAATACTACGTTTTCAAGTAACGCTCCTGGTCTAATCGCTCTAAAAATATCCGGTTCTTTATCTTCAGTTAAATCGATAACTTTAGCATAACAACCACCTTCAAAATTAAAGATGGTATTATCGGCAGTCCAACCATGTTCGTCATCACCAATTAATTTTCTGTCAGGATCGGCAGACAACGTTGTTTTTCCAGTACCTGATAATCCAAAGAAAACAGCAGTATCTCCATCTTCACCAACATTTGCAGAACAGTGCATTGGCAACACATTTTTTTCAACAGGCAAAATCATGTTTAAGGCAGAAAAAATACCTTTTTTCATTTCACCTGTATATGCTGATCCTCCAACTAAAGCAATTTTTTTAGTGAAATTAATGATTGAAAAGTTACCTTGGAGAATCCCAAATTCGCTTGGGTTTTGAGCAACATAACCCGGTGCACAAAGGACTAACCACTCTTCATTAAAGTTTTTTAATTCTTTTTCATCTGGTCTTAAGAACATATTGTAAACAAATAAGTTAGACCATGGTAACTCGGTAACTGTTCTAATATTAGTTCTATATCTTGGATCGGCACAAACGTATCCATCTCTTATATATAATTCTTTTCCAGAAAGATAATTTGTTACCTCTTTTTGTAGTTTGTCAAAATTCTCAGAAGAAACGGGTTTGTTTACTTTTCCCCACCAAACGTTGTCTTCGGTATAATTGTCTTTTACAATAAAACGATCTTGAGGTGATCTGCCAGTAAATTTCCCGGTATTTACAGCAAGAGTTCCATTTGAAGTCTCTTTACCCATGTTTTTTTCAACAGTAATTCGTTGAAGCTCTTCAGGAGATAAATTCCAATGTACATTCACATCTTTTAAACCATACTTTTCCAAGTCTGTATTTAATAAGGTTGCCGATTCTTTCATTTTTATTTAAGTTTTAAATTAATTTTTCAATACCCTGTTTTATGCCCTTAGGTTTCTCTATATTTAATTACATTGTAAAATTAATATGGATATACACTTTTATTTATGACAAATATCATACTTTCCCCATGTGATTCATTTTTCAGTAATTATCATTTTTTACGATAATAAGAGTTGAAAAAAATTAGCGAAAACGTAATAGAATTATATAGTTCATAATAAATATATGTGTTTTGTGAGAATAATTGAGAAATAATTTGTTTAAGGCTAAATAAAATGATAAAAAATCAAGTATTGGCTAAAAAAATATCAAGTTAGCAAATGATATTTTAGTTTAATTACTGAATTTTGCATGAAGCTTTACATAGGGTTATAAAAAATATAGTTTATGAAATTAGACATTCTTGCCATAGGGTCGCATCCTGATGATGTTGAGTTGGGTTGTGCGGCTACTTTAGCTAAAGAAATTGCCAATGGTAAAAAAGTGGGGATTATTGATTTAACTCGAGGTGAATTGGGGACTCGTGGCACGGCCGATACAAGGTTTGTGGAAGCCGATAATGCTGCCAAAATATTAGGTGTTGCTATTAGGGTGAATATGGAATTTGCCGATGGATTTTTTGTAAATGACAAAAAACATCAACTAGCGCTTATTAAGATGATTCGTAAATATAGGCCTGAAATTGTTATTTGTAATGCTATTGAAGACAGACATATTGACCATGCAAGAGGAAGTCAGTTAGTTTGTGATGCTTGTTTTTTAAGTGGCTTATTAAAAATTGATACGAAGGATGATTATGATGAATCTTGGCAAAACCCTTGGCGACCAAAACAGATTTACCATTATATACAATGGAAAAATTTGGAACCAGATGTAGTGGTTGATGTTTCAGGATTTATGGAAACCAAAATGGATGCTGTTTTAGCCTATAAAACCCAGTTTTATGATATTAACAGCAAAGAACCAATGACACCAATTTCAAGTAAAAACTTCACCGATAATATCAAAAACAGAGCCATAGACATGGGGCGATTAATTGGAACAGATTTCGGTGAAGGGTTTACGGTAGACAGATATATAGCGGTTGATAGCCTGTTTAATTTAAAATAGTATTCAATAAACTATTATAAAATAGGTTATTTTAATATTATTGGAAACTTAATTTATTGATCTAGATTCTATTAACTAGAATGAAATTAACTTTTAAAATATTAATAAAAATCTTTGTAAAAAATCTTAAATCAATTACATTTGCACACGCATTACAAAATGCAAGTTACACGGTGGTTGTAGCTCAGTTGGTTAGAGCATTGGTTTGTGGTACCAAGGGTCGCCGGTTCGAATCCGGTCTTCCACCCAAAAAGTAAAAGCCTTTCAATTATTTGAAAGGCTTTTTTTGTATTATAAAGTAGTTACTTGGTTTTTATCTTAATTCAGCACCAAGTTCTTTTTCAAAATTGTTTTGGAGGCTATTCATTATTTTGTCTATTTGCTTATCTGTCAGTGTTTTGTTTTCATCTTGTAACGTAAAACTAACGGCATAACTTTTTTTGCCTTGAGGTAAATTTTCACCTTGGTACACATCAAATAAACTTACGTTTTTAAGAAGTTGCTTTTCGGTTTTATTCGCAATGGTGTGAATATCTTTAAAGTTTACTTTATCATCCAAAAGCAACGCAAAATCGCGACGCACTTCTGGATATTTAGGAATCGCCTTAAAAAGTATGTTGTTTCGTTTTATAAGGTCTAAAATCGCATCCCAGTTAAAATCTGCAAATACAACCTCTTGAGATATGTCAAAATATTTTAAAACAGGTTTTTTTACTAACCCAAAGTCTACTAAGGTGTTTTTCCCCATATGTAATGATAATCCTTCACTAAATAAATCATGACTTATTGGAGACTCTTGAAATCTTGTAATCCCTATGCGCTCTAAAATTGCGTAAATACAACCTTTAAGATAGAAGAAATCACTTTTTTTATTTGTTGATAACCATGTGTCATTATTCTGGTTTCCAGAAGCGAATAAAGTCAAATGTTTTTGCTCTGCTCTTTTTCCATTAAAATCATGATACGATTTGCCAAATTCAAACAGTTTTAAATCAAGTCGTTTTCTGTTGATATTATAGGATACCGCTTCCAATCCAGAGAATAACAGCGATTGTCGTAATACCGACAAATCATTACTCAATGGATTTAAGATAATGACATTATGCTCATTCTTTAAGTTGTCGCTTAACGACACGTAATTTGGGGTTGTAAGTGAATTGGATAGTATTTCAAAAAAACCTTGAGACGCCAGCTGGTTTCCAATGACATCTTGAATTTTATGATCTTCAAATTTCGAAGAACTGGAAATAGAAGCATTTAATTTTTCGGTTGTTCGAATATTGTTATATCCGTAAACCCTTAAAATTTCTTCAATAATATCGGCTTCTCGATGTACATCATTTCTGTATGCCGGCACCGTTAACCCCAATCCGGTTTCGGTTATATTATTTACTTTTATCTCTAAAGAGGTTAAAATGTTTTTAATGACATCTTTAGGGATTTCTTCTCCTATCAATTTTTTGGCATTTTCAAAACTCAACCGAACTTGAAAATCTTCAATCTTATGAGGATAAACATCAATAATATCGCTTGAAATTTCACCGCCTGCAATATCCTGGATTAAAAGGGCGGCACGTTTTAATGCTAATTCAGCCATATTGGGATCAATACCACGTTCAAACCTAAATGATGCATCGGTATTTAATCCATGTCGTTTTGCAGATTTTCGAATACTTACAGGATTGAAATAGGCACTTTCCAAGAAAATACTTGTCGTCGATTCTGAAACACCTGAATGTAAACCACCAAATACACCGGCAATACACATTGGTTTTTCTGTATCACAAATCATTAAGTCTTCATCGGATAAAGTACGTTCAATGCCATCAAGAGTCACAAATTTAGTGCCTGTTTTTAAAGTTTTAACTTCAATTTTATTCCCTTTAATTTTAACAGCATCAAAAGCGTGAAGAGGTTGCCCTAAATCATGCAATACATAGTTCGTGGCATCAACGATATTATTTATAGGATTTATACCTATGGCTTTTAAACGATGTTGCAGCCATGAAGGAGAACTTTCAACCTTAATGCCCGAAATTGTAACACCACAATAACGAGGCGCTAATTCCTTATTTTTTACATCGACATCAATTTTCAATAATCGATTATCTGTATGAAACGCACTTAATGATGGCGTAATGAGTTCAAGAATAATATCACGCTGTTGAAGGCCTGCTTTTACATCTCTGGCAACTCCTAAATGACTCATGGCATCTGCTCTGTTTGGGGTTAAGCCTATTTCGAAAATTTGGTCGTTTTCAACCTCAAAAATTTTTGAGGCAAGGGTTCCAATTGGAATGCGATCTTCAAGAATCATAATACCATCATGAGAAGTTCCTAATCCAAGTTCATCTTCAGCGCAAATCATGCCATGACTTTCTTCGCCTCGTATTTTTCCTTTTTTTATTGTCCATGGGTCGCCTTCAGCAGAGTACAGGGTTGTTCCAATAGTTGCAACCGGTACTTTTTGTCCTGCGGCCACATTAGGAGCACCACAAACAATTTGCAGTGAGATGTCTTCTCCAATATCAACGGTAGCTATTTTTAATTTATCGGCATTCGGGTGTTTCACACAAGTTAATACCTTGCCTATTACAACGCCTTCCAAACCACCCTTAACCGATTGATATGTTTCAATACCTTCAACTTCAAGACCTAAATCGGTAAGTAATTCGGCTGTCTGTTCTGGCGTCCAATCAATTTTGATAAATTGTTTTAACCAATTATATGAAATCTTCATAAATGCTTTTCTAAATTAATTTGCAAACCTACATATTTTTTTGTTTTATATTTTAAAGAAAAGAATTAAAAAAATCATTAATGTCCGATAAAAAATAAAATCAACGGGTTTTATTTTT
>TARA_R110002167_G_scaffold192345_2_pt1 | contig 15811 bp, 13 predicted proteins | sample TARA_R110002167 | Tara Oceans TARA_R110002167 (sample SAMEA4398238) | marine metagenome | biome: Polar Biome; feature: [MES] marine water layer (ENVO:01000295) within the mesopelagic zone...; material: water (ENVO:00002006), including particulate matter (ENVO:01000060) such... | reverse complement strand
AAAAAGTAGCTTAACTAGGGTGACTGAATTTACTTGACCAGGTCAGTATTTTTAACCCGCTTATTGTTTTGTTTTTTTGCTGAAGATACTGAAATATTTACCACAAATCAATTTAGCCATGCAATAGAGTCTCATACTACTCCCGATGGATCTGATGTTGCCAATTACCTAAACCGTTTATTTAATGTACTTAATACTTCTGATGTTAATAGAGGTGATTTACCCGAGTACCTTGCTAAGTTTCCATTTGTTAATGGCGGCCTCTTTTCAAAAGAATTACCGGCACCAGTGTTTTCGACTAAATCAAGGAAAATGTTAATTGAGTGTGGTAATGAACTAGATTGGTCTGATATTAACCCAGATATATTTGGATCTATGATTCAAGCAGAAGATTTTCCTGACCCATTTGGCCCAACTAAGGCTGTAAAGGGAAAGTCAAAATTGATAACTTGATTTCGAGTGATTTTTTTGAAAAAAGGAAAACGTATTTGTTCTATATAATTGTTAAAACCGTTGCAGCCACGACGGTTCATTTTCTCTATATAATCAGGCATAAAATATTTTAATATTAAAATCAGTATATTAGTATTCTACCTGTAGTTTTATTCTATGGAAGAAATATTTTAGGATTAATAAGGAAGTGCTTAATATGAAAGTTCACCAATGTGAACCAATGACTTTAGCAGAAGCATGGATCGAAAAAGGTGATCAAGGTTGGGTACTTAATATTAATAAAGTAGCAACCGAGCAAGATCTGGAAGATAACCATTATCTTGAAGAGGTAGGGCAAACCATTTATCAAATTGCCGTGGGTATTAAGTTTTGTCCTTACTGTGGTTCAAAGCTTGATGAATCAAGTAAAAGCATAATATCAAGCTTTGAATTATATGACTTTTCTAAATGCTAATATTGAGCTTTAACCAGTTGTATATTTGATAGTAAAAATCTTCTGAACCATAGCGTAATAAACAAAGTTGCTTTCCCATATTTGGAATATTTCAATAGCTTTTTCAATGGGATATGTACCGAACAGGTTTTGAAACACGCCAGCATCAAAGTCAAAGTCCAAGTCTTTTGCAAGCTCGGCACAATAGCCATTACCGACATAACAAAAGTCGGTGATGTAGCAAAACCGCCAGCCGTCACCTTCGTTTTCTAACCTGATTTCTACAGGATGATAACCACCATCATCAACGCTATAGTTTGGATCACGAAAGTTAATGGTCACGGCTTTTTCATTCTCATGCAGTGCAAGTAAGTCGGCAATATAAAGTGTAAACATTGGGCTCATAGGTAAGGCTGAACCGTCCTCTTTAATTCTAACATTTGGGGTAGGCATTGAGTTGTTCCTTCATTTCAGTTTGGTATAGAGAAAGAAATAAAGCCCCTTGGGTTAGGTAGGGGCGTAGATTGGTATTGCTGGCTACTTCTTTTTACTTAGGTGTGAAGTGATCTTCTCCAGAAGAGGGTCCAGTTCACCATTTGCCACCGCCGATATCAATTTCTCCAAAGTTGTTACTAACTGAGCTTTGTCATTTATTTCGATATTAAATAACTTTGGCGCTAGCTCTAAAGGTTTATTTGAGTAACGCACTTGAAGGTAGTAGATGTTATCTATTTTCTTCCACCATTTGGCTATGTTTTTTTGCACTGATATTTTAGTTTTCAAGCCTGTTTCTTTATCGACCTGAAATTTTTCTTTGGTTGGTGTATATATCTCGTTATTCACATAAGCTTTAGCCATCAATAACTGAACATCTAATCGTTTTAATAGTTTTTGTCTTTTTGGATTACCTGTATCTTTGTCTAAGGCAGGGGTCAACGTAAGAGACTTTAAAATACTCATAATAGTTTCCTTTAGGTTTGTGGTTTAAGTTGTGTGAAAGGTAATGCTTTCTTGGGTTGGGATTGGTTTAGTTAATGAAGCCAATGGCTTTATTTGTTTTCTTGTGTTTCATTTCTGCAATGAGTATCTCTAGATTTTCACTATCAGAAAGTGGTAGTTTTGAGAATCTATTTCTACGGCTTAAAACAGCTATATCACCAGGTGTGACCTGTTTAAATTTACCCAGTTGATTTTTTATTTCAGCTGAACATTTACCGAAAGTCTCTTCATAGATTTTGACTGTTTGCTCAGCAGTTAAATAATCGAGTTGTACTTTAAAATCGATGCGTCTCAATAATGCACTGTCTAGCGAGCCGTGATGTGCCTCATTGAAGTTAGTGCATAAAAACGTAGTCGTACTAGTCCTTTCAAGAGATAGCAATAGTTGATTGACTACAGAGCGTTCCCACTGATTGTTTGTTTCGCTTCTACTTCGCAAAAGAGAGTCACACTCATCAATCAGTATCATTTTGTCTTCTCTAAAAGCATCAGAAAACAACTTCTGTATCTTCTTTTCACTACCACCAACATACATATCGAGTACATCAGCAGGTTGAATAACCAATAATTTTTGTCCTACCTCATCGGCTAAGTAATGGACCAACCCTGATTTCCCCGAGCCAGAAATTCCTGTAAGTAAACAGCGAACACCGTTATAATTTTTTACTGTTTTGATAAGTGATTTAATGGATTTTATACTGGACTTACCGTCACTTTTAATATTGATGTAATCAGGATTAAAGTCTGTTTCGGTTCGGTAGTTTTCTACCGTAGCTTCGAGACCACAAGCCGTTAAGGTTTGTTCGATATGCTCTTCAATACAATGCTGCGCTTCACTTCCTTTGATATTCACTAACCGTGCAACATTAGCTGCTTGGTTTGCATGAGCTGGCGTTAAATCATCTATTTGACTTAAAGAATGCTTAAACGCTTGGCTTAAGTAGAGTCCTTGTAATGGTTTGCTTATTATTTTTGTTTTAATTGCCGACGGTGGTGTGGGAACTTCCAGTACGTAACTAAAGCGCCTAATACAGCTATCTTCCAATTGGTTAACATGATTTGTTACCCAAATGGTGGGTACAGGATTATCGCTGAGGACTTGATGTAGCCTATCCTTGGAAACCTTCTTACCATTAAGGTACTCATAAAAAATGTCTTCACATTCATCAATGAGTAACATACTTTTTGGCTCATTTGATAGCATGGCGTTTAGCAGGCCATGGTACTGTAAACGTAAGGTTGCAGCGTTTAACTCTGAGGTTAGCTCATCTTCTTTGGTGCGGTATTCTTCTCCTTGTGCTTTTACTGTCATTAAACCGCTTTTTGTATCCTGTGCAAGTAGCTTACTTAATTCCGTTTTACCTGTACCGCTTGGGCCATGGAGTAATATGTTCACACCACTTAGCTGTTGTTTAACCACCTGCTTTAAAAATTGTGTTAAGTATTCCAGTTGAAGGTGGGGGAAGTCCTTGAGTGATAAACTGCTTTTGGGTTGCACTTCAAAGAAGCCACCGACTAATTGTTTAAAGCAAAACGCATCCATACTGACCATATTACGCACAAGCTCTTTCGGTAGTTTTAAAACGGATTGCAAATCTGCATTGTGTTGGCGAAACAAGCTGCTTCTTGATATCGCCATAGTGAAGGTTTCTAAATCAATTAGCTCTATGTCGAGCGCAGAAGCCACCATCATATTTAAGTTCTCGTTGGTGTAGTACAGATGGGTATTAATGAAGTCATTTAAACCAAAGTTAATGGTACAAAGAGCGCCAAGTTTAATGAGTGATTCACACTGACTATCAATGTCCATTGCTTGGCAAATAATACGGCAGTTGTTTGATAACCGTATATCTAGCTCGCTGTTTGGCTTCGGTACACTCAGTAAGTCATCTAATACCGTGAGTCGCTCTTCACTAGTTTTACCATCTATATGTAATGATTGACCTGTTAAGGCTGTTATTGCTATTTGAGGGATTTCTTCTAAGTTACTGTCTTCATAAAATCCACTATGAATGAAGCTTTGCACTATATCGCAGGCAAGACGTTGTATGCCGGGCTCGTTGAATCGCATGAGCTCAGCCTCCTGTATTATTAAGTAGGTGATAACTCTATTTTATTACAATTCTTCGCCTGCCTACACCGTATTTATGACAACCTTATTTAGGTTGGGGGTTAACGTAACTAATTGCTTATTTTGAGCTGAATGAAGCGAACCATGGTTAACATAAAGGGGGAATTGCGGTAGTAACTCGTTGATAAACTCTCTACGTTCATCAGAGCATTGAACAAATAGCCAATCAGCGAAACCGTTGGTACGAACAATAGATCGTTCTTTGCTGGTTAGTTCTCGTAATATGGTGGGAGAATAGATGCGTACGTCAGTTAAAAAATACGGAGCATTATCTAAATTTTTTAAAGGAATTGGCTTACCATCAGCAGGCTTGTACTTGCGTTCTATACGGGTAATAGCAACTAGATCTCCGTTACGGTACGTAATAAGAGGGATTTCGCTATGATTAACTTCAACAATCTTGTGTTGTTTATCATAGGCAGTTAAGTTGCTGTCTTTAGGGCTACCTAGCTTAACCGTACCAACTACTACCTCTCCATCACAGCTGATATTTTCAACATACTCAATAATATTTACTTGAGGTTTATTGATTATTAAATTGCATAAATGAAAACCAAATAAATCTAATGCAGTATCAATACGGGTAACATTGGCATTACGTATGACTTTACGGTAATTAAAAACTTTACTCTCTTTTAACCATGTAAAAAAACGAGTGACTTCTTCACTCGTAAAGCGGGCAGGGTTAAAAGAAACCTTCATTAAGCGTTGTTTAGGTCTAGCTGTACGGATAGGGTCAGATAACCCCCAGTAGAGCATTATCAACTTACCCTTACCAAAAGAAAACATGGCAAAGTCAGTATAACGTTCTTGGTTATTTTTTAAGTTAAATGTAGGACCTGATTTCTTGAGCTTAAATTCAATGAAGTTTTTAGTTTTTAAAGCACATTTAAGCTTTTTTAGTTGCTTATCAGATACGTCAAGCGTAAACGCTATATTATCGATGATAGGAAGAGTTCCATGTGCTAAAGGATCACTAAATATAAGCTGTTGATAGTCATGTAACACTAACGCAGTGCACTTATCTGCAAGTTCGTCAGTTGGTTTAGGTTTAAACCAAGCATTATGAATGCGTATTGTACAACGCGATTTAGACAACTCGGATCTAAAATTTATATGCTGTTGGTTACTTAATAGCTTATAACTATTAGATTGATACTCAGCTATAGCTAGTCTTAGGCTGGTGGTGTTATGTACTACATTGGTTGGTGTCAGTGTATCAGTAGTGTAAGTAGTAGTCTTATTGATAACTTCAAGTGTAGATTCATTATATTTTACTGTTGTCATGATTATGCTCACATAGAGTCTATATTTTTAAATCAAGCACTCAGCGTACTCAGGTAAATTGCTGAGTACGCAGAACACTTCATTTCAAATTACATATTGATTAATATTGGGTTAGCTTGATAACGCTGGGCTTTACTCGAATAATCGTGAGTAACTTTTTTCACGCGGTGGTGAGCTATAAGTACATTTAATGCTTCTTGCGTCAAATCACTTGAACGTCCAATACCAGCTAAATTACGTTGAGCAATATCCCGTACAGTGAACTTCTCAGGCAACTCTGCTAGCCGCGCATCAATAGTCACAGCATTGGTATGGGCTAAACTTTGATTCGGATTGAAAATCACTTTGGCATGACCTTCTAAAAAAGTAGCAAATTCAATTGCATAATTTAGCGATGAAATTGTTACTTCATCAAAAGGTGCTATTAACTCATTAGCAGAATCATACGCTGATATCACTTCAAAAATTAACGCCAATGATGGTACTAAAGAGTCATACTTTCGCAGGTGCCCATCAAATACAGGATGAGTATCTTCACCATCATATTTACTGGAAAAGTTATACCACCAATCTTGATAAGCTTGCTCTGCATCGTAAGTAAACTTTACTACACGTTCTTTTAATGGTTGCTCACCAAAATTAAAGTCATGCTCATTTAGTGCAATGATAAAACTCTGCATTTTATCTACAATTGTTTGGTTTACTTCATGTCGCTCAGCATTAGCTTTAACTTGATATTCTAGTGAAACTAAAAGCTGAAACCTTGCTAAAAAACCATCGTTCTCAACACCACTTGTCAGGACTCTTTTTAGGAAAGCAAACAGTTTTTCTGGTTGAATGGTGCCAAAAATAGATAACGCCATATTCCTGCCGGGTTTATGGCTTGTCGTGGCTCTGTCAACATCAAAACTTCCCCAGCCGCTAAAACACTCTAGAATGTAGGCTTTGGTTTCTTCGTTTCCTTTACGGTGCAATACACTTAACAAACCGATAATTTCATCAATAGCAAGCAATAAACCGTTAGGGTTTTCTAGCATAACCTTATGTAGAGCTGCAAAAGTTGCATTAGCAGTTTTATAGCGTTTTTTGGTCAACTTATTTCTATTATTAGCGACTTGATGTAAAAGTTTTTCTGCTTTGCTAATAAGAGCTCTTTGACGTCGTTCATCACTAGTTTCTGCAGCCTGTTTTAAAAATACAGTTGACTGATTTAGAGCTAACTTGTGCCGTATGCCATCAATATCTTTTTTGGCCTCACTACGTTTAACTTTTTTCAGGTATTCTTTCTCTGCATCTTCAATTAATACATCCAGTAGTTTCAGTGCAAAGTTTGAGGCTGGTGTTTTCTTGGTGCCTGGTTCTCCAATAATCATCCCCCACAAAACTACCGTGATGATATGATGGATATCAGAAGTAGGCTGTATATGAACCTTGTGACCGATCAAAGATGAAATCAAAATTATGAGCGGAATAGCAATAAACTCTGCTGGACAATTGATTGTCTTAACACCTTCATTGATGAATTTTCTAACAAGTCTAGGAAAAACCTTTGTTTCTAAGGCAAGTAATTTATTTTGATCTGAATCAAGTGAAATAGGATCTTCCCAATACTCATACCCAAAGGCATCAATAAAATCCTCAGCTGTGGTTTTGTCATCACTAGAGCTAATGACCTTAACTTTAAAACCTTTGAGTTGATGATTTTTAAAATCAGGTAAAAGTAACTTGTTGGGTTTTGATATTGTAAATTCCTCATAGTCACTTTTGAGGCAATTAATGAGAAAGTTTGATTTGTTTTCGCTACATTTATAAATAACATATATTAAAACAAATTTATTCTTACCTACTTGATAGAAAATAGTTGGTTCTACTGGCAATTCTTTAGTGGTGTCTGTTAAGTCTGAAAGGCTGCCTTCAATGCCTAAAGATATCACCTGAGAATCTTCATTCTGGGATACAATACCCTTTATACAATAGCCTTGTTTGTTCAACTTTTTTGCTTGCTTTGATAATGTATCCGCGTCCTCTTCAGTTATTTTTTTACTACTGCTACCATCTCGCATTGTTGCATATGCGATCCCAGCAGAAAAAGGCAAGCCTATACCTTCTTTATTTAATTCTCCTAATGGAGCCTGTGTTTTATTTTGGTCTTTATTTAGGTAAGGCATATTATTTGACATTCCCTGTAATAAAAGACATAACTGAATCTCGGCTATAAAAACAGCGTGAGCCTAATTTTACGAACTTTAATTCAGGGTGTGAGCGATGGCATCTCCATTTAGCTAGTGTCTGTTTCTTTAACCTTAGAATTGATGACGTTTCATCTGTTGTGAGTAGTTGGTGCATTGTAGTTTCTCCGTTGATTAATTTATTATTACGGAGGGAAATTTAGAGAAATTTTAGTCAACCTTGAATGGCTCTTTCGCGTTGTGTAAAGGCTATTGACTTATAAGTTGGGGTGGGATATATGGAAGTTATTTTTAACGAAATGGATGATGATGCAATAAGAATGTATCAAGAAGAGTTATCAGACGAAGATGATGAATTATCTACAGAACTAAAAAGAGAATTTATTAATAAACAAAAAAAAATATATAAAGCTCTTATGATAAAAGGGGTTGATGGCATAAAGTTAAATGGTCTTGGAAAAGATATATTAGAGTACTTATTAGATAAATTTTGGGCTTCATCCGCATACGGTCAAGCTTATAAAAAAGAATCTAGACGAGGGCTTTTAAGAGATATAAATGAATTTTCTGGATATGAATATGTTTCAACTGATGAATGGGCACGTGAAAGCCAATTAGGTAAGGCATTGGAAAACTTAATTACTTTAGGAATAATTGATCTAGTCGATGAAGAAGAAGCAATTATTAGAAACCGTAAAATTAGAGAGCAGAATAAAAATAAAACTAAGGGGATAAGTCTTAAAAAAGAGTTAAATTATAATGTGGAATTTAATGAATTAAGAATACGCTTAAGATCTGCGAATCATTGCTTAAGGGTAATAGACTGATTATATAAATTACTTGAAGTGGTGGCCCCTCCCCGACTTGAACGGGGGACCTGTCGATTATGAGTCGAATGCTCTAACCAACTGAGCTAAGGGGCCATTTCTAAATTGTTATTTTTAAAAAGTAGCACAATAGTAGCACCAGATTTTAAAAACAGAAATCAAATTTATTAAGTGATTGATTTCATTCGCTTTATCTCCTTGTAACCCATGCCGACTTTATTATTATGAGTCGGATGCTCTAACCAACTGAGCTAAGGGGCCATTTCTCTACTTTGCATCAATAAACGCGAAAGGTCTATCAAAGCGGCGAGAAGTATAAGCATTTTTTATTTTGTTGTCACCACTATAACGATAAAAAACCTGATAAATGAGTCTGATAGTTCATTAGTTGAACGATTAAAGCATTAACTTAGCCGTTCAACAATAAAAAGTAGCTTGTTTATACTGCCTTCTAATAAATACTGAAGCTAGGATCAGAATTAAATAGCTTAATGAGCCACTACCTGATGACTTATCCTCTTTTGGTATCGGGAGTGCTACAGGCACGGCAATCACAGTCAATGTTATGCTTTCTTCGCTCGATAGACCCTTAGAGTCGGTTGCTGTAAATGAAAGTACTACATTACCTTCGCTGGCGGGAGCAACAAAATTTGTTGTTAAGGTATTAGCAGTATTGAGTGTTATGCTCGTACCTGATGTTTGTCGCCATAAATAGGTCATTGGATCATTTTCATTGTCCGTTGCTGTTGCGGTTACGTTAACTGTAGCACCAGTGTTTACCTCTCTATTTTCTGACAACGTTATAATAGGCGCCGAATTACTATCATCATCTGAAATAGTGACGGTATGCTGCGTGATGGCACCTAAGTTACTGCCGGCAACTGGGGATAAGGCAACGGTAAAGCTTTCATTAGCTTCATTGTCTACATCATCAATAATAGTGATGCTAATGCTCTTTTCTGCTGAGTCACCATCTGCCCAATTTACCGTTCCGGAAGCTGATTCAACATCTTCACCAATAAGAGCAGTACCAGAACTTAATAAATAAGATACAGATACTGCACCTAAAGCGCTGCCTTGACGTGCAATGGTTATATCGAGCGTGCCTTGGTTCTCAGGTACCGTGGTTTCGATTGCAGTGAAGGCCAATGAACCCGTGTTATCGAGGCCATCAATATTAACGGTTAAATAACGGTTGCTACCCAATGTAGCACTATTGCTAGGTTGGCTTAGACGCACATAAAATGTTTCTTTAAACTCTTGTCCGCTTGGGTCGCTTGCAATATCAATATCAATAGTTTTATCTGTAACGTCGTTTTCTGTCCAAGTTAATGTGCCAGATACGGGGTTATAATCACTGTTTTCTCGTGCACTGCCTGGTAGTAGTTGATAAGCAACACTGATGGCTTGATCTGGCGCACTAGCGCTACTGCGTTGTACATTAACTGTTAGCGTTTCGCCTTGATTAGCATTGATAACATTGTCGACGAAGCTGATTTTACCTTGGCTGGACTCTTGAGTGCGGTCCTTTAAAATATACAAACCACTGTTAATATCACTGACTAATATATTGCCAGAGGGTAAAAAAGGATAAACGCCCCAAGCGCCATTAAAGCCAGAATTGTCTGAAGGAGTATAAGTGTCAAAAAAACCTATTTCCACAGGACTTGCAGGATCAGTGATATCGAGTACCGTTAAGCCACGTTCATAGTTTGATAGGTAATAGCGGTTGCCACGTACAAAACCATTGTGGTCAATGGCACGCGTAGGGCCTGTCCATTGCCCTACGAGAACTGGATTACTCAAGTCAGCAATGGAAAATACTCTAACAGTGGTATTTAAAGCAAAGTTCTTTTCATCCAATTCGTCGTGAAGAAATACAAACTGCTGACGTTCTCCGCCCCAACCTGAGTGTGTATACGCAACGTTAGGGTAGGAAACGCTAGCCAGCTGGCTTATGTTATTGGGATCAGAAATATTCCAAAGTTTCATTGCTCCTGCGTTGAAGTCAAGAAAAATAGTGCAGCTATCACTTTGGCTATTACACTGGTTGTCTTTTCGGCTATCGGTAATGTTAATCGATGCACATCATGTGTATAACCTGAGCCAAAATAACTGTTAGACATCCTAGTTAATGTCGATGGTGTTTTTAAAGAGTAACTAATAAATGCACCACCAAATTTGTCACTGCCGATCAGCTGTAAACTTGGCGTTAAACCCGGCAAAGCAATGTTAAGGCTGTGATCAACATTGGAGATATAAACGTTATGGGCTTTTCTTACTTCTTGATTATTTTCGGTCAAACTTACCGAGTTAGGCAGTTGATTGAGGTTAATAATGCTAACGTGGTTATTTGGGCTATCAATAGTGGCGTAAGCATAGGCTTGCCAAGCGTTGATACTACTATCAAAGTACTGGTACACTTTAATATCACGCCATGTTGAGTTAGCTCCGTCTATTGTATCAACTTCTATCGGATTTTCAGGATCAGTAACATTAACTACAGCTACGCCATTGCGTAAACCAATAAGTGCATATTCATCACCTGTATTTAAATCAACATGGCCCCAAATGTCATTGGCGGTATTAGGACGACTAGAAAATGCATTTAATGGCATATGGGCAAGTAAATCTATATTGTTACAAGCAAAATCCCCCGCGGCTCCATCAGCACACTCGACACCGCTTTGTGCTTCACTTAAGGTGTAGTAACTATCAAGCTTACTTTGTAAGGTCTTACTTTCTTGACTATTCTTGGCAAATAGTGACTTACCATCCGCCAATACAACAAAGCCTTGCTGACGCAAAGGCTCTGCCATATCAACTGGAATATTTTTGAGTTCTGTTGGGTTGGTGTTTGGGCTTTGGCTCTGAAAATGATCGAAACGGTTGTAGCCACCAAAAATAGGCACTAAAGCACTTTTTAAATAAAATAGTTCTTCACTTGAGCTAACGCTGTACTCACCAGCTGCAACAAGTATTTTATCGCCTTTATTCGCTTGTTGAACAGCGTAAGCAATAGTTTGGCAAGGTCTTAATACTTGCTCGCATTTACCAATATCTTTGCCTGTTTCAGCAACAAAGCGAGCTTTGTCATGTTCAGAGTGGGCAAATGTTAGCTGGCTATTTACTATTGTCAATAAAACAAAAGTTATCCATGTTAACCGTAACATCAGATAGTCCTTATGTTAATAAAGTGTTATATATATCACTTTAGCGCATTTAAATTGCTTTTTATATTTTTGCTCTTTAGTTGTGGCTTTATCTTTGATGAAATTTTTTAACTTTTAGGCTTAAAAATTATTGAGCGGAACCTATGTTACGTAACAAACAGTATATATTTATAGCAATGCTGATATTTTTAACCGGTGCTGTGGGCTACTTCTTTAGTTTAGCACCTGATAGCAATCAACAGATTAAAGTACAATTATTATGGCAAAATGATACGTTAGATTGCCAAAGTACATTTATTGCGGGAGAAGATAAAAAAACTTGGTTTGTTGAGCAATTACAGTTTTTTATTCATGATATTCAATTTAGCTCAGAAAACTCCGCTTGGGAAAAAGTTAATTTATTACCAAACTTCTATCAAGTTGACAATAGCGTTTTGTTAGGGAAAAACTGTCGACAAACGAAGCCAGCTAGTAGCTTAGATAGTGCTGGAAATTGGCAGGTTGAGTTTCACTCTGATACCAAGATAACAGCTAATAGCCGTATGAAGTTTACCCTAGGGCTGCCTTTTGCAAGTAATCACTTAAATCCTATTAGTCAAAAAAGCCCGCTCAATTTACCGTCAATGTTCTGGGTTTGGCAAACAGGACACAAGTTTATGCGTCTTGAGCTTGCTAGTAGTAATGAGCAATGGTTATTTCATTTAGGGTCAACAGGGTGCCAATCCGCGAGTGTTATGAGAGCGCCGAAAGAGCGCTGCCGTTATTCCAATGTTTTTCATTTTGAAGTGCCTGCCATTAAAAACAATAGCAAGCAATTTGTGCTCAATTTGAACTTGGCTGAACTACTTAATAAAGTAACGTTAGACTCATCATCGAGCTGCCAGTCAGCAAGAGATAGTGAAAGCTGTCAGCAATTATTTCTTAATTTATCAACAACCAACAGTTCAACTGAAGCGATAGGGGCAGGGGTATTTAATGCCGGTAATACTAAGCATTTTGACAGAGGAGTTGATGTTGAATAAATTAGTTTTTGTCGCCATATTAATAGCATTAAGTGCAATGCTTTTAAGTTGTGATACGGCAAATAACACTCAAACGAGTTACCAATGGCCTATTATCGAAGGCTTTCCTAAACCTCAAGTACCTAAAGATAACCCTATGAGTGAGGCAAAGGTATTACTCGGGAAAAAATTATTTTTTGATAAAAGCTTATCAGCTAATCAGCAGCAGTCATGTGAGTCATGTCATTTTCAAGCGTTTGCATTTGCCGAAAATCGGAGTGTTTCACAAGGCTCTACCGGTGAAATACATAGACGAAATGCGCCTGCGCTAGTTAATATCGCTTACAATAAAACCCTGACCTGGGCACATGATGGTATTACCACCCTTGAGCGACAGATATTAATACCGATGTTTGGTGAGTCACCAATTGAGCTTGGGATCACTGGGCATGAAGCAAAAGTATTGGCTCGATTTGATAGCCAAGTTTATCAAGCATTATTTGAGCAGGCATTTGATGGACAGCCGCTAAGTTTTGAGCTGATAGTAAAAGCATTGGCCAGTTATGTACGTAGCCTTATTTCCTTGAATTCTCCTTTCGATCGCTATGCTTATTTCGGTGATGATGATGCTATTTCTGCATCTGCTATTCGCGGTATGGATTTGTTTTTTTCTGAGCGTTTAGAGTGTCACCATTGTCATGGTGGATTTAATTTTACTCAGTCTACTGGTCATGAACAACAATTACTCGATCGTAGACCATTTCATAACACGGGCTTATATAACGTCGAGGGCAGTAGTGCTGGATACCCTCAAAAAGATATCGGGTTAGCTGAAATATCTACTTTGGCAAAAGACAATGGCCGTTTTCGTGCCCCAACGCTACGCAATATTCGTTACTCTGGGCCCTATATGCATGATGGTAGTGTTGCAACATTATCAGAGGTTATTGATATTTATGCAGCTGGCGGACGCAATATTGCGCATGGTTTATATCAAGGAGATGGCCGAGCTAACCCATTAAAAAGTCAGTTCATTAAAGGTTTCGAACTAACAGCAGAAGAGAAGCAGGACTTATTGGCATTCCTTGATACATTAACAGATCAAGCGTTTTTGACCTCGTCAAAGCACCAGCTAAGTGAGTAAAGTGTAAGTGCTTTAGATAAGTGAGGTTGTTCAATGCTCTCGACATTTTATTTTAATTTCTGTTTCAACTTTTGTTGCAATTTTCAGCATAAACTTAAGATAAAAAAAATCCAGCAACTAGCTGGATTTTATATTTTGACAGTATGTAAGCATAAAGCTACTGTAAAATTACTCGCCGTCTAAGAAACTTTTCAGTTGCTCTGAGCGTGAAGGATGACGCAATTTACGTAATGCTTTTGCTTCAATTTGACGAATACGTTCACGTGTTACATCAAATTGTTTACCTACTTCTTCCAAGGTATGATCGGTGTTCATATCGATACCAAAACGCATTCTTAACACTTTAGCTTCACGAGCGGTTAAACCAGCTAGTACTTCATGTGTTGCGTCTTTCAAGTTTTCAGAGGTTGCTGAGTCAACAGGTAATTCACCGCTACCGTCTTCAATAAAGTCACCTAAGTGCGAATCTTCATCGTCACCAATTGGCGTTTCCATTGAAATTGGCTCTTTAGCGATTTTCAACACTTTACGAATTTTATCTTCCGGCATGATCATGCGTTCAGCTAATTCTTCAGGTGTTGGCTCACGACCCATTTCTTGTAACATCTGACGTGAAATACGGTTAAGTTTGTTAATCGTTTCAATCATGTGTACTGGAATACGAATAGTACGGGCCTGATCGGCAATTGAACGAGTTATTGCTTGGCGTATCCACCACGTAGCATAAGTTGAGAACTTATAACCACGACGATATTCAAACTTATCAACGGCTTTCATTAAGCCGATGTTACCTTCTTGAATAAGATCCAAGAACTGTAAACCACGGTTAGTGTATTTTTTCGCAATTGAGATAACTAAACGTAAGTTAGCTTCGACCATTTCTTTTTTCGCACGACGAGCTTTCGCTTCGCCGATCGACATACGACGGTTAATGTCTTTAATGCCGTGAACATTGAGATAAGTCTCTTCTTCTAACATGTTCAGTTTATAGATGCAGCGTTCAACATCTAACTCGATATCCGACATTCTTTTTGAATGAGGTAAACCGGCTGACTTTTGCTCTTCAAACCAATCTTTCGAGGTTTCATTACCTGGGAAGATTTTGATGAACGTTGTTTTTGGCATACCAGCACCAACCACACAGTGTTTCATGATCAAGCGTTCTTGAACACGTAAACGGTCCATAACACTACGCATGTTTTTCACTAGTCGGTCAAATACTTTTGGTACGATTCTGAATTCTTTAAATACTTCAGCTAACTCATCGATTGCCGCTTGTGCACTAGCATGACCGCGGCCTTTAGCTTTAATTACACTATTGGCATGTTCGTATGCCGCACGTAAGGCATTGAATTTTTCACGGGCTTCTTCAGGACAAGGACCGGTATCTTCTTCTTCCTCATCTTCATCATCATCGTCAGACTTATCTTCATCTTCTAAGTCTTCTTTCGATAATTCAGAACCGATATGAGTTGCTGCCGCAGGAATTTCTTCGTCTTCAGCATCTGGGTCTAAAAAGCCAACGATAATATCGCTTAAGCGTACTTCTTCAGCTTCAAAATTATCCCACTGCTCAAGCAAGTAATTAATTGCTGGTGGGTATTCTGAAACGCTGCGTTGTACTTCTTTGATACCTTCTTCGATGCGCTTGGCGATAACAATTTCGCCTTTACGAGTCAGTAGTTCTACGGTACCCATTTCACGCATATACATACGCACAGGGTCTGTAGTACGACCGATTTCACTTTCAACGGTAGCAAGTGCTTGTGCTGCAGCTTCAGCAGCATCCTCATCAGTATTTGCTTCACTCATCATTAACGTGTCGTTATCCGGTGCGTTTTCAAACACCTGAATACCCATGTCGTTAATCATTCGAATGATGTCTTCAACTTGATCGGAATCGATAATATCCTGAGGGAGATGATCGTTAACTTCTGCAAAAGTTAAATAACCTTGCTCTTTACCTTTGGTTATTAACTCTTTAAGTCTAGATTGTGGGGCTTGATCCATTGACGAGTGTCCACCTATTTATGGCTATCAAAATTACAACAGTAAGCCGGAAATTATAGCGAAATGTTTACTAAATTACCAGACGTAACTGTTTTTTGTTGTTAATTTAATGCTGAAATATATTCAGCACGTTATATTATTTTTGCTCACTTAGTAGACTATGT
>TARA_R110002167_G_scaffold19_1_pt1 | contig 15835 bp, 20 predicted proteins | sample TARA_R110002167 | Tara Oceans TARA_R110002167 (sample SAMEA4398238) | marine metagenome | biome: Polar Biome; feature: [MES] marine water layer (ENVO:01000295) within the mesopelagic zone...; material: water (ENVO:00002006), including particulate matter (ENVO:01000060) such as...... | reverse complement strand
GCGCCGGACAGAGATAATCAAGATGGTGTATTGGCAGTAGGAGATAACGAACTAGAATCTAGCCTTAACGCACATTTGAATAACAGCCATGAGTTGCGCTTTACCTTAACTAAAGGCGCACAAACCGGTAATTTATTGCATGATATATTAGAGCAAACAGATTTTTCAGCCCCTGATTGGCAAAAAAGTTGCCATTGGCCACTGGTTAAATACGGTGTTATCGATGCAACTGCAGATACAGTTAAACAAGTTAATGATGATGCGAAAGGTGTTAGTGCATTAAGCTCACAAGAACATAGTGAAGCACGATTGATACAATGGTTAGAAGCCATATTACATACGCCATTAACTGACAGTCGTGATTTGTCACTAGCACAACTTAAGCCGTTAGATACCTTACGTGAAACTGAATTCTATTACCCGATGCGTTCAGCCAGTAGTAGTCAATTAACCAAACTGCTGACCGAACATAGAAATACCCGTAAAGACAATGCCCTTAATAGCGTTAGCTCAAGTCGGCATGGGCATAGAGTCCATTTACCTTCTTATCAGCAGTTAAAAGGTATGATGCATGGTTTCATCGATTTAATTTTTCATGCCGACGGTAAATATTATGTTTGTGATTACAAGTCTAGCCATTTGGGGGATCAGTACAGTGATTACAATGATTCAGCTATGCGACATAATATTGAGAAAAGTCACTACGACTTACAATATCTTATTTACGCCTTGGCATTACATCGACATTTAAAATATGCCTTAGCCGATTACGATCCTAAGCAACATTTTGGTGGTATTTATTATCTTTATTTACGTGGTATGAGTAATCAAGCTGAGCATCATGGTTGTGGGGTTTATTATCGTCAAATAACCTTGGCAGAATTAGCACAGTTAGATGATATTTTTGCCGGAGAAAGTACCCATGTCTGAACTTGCCAATAAGCTAAATCACCCGACAATGGAAATTTACAGTTCATTTAATCAGGCAGCAAGTCATCTAGTCGGTTTAATGGCCGTTGACTATTTTTTTGCTAAAGAAATTAGCCAGAGTATAACCTTTACGGCGCCAGATACCTCAGCCAGCGCATGTTTTAGTGAAGAGCTACAATCTGATCAACAACAATGGTTTCATTTACTTATCGCCTTAAGTGCGAGTTTAAGAGAGGGACATAGCTGCTTGCCGTTGCTAGAAGTCGCAGGCAAACGACTTTTTAGTGACGGCACAAATTTAGACCACAGTGACAGCGTAAATGCTCATGTAAGCCAAGCCACTAAAGAGCATGTTACTGGATTTTTATTTAGTGATATTCAGTCGCTAAGGGCATTATTAGCAAAATTGCCGTTAATAGAAAGCGAGCAACAGCCGATAGTACTCAGCCACGGGCGGCTTTATTTGCGCCGTTACTATCAATTTGAGCAAGATTTAAAACAAGTTGTCGCCACGCGCAGAATGATATCTTTTCAGCCCACTACTGATAAAGCTGATAACAGCTCAACAGATGTCGAACAGATAAAAAATATTATCGCGGCATTATTTCCCGAGTTGGCAACTCAGCAAGAAGAGGGTAATAGTGAAATTGATTGGCAAGCCGTGGCGGTAGCCAATGCCATGAATAAAGATTTTGCTATTATTGCCGGAGGCCCAGGCACAGGTAAAACCTATACAGTGACAAAATTACTGGCGGCTTTAGTGATGCTTGCCAGTGACCATACGAACAAACAGGCCCATCAACAGGTTAGCGAGGAGAACACGCTACCGCGCATAGCGTTAGTTGCACCAACCGGCAAGGCAGCACAGCGTTTATCTGAGTCGATCACCGATGCAGTAAAAGGCTTTCGCGGTAAAATTGACGATAAGGTGTTAGATCTTATTCCTGAGCAGGCGCAAACCCTTCATCGATTGTTGGGGGTTATTCCTGATCAGGTTAACTTTCGTCATCATCAAGAAAACTTACTGGCCATTGACATTTTACTGATTGATGAAGTTTCAATGGTTGATTTGCCGATGATGACGCGTATCTTTCGTGCCTTGCCTGCAAGCACAAAAGTGATTTTACTCGGTGATGCTGATCAACTGCCATCAGTAGCTGTTGGTAGTGTTTTAGCCGATTTTGCGCCACGACCTCATCCAGGCTATAGCTCTGATAATTATCACTATCTTTCACAAGTTACCGGTTATCAAACCCTGACTCAAGATAACGAATCGACCAACAATGATGGCCACTACAGCAATGCTGATTGCGTAACTTTTTTAATGAAAAGTCGCCGCTTTGATGGTGAAGGGGCTATTGGGCGCATGGCCAATTATGTTATTAAAGGCCAGCATCAAGCAAGCTGGCAATTATTGCAGCAGAGCGAGGCAGTAGGTAATGACAAGCAACTAAGCTTGTTATCGGGCGATATTGACACTTGGCTAACACGACTTGTTGAGCAATATTACTTACCGTTAAGCCAATGTGACGATATTGAAGAGGCTTTTGCTTTATTGGCAAAATTTCGAATTTTATCGTCGACTCGAAAAGGGCCACAAGGTGTTGAAAACTTGAACGCATTGGTGATTGATATTTTACGTGATAAAGCAGCGATTACTGTTAATCGCTTTGACTCCAATTATGTTTTATATCCGAGTCAACCGATCATGATCAGCGAAAATGACTATCGTTTAGGGGTTTTTAATGGTGATGTCGGGCTATTATGGCGTAATATACAAGGGCACTTAATGGCGGTGTTCGAGAATGCAAATGGCGATTATGACTGGATATTACCTTCGCGGTTACCGAAATTTGACACCGTTTACGCCATGACCATTCATAAAACCCAAGGCAGCGAATTCAATCATGTTGCTATGGTATTGCCAGAGCAAAAAGACAATAAATTATTGTCGCGAGAATTATTATATACTGGCATCACGCGAGCAAAGCAGCAATTGAGTATCGCGAGTAACCAACAAGTTTGGCAAACTGGTGTTAGTCAGCAAGTAAAACGCCATTCTGGCTTAGCAACAGATGCTATTTAAGTGAATAAAATCACAACTATTGATAACCTTTAAGAAGTAAATTGAGACATGAAGTTAAAAGACATTGAAAAATCCGTATACCGTAAACATCTAAATATTATTATTGTTAGCTTTATTGCTAGTTTGCTGATTTTGGCTTTGGCCTACGGACAAGGACTGATCATGTTGTTTGCCGACACGGCTATAATTAGCCCCGAGCCAACAATAATAGCCACAGGAGAAGTTGCAGGAGAGCTGGCAAGCGATGCTGCAGCTACAGATAGCAATTTTAGCTATAATTTTCTTGGCGTATTATTGGCCTTGCTAAGCTGTGTATTTGCTTTACACAGATTACGATCTAGCGCATTCTTTAATGAAGTGTATTATGTTTGGCAAGTTAAACAGCAGCAAAATTTGATCTATCGTAAGCTGAAAAAAATCAAAGCAGCAGCTGATAATGAAGATGTTAATGCTCTGATTATTTTGCATTTTTATTATACTAGTTTAAAACAGATATATTTATTAGATGATAATACCTTAACAATATCGAAACTAAATAAAGATCTTAGCGAATTAAATACTCGCTTAGAAAATAAAAATTTAACTATATCAACCGATCAGTTTGATAAATCAATGTTGTCTGATTACTAAAACACCAGTACAAGGAATATACTATGATAGGTTACGTTACGTTAGGCACAAATAATTTAGCGCGCGCAGTGGCATTTTATGATGAGTTGTTTGCCACCATAGGTGCAGGACGTTTTTTAGAAACCGAGCAGTTTGTCGCATGGTCAAGAGATCCTGAGCAACCCGGTATTGCCGTTACTAAACCTTTTGATGGCCAACCGGCTAGTGTCGGTAACGGTGTTATGGTTGCTGTGCAACTCAACTCTACCGACGAAGTTGATGCCTTTTATCAAAAAGCACTTGAACTTGGTGCTAGCTGTGAAGGTCCTGCAGGCCCCCGCGCTGAAATGGAAGGTTTTTATGCCGGCTATTTTCGAGATTTAGATGGTAATAAACTCAATGGCTTTTATTTCGATATGCCTACGGCTTAACGTGAGATTAGCGATATCGCTTAAATGTTGTTACCGCATTTACCTAACAGCTTAATATTTAAGAATAGAAAGGAAAAATATCTGCAAATGAAGAAGTTAAAAAATGAAGCCGAATTATTAAAAAAAGCCATTGTTATTGGTGAAAATTATGCAAAAAATCGCGGTTATAAAGGTTTTTCAGCCACTAATGCCGCAAAGGAAAAAATTGAAAGCTTATATCGTTTACTGGTAAATGATAAACTTATTCAACCGTTACCAAAAGATGGTGAAGATTTAGCAAGCATGAAGCATAAATTAGCGTTATGGATTGCGAAACAATTACCGGCTGATCATCCACTACTGAAATAACCTGAACGCTTAATAAGCGATATCCGTTATCAAAAATTCAGGCTAAATAAAGCAGTACTGGCTGGTTTGTTAATTCAATCAGCTTGCTAAGCTGATTGAATTTTATTATCAGTATTAATATAAATATTAGTTATCAAAATAAGTAAACCCGCACTATGAATCGTAAAAAGAAAATCAATCAAGTCTTGAAAGCAAAAGTTAAGAAAATGAATGCCAAGCAGCAAAAAACCAATAAGCCTAAGTATATTTCTAAGGCAGAACGCGCGGCTATTGCTGAAAAAGAAGCACAGAGCAATACCTTAGCTGATGATTCGAGCACAGTTTCAACAGACTAAAAAGTCTCAACACTATTTTGGCAAGCCGACAATAATAACTTAGCGTAGGGCGGTTGCTATGCAAGATAATATAAACCATGCAAAAAAAATCGTTATTTTTGGTAATTCAGCATCGGGTAAATCTAGCTTAGCGAAAAAATTAGCAAAACAAGAGCAGCTTGCGCATTTAGATTTAGACACTTTAGCGTGGCTGCCTGCTGTTTCACTTACATCACCACCACAACGTCAACGCATTGATGTCTCAGTTGCTGAAATTAGTGTATTCATTAGTCAGCATCAAGACTGGGTGATAGAAGGCTGTTACAGTGATTTATTAACGTATACGTTAACTGAATGCAGTGCAGTGATTTTTCTTAATTTACCTATAGCACTTTGTATCGAGAATGCCAAAAATCGACCTTGGGAATCTCATAAGTACGAGAGCAAAGCAGCTCAAGATGCTAATTTAACGATGTTAATTGACTGGATAGCACAATACGAAAACCGTATTGATAGCTTCTCAAAAGCGGCACATCAACAACTATTTGATGGATTCGCTGGTAAGAAAACCCAGTATATAAATAACCAATAGCCGTGATTTAATATGATGAATTATAGCTGTTCAGGCTTTATCTAACGATTCAAAATTCAGGGTTTAACTAACAAAGCTAAACATTACTGCCGTTGATATTCCACCTCAGGCAGCTAACTAATGCCAAAAAACGGTACTAATTAACCCCAGTTCGGGATAAGAAATTGAACTAAATACCTGTTTCGTGATCGGATCTTTCGACCAAGAACGATTCAATCACACAAGGAACAGGCATGAAGAAATTCGTTGATTTATACTGCGATTTCGATGATTTTTGCAAAGTATTTATTCCTCAATGGCCAAAACAGCTACTTGAAGATGGAATAGCGAAAGAGGTAAAGGAGCGATGGGATGATTTTATGGATTTATGCTTCACATTATCGTTAATTATAAAGCTGAAATAGTGGTAGCAAAGGTGACTACTGGAAACGTCCACGATACCCAACCGGTTGCTGAACTAGCTCGTGGACTGACAGATTAATTATACGGAGATAAAGGTTATTTGAGCAAAGTACTAGAGGCTAAGGTATTTGATAGAGGCGTAAAACTTATCACCACGGTTCGTAAAAACATCGAAGCAAAAGCGATGTCATTATGGGATAGAGCAATGCTCTCAAAGCGCTTTATCATTGAAATGATTAACGACCAATTAAAGAATATTTCATTTATTGAACACTCAAGACATCGCAATATGAATGGCTTTATGCTTAATTTAATGGCGGGATTGGTGGCTTATTGCCTGAAAGAAAACAAGCCAAAGCTTAACCTATCTGATTTAGAACTAAGCACTATGGTTGTCGCTTAAGCCGATCTCAGGTTCATTATTATGTGAATTATCACCAATATTATGCGCACTACTTCCAGAGATAACTGACAGTTAGAAGAATATTTCTAAGTCGCCCCTTTTGCGAGATATAATAATCAATTTTTCTTGGCTTAATTATATATTTCTCTCGAGAAAAACTTAATTAGGTGGCAAAACCAACGACGCCATTACATGCTAGCCGCATTAACAATTTCAAGAATCGCTGGATGCTTTAATCTACGCTCTGGAGAAATAATATAATAAGGCTCTTTGAATTCGTCAGTTCGACCTAAAATTTTAACTCCATATTTATCTGCAACGTATTCTTCAATAAGAGTTGGGCTACTAAACACCCCAAAACCTGTTTGGCCAAAAGATTTCATTAATGCGCTATCATCAAATTCAGCAACAACATTTGGCGCAATATTGTGTTTTTCTAACCATGATGATAAACGTGCTCTCATCGCAGATTTTTTGCTTTGCATAAGCCAAGGGAAGTCTGCTAAACATTGAGGGAACTCTTCGTGGCAATTTTTCAGTAAAGTTTGAGCTGCAAAAAAGGTAAATCCACTTTCAGTTAGTAAATGATTGTATGCTTTTACATGACTACCCAATTGAAGTGGTTGATCGGTTAAAATGCAATCAATTTTATTGACTGATAAATCTGTTAATAAATGATCCTGATCTCCTTCAACGCAAATCAAGCGAACAGGTTCACTCATTTTTAGTACAGGTGCCAGTAACTCGTGTGCTAATACTTTAGGTATAACGTCGGTTATGCCAACAGTGAATGTATGCCATATTTCTGGTTGTTTTCTTTTTAAAATATTTTTTACTTCATCTCCTAACTGAAAAATTTCTTCGGCATAGCTATATATGAGCACCCCCATTTCAGACAAAGATAATTTCTTTCCTTTTCGTTCAAATAAGTTGACACCGATTTGCGCCTCGAAGCTAGTTATTTGACCACTTATCGTTTGCGACGTTAGATTTAATCTTGTACTTGCTTTGGTAATGCTGCCTTCAGTAGCGACGACATAGAAATAATACAGGTGATTATAATTTAAAGGGCTCATAATTTTTATATCAGTTTTATTCGATGATAATGTAAACAATATTCGAATTTACCAACAACAACAAGTGCGCTATAACAATATGGTATTCGTAACTTATTTAATTGGAAAATTATGAAACATCGTAAAAGTCGTTCTCTAATTTTGATTGTTATTCAGTCTGCTTTTATTACAAGTAGAGCAAAAGTTCGTAGCTTCGGTATCGTGCTACTAACATCACTTTTGTCTTTTTCTTCGCTAGCTACTGAAGTAAATGGGATTAATACTGATAAATACTTGCTTAATTCATGTAATGCTTTTCAAACGACTACTGATAATGCTAAAACGTTGCCGTGTGTTATGTACATTAAAGGATTCTTTAATGGTCTATTAAATGCTGGTAATGAGAATGTTTCACTAATTGACGAAAATATTAAAGAACCTTCTACATTAGTAGAAAGAGCATACGCTAATAGAGTTGGAAATTTAGCACAGCGTAAACCCTTAAGTCATTCCTGTATAACTGTTGATGAGCTAAAAGAGCTTATTATTGAAAGCCTCTCTAATGATTCAGCTAGTACATTTCTTTCAGTAAAACAGCTTAATTCTTTGCTGATGCATACATTAACAACAGCATGTTCGTCTGGAAAAAAGTAATTGAGCAATGAAAATAGACATTCAAAATTGTTTGAGTGAGCTTGACCAGTCAATAGAAGAAGATATTCAACTTAAGCTTAGGCTTGCGCTATCAAAGATGGCGGCATATATCTCGTGTATTACTTTCATAATATCTGAGAATATTAGCCCAAACGGCAATACTGAAAAACATTGTTCGCTAACATTGTCACTTTATCGCATGCCGAATATCGTCATTGAGGAAACTCAAGTTGACCTGTATTTCGTCATTGACCGTGTAATTCAAAAAGCGACTCGAAGTCTTTCACGGAAGCTTTCATCGTAAAGGTGATTAATCATCATTTATCTTAACGAAATACCGTTATAAAAGTGGTTCTTATTGAGGATTTATGAAACTTACAATTAGTTTGTTTATTACATTGTCAGCATTTTGGCTGCTCAATTCAGGTCATTACTCGCTGCTGATATTATCTCTTGGCTTCGCGTCAATCGTGTTAGTTTTAGCTATTGCTCATAAAATGAATGTTGTTGACCAAGAATCCCAACCGTTATATCTAACACGTAATATATTTGGCTACTATTTGTGGCTCACCAAAGAAATTATTCAAGCCAATATCACTGTAATTAAGCATATTTGGCTTGGAAAAAAGAGTATATCACCCACGCTAAAGAAAATTAAAATTAGTCAACAAACTGATATGGGAAAAGTGATATATGCCAATTCTATTACCTTAACCCCAGGTACTGTTGCTATAGACTTGGTTGATGATGAGATTATTGTACATGCCTTGCTGTATAAGGATGTTGAATCGTTAGAAATCGGTGAAATGGATCGCCGTGTAACCATGTTGGAACGCTAATGTTAATTGCCGCTACACTCGCTATTTTTGTCGCTATGATTTTAGCAATCATTAGAGGCATTGCTGGGCCAACTTTATACGACCGTATTTTAGCGGTAAATATGTTTGGCACTAAAACCGTGTTACTTATTTCTTTATTAGGCTTTGTAATGGGCAGGCCTGAATTTTTGGATATTGCCATCGTGTATGCACTCATCAATTTTATCAGTGTTATCGGAGTATTACGTTACTCAGATACTAATCAATTTAAACATGCGCCTAATGATAATGAATCGATAGAAAAGGAGCTTTAAATGGATATTGTAATAACAATATGTAGTGGCTTTTTTTTACTGCTTGGCAGCTTTATTTGTATTTCCGGCGGTATTGGTCTTTTGCGTTTTCCAGACTTTTACACCCGTATGCATGCGGTTGGAGTGACAGATACCTTAGGTGCTGGAATGATTTTGATCGGTCTTATGGTACTCAGCACAGATTTTTTAGTGTTCGCTAAGCTAGTTATGGTACTGCTTCTAACACTACTCATTGGGCCGACAACAAGTCATGTATTAGCTAAAGCCGCTTTTCATAATGGCTTAATGCCTAAAAACTTAAATAATGAGAAAAATAATAATAAGGAGACGTCGTCATCGAATCCTTAATTGATATTATTTTACTTACCTTATTGGTTGTTGTTGCTATTGCGATAATTCGATCGAAAGATCTGTTTGTTGTCGTCATGCTTTTGGGTATTTATGGACTTATATCCGCGAGTTTTTTTGTTGCTATGGATGCGGTGGATGTTGCATTTACTGAAGCTGCTGTAGGAGCGGGCATTTCAACCTTACTGATGTTGGTTGTTATTGCCATGACGGGACGAAAAGAAAAAACAAATCGTCATAAGCCATTATCGGCCTTGTTCATTGTTTTGATAACGGGAGGTTTGCTGATATATGGCACCTTAGATATGCCACACTTTGGCGCTGCAGATGCACCAATTCACAAACATGTAGCACCTCGATATATTAATGACTCAATGTCAGAGATTGGCGTACCTAATATTGTAACTTCTGTACTTGCTAGTTATAGAGCATTCGACACTTTTGGTGAGGTAGTGGTTATATTCACTGCGGGTATTGGCGTATTAACACTGTTATCCGTTGCACGTCGTAAAGAAGATGAAGAAGAAATTGCATCAATAAATGATTCTATGCATGAACAACATTTGGTTATTCGTATCGTGGCAAAAATGTTAATCCCTTTTATTTTCTTATTCGCGTTATATGTTCAATTTCATGGTGATTTTGGCCCTGGGGGGGGGTTTCAAGCCGGGGTGATATTTGCCGCCGCTACTATTTTATATGCGATGCTATTTGGTTTAAGTACCGCCCGCAAGGTCATCAATCAAACATTTATTCAACTTATTGCCGCTATTGGTGTGTTGCTTTATGGCAGTGTTGGAATTGTCTCCTTAATGAGCGGCGGGAATTTCTTTGATTACAATGTGCTAGCGAGTGATCCTATTGCGGGTCAACATTTAGGTATTTTGTTAATCGAATGGGGTGTTGGTTGTACGGTTGCTTCAGTGATGATTATTATCTTTTTCAACTTTGCAGGGCGCCAAGAATTACATCAACAGAAAGAGCGCGTGCAAAATCAGGAGCCATCATAATGTTAATGGATCTTTTTAATCACTGGGTTGTTATCACCCTGATGATGAGTGGTTTATATATCGTGATTGCTCAAGGCAACTTAATCAAGAAAATTGTTGGGCTCGCCGTTTTTCAAACCTCTGTATTCATATTTTATATCAGCATGGCTAAAGTTGAAGGCGGAACTGCACCTATTTTAGCTGATGGCATTACTCAATATTCTAATCCTTTACCCCATGTACTTATTCTTACTGCCATTGTGGTGGGTATTGCTACCACTGCTTTAGGTTTGTCATTAGTCGTTCGTATAAAAGAAGCTTACGGATCAATTGAAGAAGACGAAATTCAACAACAAGATAATGAAGCCTTGTCAGAAAGTAACTTGGAGAAAAAAGCGTGATAGCACACCTACCTATTTTGCAGGTGATTATTCCACTTATGGCGGCACCTATCTGTTTAATGTTAAAGCGTACTCAACTGGTATGGTTCTTTTCAATAATTGCCAGTGGCTTGGCATTTGCTGTCAGCATTTTGTTATTGCAACAAGTGATGGCATCAGGCGTGATCAGCTACGAGCTGGGTGGTTGGCAAGCCCCATGGGGAATAGAATATCGAATTGATAAGCTCAATGCGTTTTTACTGTTAATTATTTCAGGCATAAGTACGGTCGTTTTATTTGCAGCTCAAACCAGTCTTGAAAAAGAAATACCGAAAGATAAACACATTTATTTTTACGTTTTATATCTACTATCCCTGACCGGTATGTTGGGTATTGTTGCGACAGGCGATGCCTTTAATGTTTTTGTTTTTTTAGAAATCTCATCGTTATCTGCTTATGCTTTGATCGGTATGGGTAATAAAAGACAAGCGCTTTGGGCTTCATATCAATATTTGATCATGGGAACCATAGGAGCCACGTTTATTTTGATTGGCATTGGCTTGATGTATCAAATGACCGGCACGCTCAATATGCATGATTTGTCACAACGTTTACCTGAGGTCGAGCAATCACGTACTGTACTCGCTGCGTTTGCCTTTGTGATTGTTGGTGTATGTTTAAAATTAGCGATGTTTCCACTACATTTGTGGCTACCCAATGCGTACGCCTACGCGCCATCAATTGTGACCGCATTTTTTGCCGCAACGGCAACCAAAGTCGCTGTCTATTTACTCATTAGATTTACCTTTTCAGTTTTTGGCTTCTCATTTTCTTTTACGCATATTCCGTTGCAGACAATATTCATGGCGCTTGGCCTAATTGGTATTTTTGTCGCTTCAGCCTCTGCAATTTACCAAAGTAACGTTAAGCAACTTTTTGCCTATTCAAGTATCGCTCAAATAGGTTATATGATTGTTGGCTTTAGTTTGAGTACCGTAACAGGGTTAACTGCAACCTTATTGCACATGTTTAATCACGCGTTAATGAAAGGTGCAATATTTTTAGCTTTAGCTGCAGTTGTTTATCGAGTAGGTAACGTTGAGCTTGATAACCTTCGAGGCTTAGGTCGTAAAATGCCATTTACTATGGCGGCAATTGTTGTTGGCGGGTTAAGTTTAATTGGTGTGCCGCTAACCGTTGGTTTTGTCAGTAAGTGGTATTTACTGATGGCGTTAATCGAGCAAGGTTGGTGGCCTGTTGCTGCACTTATTCTTTTAGGGTCAATGTTAGCGGTTATTTATGTTTGGCGAGTTGTAGAAGTTGCTTATTTTAACGAGCCACTTGATAACAATTCAGCAATTAAAGAAGCGCCTATGAGTTTTCTTGTTCCTATATGGATTCTTGTCATCGCCAATATTTATTTTGGGATAGATACTCGCCTTAGTGTGCAGGTAGCAGAAGCTGCTGCTCAGAGTTTATTTGGAGTAGCATTATGAATATTACCTTAGAGTTAATGCTGCAACTCGCGATTGTTACTCCTTTATTGTCGACTTTTGCGATTGTTGTAACAGGAAAATCCGCTAACCTTCGAGAAAGTGTAACAATTGCATCTTGTTTAATATTAATATTTTTAGTGGTTAATTTATATCAAGGTGTATTAGCGGGAGAATCTATCAGTGTTTTCTGGTGGGAGCTTTTACCCGGCTTATCGATAAGCTTTGATATTGAGCCACTGGGCATGTTGTTCGCGTTAATCGCTAGCTTTCTCTGGTTAGTTACGACCATCTATGCCATTGGCTATATGCGCAGTCATCATGAAAAAAATCAAACACGTTTTTATGTGTGTTTTGCCCTTGCTATTGGTGCGGTGATGGGACTGGCTTTCTCAGCTAACCTTTTTACTTTGTTTATTTTCTATGAGGTATTAACCCTATCTACTTATCCTTTAGTTACACATGCAGGTACGGAAAAAGCTAAAAAGGGTGGGCGAACCTATCTTGGTATTTTACTAACTACTTCAATCGTTTTCTTCCTACTCGCAATTGTTAGTACGTGGTTTGTTGCGGGCACATTAGACTTTAAACTCGGCGGTATTTTTGCTGATGATGTTGATAAAGGGGTTGCTGGTATTTTATTAGTACTGTTCATTTTTGGTATTGGTAAGGCCGCTATTATGCCATTTCATCGCTGGTTACCTGCGGCTATGGTTGCACCAACACCTGTCAGTTCACTCTTACATGCCGTTGCGGTGGTAAAAGCTGGCGTATTTACCGTGCTAAAAGTATGTGTCTTTATCTTCGGTTTAGATTTACTGGCTGTATTACCCACTACCCAATTTTTACTGTATTTAGCTGGCGCTTCAGTATTACTTGCTTCCATCATTGCGATGAAACAAGACAATTTAAAAGCACGGTTAGCTTACTCAACTGTTAGTCAGTTAGGTTACGTAACCATAGGTGCGCTATTAGCAACATCTTCAGGCGTTATCGGTAGCTCTATGCATATTGCTATGCATGCTTTTGGCAAAATAACCTTGTTCTTTTGTGCCGGTGCCATTCTAGTGACCTTACATAAATCAAAAATTAGTGAAATGCGAGGTATTGGTCGTCAAATGCCATTAACCATGATCGCATTTTTTATTGCTAGTCTCAGTATTATTGGCGTTCCTCCTGCTGGAGGAACATGGAGCAAATGGTATTTAATGATGGGAACTATAGAAACAGAACAATTTGTACTCATGGTGATTTTAATGCTGAGTTCTTTACTTAACATTGCTTATTTATTGCCGATTCCGTTTCATGCGTTTTTTCCTAATCTCATGTCTTTTAAAGAGTCTATGAATGTTACTAATAAGAGTGAAACCTCTGAAAATAAATTGTCGGGCTTTGAAATAAAAGAAGCACCTTTGCCTTCATTGATCGCTATCGTTGTAACAACAATAGGTTGTTTAATGTTATTTATTTACCCTCAACCTTTATTTGAGTTGGCTTCAGCAGTTTTGACCGGTAGGGAATAATTAATGAAAAATGAGAAAAAATACCTATTTGATGATCCTAAGAACGTAAAACGTCTAATGCATATCTTTTATGTGTGCTGTGTCTTATTGGTCGTTTTGGATTTTATTATTCATCGTCATACTATGCATGAATGGGACAAGTTATGGGCTTTTTATCCTATCTATGGTTTTGTTGGCTGTGTGGTTTTAGTTATTGTTGCGAGTTGGATGCGAACTTTTCTGATGCGCTCAGAAGATTATTACGACAATTCTAAAGAAACAACCAAAGGTAGTACGATTAAAAAAGGAGATCAGCATGTGGATGACTGAGATCCCGCCATTTTTACCTTTTTTCATTGGTGCATTACTTTTATTATTAACTCGCGGTATGTTGCGAAGTGCAATAATGATCGCAATACCTATTCTCAGTGGAGTACACTTATGGATGGTCCCAGAAGGAATTCACTTACAGTTTGCTTTTCTTGATTATCAATTAACGCCTTACCGCGTAGATAAGTTGAGCATAATGTTTGGCTATGTTTTTCACATTGCCGCACTCATTGGCATTATTTATTCGTTGCACCTTCGCGATACTATGCAACAAGTGGCAGCAATGTTATATGCAGGAAGTGCTTTAGGTGCTGTGTTTGCCGGTGATTTGTTAACCTTATTCATCTTCTGGGAGTTACTAGCATTCACTTCGGTATTTCTGATTTTGGCTCGCAGAACTCAGCGTGCCTATGATGCAGCTATGCGATATCTTATTATTCAAGTGCTCTCCGGTGTTATATTGCTTGCGGGAACGCTTTTTTATGCCTATGAAAATAATAGCTTAGCGTTTAGATATATTGGCTTAGATAGCATTGCTGGATGGCTTATCTTGATAGCTTTCGGTATAAAATGTGCGTTTCCTTTTGCTCATAATTGGTTAACAGATTCATACCCAGAAGCGACCGTAACAGGTACGGTATTTCTTAGTGCTTTTACCACCAAAGTAGCCGTGTATGCGTTGGCACGTGCTTTCCCTGGTGCTGAAATCTTAGTATATATTGGCGCAGCTATGACCTGTTTCCCCATATTTTTCGCGGTGATTGAAAATGATTTACGTCGTGTATTGGCGTACAGCTTAATCAATCAAGTAGGATTTATGGTTGTTGGTATAGGCATAGGTACAGCACTTGCTATTAATGGCGCGGTATCTCACGCTTTTAATGACGTTATTTTTAAAGGCTTGTTGTTTATGTCAATGGGGGCTGTATTGCATATGACAGGCCGGATAAATGGCTCTGATCTTGGTGGTTTATATAAAACCATGCCTAAAACAACCATACTTTGTATTGTTGGTGCAGCGTCCATTTCCGCTTTTCCTCTTTTTAGTGGTTTCGTTAGTAAATCAATGGTGATGACAGCTGCGCTTGAAGAAGGTTATGACTGGATCTGGCTTATGTTATTGTTCGCTTCGGCAGGGGTATTCCATCACGCAGGTATAAAAATACCATACTTTGCCTTTTTTGCTCATGACTCAGGCATCAGGGCAAATGATCCACCTAACAATATGTTATTAGCAATGACAATTGCTGCCATGCTTTGTCTTGCTATTGGTATTTACCCACAAGCACTATATTCATTGCTACCTTATGACACTGGTTACAATCCATACGATGCAACCCATGTGTTAGCACAAACTCAGCTATTATTCTTTTCAGCATTGGCTTTTGTTTGGCTTAACCTTAAAGGCATGTATCCACCAGAGTTACGTTCAACCCACTTAGATTTTGATTGGATTTATCGTCGAGCAATACCAAACGTATTACAACAAATGTTTAGTGTTATTTGGAAAGCTGATCGTACATTACGAGATGACTTGAAATTAAGGTTTAATATCTACTTAGGTTATTTTGCTGGAAAAAATGATCGTTTGAGCATATTACTCTCACGAAACTATCCTATTGGTAGTATGGCTATGTGGGTTGCCGTAGTTTTAGCTGTATATTTGTTACTTAGTTTTATTGAATAACAGTTACATCTTCGAATAAATTGGATTTAAAAAGACTAAAGATAATGACGAAAGTAATAAGCTCTGCTTAAAATGCAAACCTTGCTTTTTATAATTTATTTATATGCTTATGTACTATTTTCAGGTTGATTTAAATGGCGTATGAATAAT
>TARA_R110002167_G_scaffold61296_1_pt1 | contig 15884 bp, 13 predicted proteins | sample TARA_R110002167 | Tara Oceans TARA_R110002167 (sample SAMEA4398238) | marine metagenome | biome: Polar Biome; feature: [MES] marine water layer (ENVO:01000295) within the mesopelagic zone...; material: water (ENVO:00002006), including particulate matter (ENVO:01000060) such as...... | reverse complement strand
GGTGGATAGAAAGGTGTAATTGCAAATTACACCTAGGTGGGATATTTATTTTAGATGGAAAAGTGAAGCCTATAATTTAACCTGGTAGATTTTGTTGTTAAAAAATTGACGCCGACCTCGATGGCCTTGGCAGGCTCGGCTAAGGTTTGGGAATTAACCAAGTTTTCCTCCCGGCCCCTGAGCAGAGTCGAAGGCATAGGGTAACGTTATCCCATTTACTTACCTCCCCATCCACAATTAGGAACCGCTTACCTAGAAATATTCTGATTATTCAGACTCCCTTTGCCACAGTCCCAGATTGCTTTCTCTGGCTTCCCGTTCGTAGGATACAAAGTCATCTGCGTATTTTATATTGGGTGGAATCGATAATACCCTGGCAAAACCATTTTTGATTAACTCCTCATTGACAAAGGTTCCATCCGACAAATATACATAGGCAAGCACCCTTCCATATCGGTCTAAACTGTCCACACCATATTCTAACCTAACTTCTTGGTTGGCCAATAAGTCGGTCAGGTAAGCTTTGGCTTCCTGACCATAAAAGCCAATTTTCTTATTATTTCCATTTCTTGTTTCAGGCGCATCCACGCCAATCAAGCGAATCTTCACACCTTTTTTCGACCCATCTTCAGCCCAAAAAGTATCACCATCCACAATTCTGGCTACAGACATAAAGCCCGAAAGCTTCGCTTCATCCTTTCCGGAATTATAATAAGCAACAATTACCGAAACAAGAAGGATAAAAAAATACTTATACGCTTTATTCATATGAAAAGCTTAATATGGTTCAAAAGTTTGATAGGGAAGGCAAAATTAAGGTTTTCATATAAAATATCCATTATTGTAGCACCTCTATTAGAGCAACCTAAAGTTATCTTCTATTGTAAGTCAAAATTTGGAGACCTTCTGCATAGGATTCATTGTCTATGAGCTCCCAGTTTGCATTGCTGGTGGAAGACCCAAACAACTTGGTACCTTTTCCAAGCACTATGGGATTAAGTTTGATTTTTAATTGGTCAATCTTTCCATGATCTAACAAATAACCGGCAAATTGACCACCTCCACATAGGTAAATATCTGTTTCGGTATTTTGTTGAATTTCGTTGATTCTATCCAGCCCTCCTCGCTCTATTTTCACCATTTCTGACAACTTGTCAATTTTTAAAGTAGTGGAAAATATATGATGTTTCATATGTGGATAGGCCGGCTGTCCGGGTATCAAGCCATACTGATACCCAAATTCATAAGTTTTTCGGCCCATGATTACGGTACCGAAATTTAAGAGGTCCGCTTGGTATTTGTCAACACCTTTACCTTGCATAAGAAATTGACTGATATCTCCATTTTCACCGGCAATATACCCATCCAGTGAAGTGGCCACATAGTACACGATCTTTTTCATCCTTATCCTTTAATTAAACTGATTGGCTATTTCTTATGGTTTCGCGAGAGCCCAATAAACAAAAAAGTCACGCTCATTAGCAGTAAATATGCCTTAAACCAGGCCGAATTACCATAAATCTCAGTAAATGCTACCAACAAATATACCCCTAGAAAAAGGGCTGCAAGCATATAATATTTCCGGGGACTGCTCACCTACGATTATCAATTAAATTTCAATAGTAGCAAAGCACAACACTAGACACCTCTGCAACAAAGACTTATAATCGCTAACAATTTACACAAAAAAATCAATTGACTCAATAGGTAAGCCATTGGATTATAAATCGGTAAAAAAAACAATCACAATTAAATTAAAACCAAGGGGGCTACAGGGCATGGAATTTCCATTACCGGCTTCAGCAGGCTCCTTAACTGGTCTAAGTTTAGCGAAGCGTAATTTAGACTTTCGTAAATACCAGAAATTACGATGACACAAGAAATAAATTCATGAACTTTGGCTTCGACAGGCTCAGCCACCGGTGAAGAATCAATCCAATATTCGCCATTAAAAAGGAGAGACTTTTGGAAAGAAAAAGCTATTTAAGTTCCGCATTTTTTTAATGAAAAGAATTCAATAGGAAGGGGCTTTATCCCATTCTTAGGGTGAAATTGCATTTTCCGGCTTTAGCCAAAATATCGAGAACAAAATGACCCCTTCCTGGTCTAAGTTTAACGAAGTGTAACTTTGACCCAAAAGCAGGAAAGTTTTCAACTTTCATTGATACCAAAACCACTAGATCAGGAAAATCCCTCCAAATTTATTCAACCCCGCTGACTTACACAAGCTCAGTCATAGTTGGGGAATCAACTCAACTTTAACTAACTAAAACAAAAGCATCTGCATAATAAAGTCTATAATCATAATATAAATTGTTTGAGTAGCCACTACTTATGTCCCCTTCTTTAATCACTTTACCTTAGCCATATAATCCTTTTGGTATTTCTTTAAAAAGCCCCTTGTAATTACTGCAATAATAATTGCCAGGAGTATGCACAGATAAAAATTAAATGCTGAATAATCGAAAGTACCAAAGGGCATTAGCCACATAAACAACAAGGACATCCAAATCATATCAAATGGAAGACTAAATATTATTTTAATTAACTTTTTCATATTCTTTACTACCTAGAAGCAAATCCCCACAAGTACCAGCCATCAATGCGTCAAAAAAAACTATTTACCGTTCTAACCTTAACCCTCATAGAACTGAAGTGAACCCTAAACATGTCGAAGGGTTTTAGTCGTCAGCATTCATTATCTATAATACATGTATATATTATCCTTCTACATATAATATAAGTTTCCTATTATTAAAATTCAATTATCGCTGAACTTTTTGTCCCGATACAATAAACGAGAAGGTGCACATAGGCATAAAATAGAGGAGTTATTCCTGTTTCTGAGCTATTCTCAAGAGCAGTTGTATCCCCAACAGCACACCTAATCCTAATGAAATAGTTGCCAATCCAAATAAGTTTAATTGCTGATAATTTATAAGACTTCCTATTATCATACCTAATCCTGTACTAAGAAAGAAATATGCTCCAAATTGGAAAAAGCTTAATGGTTTTTTTAAATGTAATGGGTTGTCATTCCATTTTGGCTTTTCAATTACTTGCCCAAAGATGACGGCATTAAACTTTGTAATCAATGGAATTGCCATTACCCCAAAGATTAAAGGTATAGCTATCATAGTAAAACCCATTTTAGGTTGAGCTCCAATTGGTGAGATTAGGTTTGGAAGTAAAAAAACTCCAAGAATTATTGCCTTAACCTTTCCTGTCTTGTCCCAATCTTTCATTCTCTTTTTTAATATGTTTGGAAAGCATAGCTCCAAATTACCTACTTTATTAATACCTATAAAGATAGAAATAAGAAACAAACAATTAGATCCTTCTTTATCAGACCGTTTCCTAGTCAAATTTAGGAAAGTTTTCCTTAAATGGTTTACTACATAAAAATTTAATAGAATATAACACTTTCTGCCCTATTTTTCAGGGACACTTCATCAGAGGTTCATTTGCATTCATCTCCTTTATCCTTACCTGACCACGCTCTTGACGTGGCCTTTTCCATAACGCTCAATACCTTGACGCTGCCACCAAAGCACCTTATGGTGGTTTGATGCTCTCCCCTGTAGGACATCACCGGTGGGTCGGTTCCACCATCTTATAAACAGTTGCGTAACGATTTTCAGCCGTTCGTTACTCTCGGCACCCATATGAAGCGTAGCCAGCCGATAGGCGGCTATGATTTCATATACAGTGTTCTGTGCTTTATCTATTTGATTTTAATCTGTCTATAACGCTTTTAGATATTGAAATCCAATTTTGATAATCTTCTTCAGTAATTGACAATTCACTTTTATGAACTGCTATGTTCCGTAGCTCTCTCAAATCTAATATCATACTTGCTAAGTATTTTTGAATCTTATGATTTTTGGACAAATAATTTATTGAATCAGAAATGTTGTTATATTTCTCTCTGTCGTCAAGTTTTCTAATCAAAAGTTCAATTTCGTTCCAAGTTTCAATTATCACATAGCTTTTTGGTAATTGCTTAGTTGGATTAAATTCATTTTCCAATGCTTCGCGAGGATAAGCCATTGTAACTCCATAGTTAATTGCATCTTTCTTTATATCTTCAATTTTGTCTTCAAGTTCAATTTTAAAGTCCTTTATTTCAGCCGATTTTAACCTTTTTATTAAAGACTTGATTTCTTTCCTGAAAATCAGAAATATTATCACGAAAGATAATGGCCAAATGATATGACCTATTACTTCAACTATAAGCTTTAAATATTCAATCATTCAGTTTCGTTTTATTGCACATAATCGGTCTCGGGTATGAAACGTAGGGCATTTCGAAGCATTTTTCTGTCCGCCTGAAATTGAGCTTGCTAAAAAACTGAAACTTGCGGAAACTACTGTCCGCCCTATGTTTTATACCCATTGTTGAACGAATCCTGCTAAGGCAGGAAGCCGGCAGTTGTTGCCGTTTCTTCTTACATTAGACTTATCGTTAATATTAAACATTTTAAGCTATGAAAAAAAAAGCAATCTATCATTGAAAAAGCCTGTGAAAATGTTCCGGGATTTGATTTACAACTCAAAAGGCTCCGAAGATCAATAACCACTTCGGGGAAAAGTCAAAGCACTCTCAACAATTACGCTCGATGCCTGGCCCATATGGGACAACATCTCAACTCTGATCTGCTTGAACTTGACGACGAAGTCATACAGGACTACCTCCATTTTCTCAAGCGTAAGCACAATACTCCCTCCGACAGTTTCTTTAAACACACCGTTTACGGACTCCGCTACCTTTTTCGAATCTTTGACAGGAAAGAAAGCAGCGTTATTCTGCCCTCAATTGAACGACCAAAAAAACTCCCTGTCGTCCTTAGTCAGCAGGAGGTTAAGGAGCTATTAAAGGCTCCAAAGCTACTCAAACATCGCCTAATCCTTGCTTTACTTTATGGCTGTGGACTACGGAACTTTGAATGTTGCAAACTCAAAATAACGGATATCGATCTTGACCGAAAAATGCTCCATATCCGGGAAGAGGACCGATCGTAAAGAAACTGTCCTGTGGACAGTTTTAGTAAGGGGCCAGGCTGCGGGTGGGGCCGAAAAGACCGATATGTTCCTCTCTGCGATCTTCTGGCAAGAGGAATTAAAACTTATTTGGAAGTAGAAAAACCTGTCGATTATCTCTTTAACGGCAAAAACAGTGCAGGTGAACCTGTTCCCATTAGTGCCAGAGGCGTACAGTGTGCAACCCGTGAAGCCCGACGAGCCAGCGGTGTACAAAAACAAGTCACCGCTCATGCTCTTCGCCATAGCTATGCCACCCACCTACTTGAGATGGGCACTGACATCTTTACGCTCAAAGAACTCCTCGGCCATGTGGACATTAATACAACGCTAATTTATCTGCATAGCCTGTCCCGTTCTCGGGATGGCAAGGGTCGGCAGGCAGGCTCCTTTTAGTCCATTGGAGAAACTTTATAAGGAATAAGCATTCTGCCTGTCAGCTTGCTGATATTATCAGAGCCTTACACAACGATATTCCTGCAATAGCTCCCAATGCTTGGAAAGCCCGTACCCTCTATGCACTGATGCGTTGCCGAACCGCTGAGATGGGAGGGCATATTGATCGTTGCGATAATCCTGATTGTAAAAAGCTACACCTGAGTTATAACAGTTGCCGAAACAGGCACTGCCCACGCTGCCAGGGACACCTACGTGAACGGTGGATCCAGAATAGGGAAAAGGATCTGTTGAATGCGTCTTACTTTCATGTCGTGTTCACCTTGCCTGGCACGCTCAATGAATTAGCATTGACCAAGTCTTCTGAGCTTTACCACCTGCTTTTTCAAACCGCATGGTCAGTCGTCAGGGACTTTGCTGCCAACCCCAAGTTGCTAGGTGCAAAGACTGGAATGGTAAGTGTTTTACATATCCCGATACGCTTCGCTTCGGGACAGGCTATGGGGCCAGAACCTAAGCCTACATCCTCATCTGCACTGCATTGTTCCTGCTGGTGGACTGACACCTTCCGGTAAATGGAAGGCTTCTCTATCCAAGGGACGTTTCCTTTTTCCGGTAAAGAAAATGTCTACCGTATTCAGAGCAAGAATGGTGCAGGCACTAAGGGAAAAGAAGTTGTTGGCCCCGAATACTGCAAGGCAATTGTTCTCCAAGAAATGGGTCATCTACTGCAAAAAACCATTCTTCGGCCCAAAACAGGTTATTGAATACCTGGGTAGGTATTCTCACAAGATTGCCATTAGCAACCAACGGATCAAATCACTTCAAAACGGTGAGGTTTAATTTACGGGAAAGAACTACCGGAAAGAGGGCAAAAAAGAAACTTGCGCGCTAAAAGCTCCTGAATTCCTAAGAAGGTTCACGCTACATAACTTGTCCCGAGAATCGGGATCTTACCAAAAGGTTTTACCCGCATCAGGCATTATGGCATCTTGGCCAGTGCATTTAAGGCCACACACAAAATCAATATCGACAGGCAGATAGGTCAGGTCGTAATAGAAGTAGGGGAAAACCCTACTTCCCTGCTCAGAAAGTGCCCTTGTTGCAAAACGGAAGAAAGCATACAGTGGCATGCTTTGATCAAAGGGGGCCACCAGCCAACTGGTTTAACAAAATCAGGAAGCAAAATAATGAGCTCCAGCTAGCTTAATGGGACAGGTATGACCAAACGGTAAAAACAGCCTCAAATTAGCTCCAAAACACTTTCACTTATAAATAATAGCTACTAAAAAGAGGCCCCCTAAGCCAAAGAACAATATTAAATCAGCAACTTTTTCATTCTCCTACAGCTAAAAAAACAAAAAGAGAAAACCATTCCCCATAGTAATCCTAATTCCCAACACCTTTCAATGTTTCATTGAAGTTTACCCTGAAATTTCTCGGGGTTCAACACTGCATTCAGACTAGGCTGTTCCAGCCGTCAGAATGCTTAGTTATTGGGGCATCGTGTTTTCTTTTATATATAATATTTAAACTGTCTCATTTCAGATTCCCAGTTTTTGGTTGCGGTTAAAATGTTTCCGATTAAGTCCGAAAAACGAAGCGTTACTGGCAAGCCGTCTCCATAAATGCAGGCGTTGTAATTTAATTTGGTCAATGCCAAAACATCTTGCATCACCGTTTCTATAGAAGCAGAACCTTTGTTTACTTCAATGTATAGAGGATTTGCAGTTTCAAGGTGATTTGTTGAGCCTAACCTTGGAATGAAACCCCTAGTGAATAGATATCCTGATTCATCGTCTATTATCCAACTAAGGCCACGCATAACACCGTAATTATTCTTTTGCCCAAAAGTCTCTTTAAACAGTTTTAGTTTTCGTCTATCGTCTGACCTAGTATCCTTTATCAGAATGCCATTAAGTTGAGTATTTGCGTCATGCTTAGCAATCGCATTTAAAAAACCTGTCCACTCTTCATTATTAAACTGTACACGACCATGGATAAATAATTCCTTTGGGTAGTTCCCTTGCGACTCAAAATAGTCAGTTAGTGCCATGTCCAGTAATTTTTCAGCACTTTCTTCATCTAAGTGATAGCCAACACTATCTTCGCTTTTAAACAATCCGATATTCCCTCTAAAAATTGAACCATCACCATCTTCTAAGAACATTTGTGCAGCACTACAAACTGAACGCTTATTAGATTTATCTGGTACTCTTTTAAATATCAACCCTAAGTAGCAAACGTCTTTTCTTACATCATTCAACACCCAAGGCTTATTTCCAAGTTTGTAATAAACTCCTACAGATTGAGTCCAAGCTAGGTGAGCCTTCATGTCATCACCAAGTTCCTTTAGAAGTAGCTTATCTTTAAATTCAAGTGTAGGTTCAACAATTACCTGAATTGGACTTTGAATTTTGTTTTTTAGCAGCTCAGCCTTTATAAGGTTATGAAAATCAGTTGAATCATTTTTTAGTTTTTCAAGTGCAAGCAACTCTTCATCGAAGTCCTCAAAAAGACTCGCTTGACCTTGCATCAAGAGATTGATTTGTTTTTTTTCTTTAGAGCTTATGTCCTTTCCTTTAGAATTGTATCTGCATTCCATGTATACCGACCTAGGAACAATGACAAACCATAAATCAATCTGTTTGTCATCTTTACCTCTCGATTCAATGATTTTGTTAGCGTAATAATCAACTAATTTTCTTGTCCTTTCTGGTTTTCTATCTATTGCTAGAATGTTTTCAATTGTCGATGAGTCTAAAAATTTATTAAGTACAGGGTCTTCATTCCACTCAATGCCAAAAGTTGCCTCAAAACCTGTATAGCTGGGTCTCTGCACTTCATTGTCATATTCTTTTCCATACATTACCTTCTTGGAGAAAATTGGCGACTGAAGTCTTCGTACAAAGGCTTTGTACTTTTCTAAACCATCTTTAGTTGCTACTACACCTGCCTTAATGGAGTTTCGTTCGAATTGCTCATTTGGTCCGAAAAGCATTAAGCCATCTCTCGGGTCTTCTGCTGTTTGGCCATTGGCAAATGTCAGAACTGGTTCTTTAATTTGTTTCAGGTTCATCATAACCTTTGTCAGATTTAAAAAGGGCGGTTCTAATATCAATCTGAAATTCTTCCCGACCTGAATTTATTGTTAAAAACTGTTCATCTTTTCCATCGTTTACATAGTTCATAAAGGCAAAAATTCTGTCATACCAATGTCTATTAAACCATTCTTTCGGGATAGAGCGTCTATGTTTTCTATCGTCATCCTTAAATCCTTTATCGTCAGAGATTAGAATATGAGGATTGACAACATAATGAGGGAATGGATTCAGTTGAAATTTAAACGACAAACTATAATTCCAGAATATCTCACCTTTCTTTCCCTTTAGTGTCCTCCATCCTTTTCGATTACCAATTTTGAAAGGATATCCCCCTGAATCTCTTGGTGGTTTTCTTGTGTAGTAAATTTTTTCCTTGCTTTTTTTCTTCCAGCACTTTATGTTTTCATGTTGATAAAAGAATTCATCAATCGCGCTATTCATCAGCTGGACAAAATGTTGATGAGTCCCAATAATCGAATCTCCAGAATCAAGAGTAAAAGTTTCATCAGAAAGAAAATCATCCACATTAATGTCTTGGCGGAATTCAGTTCTTAGGTCAAGGCCACTGTCACCAAAGAATCCTAGGATATAGTCCTTGTCTCTTTTTAAGGCAAATGGAATCTCTTTTTGAGCTTTGATAGCATCTCCGCTGAAACGATAAACTGACAGTGTTTTTGGCAAAGAAGATTTTAGCCAATTAGAACCATAAAAGTCTGGTTTAGATAATACCTGTCCATGAATATCAAGGTATTTGTGCCATTGTTGCAATACATTGGGTTCGACTTCTACTTTTTCAATTTTTTGAAGTTCAAGTTCCTCAATTAATTCTTTCAGTCCTTTTCCCCAATTTTTACTAAAGTCTATTGTGTCAAGTGGAAGAATGCTAATGGGAAAATCATCGTAATTACAATTATCTACTCTTAAAGGCAGTGTATAGTTGTCAATTTTTCTGGCAATAGATTTTGCCAACGCAATTTCCAGAAAGACACCAGAATTTTTGTCTTGCGCTTTCTCGATATATTTTTCAGAAACTAAAGGAATGAATCTAAACGATTCATTTTTCATCTTCAATTCAATCTCATTCCAAAATGCATCCCCTTTATTCAAATTATCCTTGTCAACCCAAACTTCATAACCAAGTTGTCTAAGTTTTGAGGCTAACCATACGGCTAGGTAATCATCTTCTGGTTGAGCATGACTAATGAATATGAGTTTCTTATCTGTTTTCAATTCTTAGTTCTGTTTTTTTTCATGTGCCCCAACAATTGTATATAAACAAGTTTATATGAGGAGTTACGTATATATCAACTATACACCCAACCCTCTTTAGCAAATAAAACATCAAATTAATTATTTAGAACTAAAACTCAAGTGTATCATTTACACTTTTACTTAAATGGCAGAAAAATATTTTGAATTGCAGGGATACACAGCTCAATACACCTAAGGTATTGAGATTTTAAAAGGCTATACCTAAGCTTATTGCAGTAAAATCAAAAAATAATATCGTAATGCAGGTGAAAAATTAAACGCTCTAAAAAAACTTACTTTATAAAATCATCTGCAATAAAATCATCCACTGCCAACTTATCTTTATTGCTAAAACTCAGGTTTTGGGACAGTTCAAAAAGATGGGCTTCGGTTTCGAAAAAATGCATCATATAGCCAGCTGTATTGACAAAAGCCACAAAATCATCTATGGCCCCTATCTGGTCTAAGTTTAACAGAGCGTAACTAAGACCCATCATGATGAAAGTTTTCAACTTTATATTATAGTAGAGCTCCTCAGTTATATTCGGCACCTCGATGACTTCGAAAAGCTCAGCCAACAGTCCTAAAAAAGCCAATTTTCACCAACTAAAACAAAAGTCACCACTTTTTTAATACAAATTGACATTATTGGAATAGTTTATTAATAATTTTCCGCCTTGTAGATTTTCGGCGTAAAGAAATTTAAGCTGGGGTGGCAAGGGCACAGGCACTGTCTGACGAAGTTTTTGGTTGAGGTAACTTCCAATTATCAACATATATGGGTAAACCAAAAACTGAGGAGTTTGCCTGTGTGCGGGTGGCCTTAAATTTTAGACGAAAAGATACTCAGCGGTGGGGTTTTTTCGTTACTTTTTTGATCCCGATTCGTTTCACTGCTCGGGACATGCACTACAGCAAAAAAGTGACAACGGTCATAATCAATGAGTTGGTATAGTAGAAACAGAAATACTTTATTATTCTAGAACTGCTTTTTATTTATATAATTAACTGGCTTTTAAACGTTCATTTCTTTTCTCCTGAGTTGCTGCGCTTCAGGCCAGCCCCTGAATAAAGCAGGGTAAACATTAATAAAAAAAACGAACCAAAGAAAAATCTAGCCAAAAGAAAACTTCTAAAACAATGCCCAACGCTGTCTCGTAGTTTTAGCATTCCTACCACACCCCTCGAATTGCGATTACATTAAAAATTTCTATAAAAAAACTTAAATCATATCATCCTCACTAAAATCAGCCACTGCCAACTTATCTTTAGTGCTAAAACTTAGGTTTTGGGACAGTTCGAAAAGATGGGCTTCGGTTTCGAAAAAGTGCATCATATAACCGGCGGTATTGACAAAAGCCACAAAATCACCTATGGCAGGTAATTGGGGTAGGGAGATTTTGCGTTTGAGCAATACATCTCTCTCCAAACAGTAGGCACCTGTGAAAAACACCTCTACAGGCGCATTTGACTCTTCCTTATCGGCATACATCACATAGGGATCCAAAAGAAAATCCTCACTGGAACTCATCATCTGACTCATATTCATCTCCAATCCTACCAACCATTGTCCTCTGGCATCCTGTTTTCTGTGGGCCACCCTGGCTATGGTCATTCCCGTTTGGTTAAGCAGAGAACGGCCCGGTTCTATACGGATTTCCACCTGCATGGCCTTTAGTCTTTGGGCATTGCTTTCTTGGGTTACCGCATCCTTAAAGTCCAGCACCTCTTTTAGAAAGGCAGTACCGTTGACCTTGTTAAAATAGGGATAGGTTTTGAGTTTTCCGGTCAATTCCCCATTGATCATTTCATAGCCCAGACCATGACCATTGAAAGTTAACGGATTATTATTGTTTTTCACTCCTTCCTGCAAGGCCTGATCAAAGGCCTTCCATTGCTCCTCGCTTTCCAGGTAGTTCATCAATATCCCTCCTCCCATATCTATAAAGGCGATGGAGAAGCCTGCCGGTTTGAGTCGCTTGGCCAAGGCTAAGCAATCGGACAAGGCTTGGCCTCGCTGAAGCGTGGAATAGCCATCCAGGTGGAAGTGGAAACCATTTAAGGAAAGCTTATTGAATGGGCCTTTATCTCCAAAATTCTGCAGAATAAAGGCCTCCACTGTACTGATATCAAAACCGAAACGACTGTAAAGCTTGCTTCCTTCTACTGTAAAACCGCTTATGCGAATACCCACAATGGCCTTTTTATTCAGTTCCTCTGCTATGCTTTGGGCTTGCTTACACTCGTCCTCATTGTCCAAGACAATGGGCACCTGTGCATTGATGGCCAATGCATATTGCGCCTTTGTTTTGATGGCAGAAGTAAGCACCAGATTTTTCCCGGTTCCACCCAAAGCTAGGGATTGTTCCAGTTCCTTTTGACTGGCTGTATCCACACCAATGCCGACATCCAAAGCTTTTTTCACCAAAGCTTTGGATTTATTGGCCTTCCGGGCATAGTAGATTTGATGCTTTAAACCATGGCTTTCAAAAAGCTTTTTAAAAGAAGTAATATTTGCCGAAAAGGAGGGCAGGTGATGCAGGTTGATCGGTGAACCATGTTTTTCAATCAGCTCCTTAATGATTTGTTGGTCTTTAAAAATTTGATGCATCCATGGAGAAGTAATGGGTGTCAAACCTGCGTTCGGATTGCCTTTGGTATAATTAGGAGTCATTTTCAATACAGTTTTTATCTTTTTCTATAAGCACAATGGATTGGGCAACATCTATTGCCCACTGAGAAGCCAAATTATTCCGTTTCCGCGACAAGGTATCATTATCTAGCGTTAACCCTTCTGTAGGCGTTCCATATAGGGAAATGGCTTCATCCGCTATTCCATCAGCTGCAACCAGCCTCCCCCGACTATCCATATCCAGGCAACCGGGTGTATAAGTGCCCCCTCTAGTATTCCGAAATTTTTTTCCTATGCCTTTTTGCAAGATTGCACGATAAAGAGGACTTGGCGTTTCGTTTTCATTATTTCTGGGAATACGAGCATTAATCAGGTAGTCGATGGCTTGCTCTTTTTGGCTCCGCACTTTCAAGAGACCATAAGTACCAGTAGATTCCTCAACTTCGAAAGTCGCTCCTTTCACAAAATCGAAATCCAATATTCCTGCTTTGGCAAGGGCCAACATTTTCTTCATGCTCTTTACCGGAGGGCCATAAGCTATTCGATTAAAAATACCAAAATATTTGCGGTCAAACAGTTTGTGTGAAGCAGCATCTAGACCGCCAAAGCTGTAGATTTCATTGAAAACAGAACTTATCCTACGCCAAGTAGCAAAGGCTGCATTTAAAGGGCTTTTCTCTACCCCTTTTTCTGCCTCCACAAGTAGCTTTTCTATGGTGTCAGCAACTTCCATATGAGTCAATTGTGATTGGTCGGCAAAAGGATCCAATAATTTTTCCCAATTAAACCTTTCTGCTTCAGGATTGTAATTGTGAAACACTTTTATTTGCTCAAGAATACTTTCATATTCAGGAAGAATTAGCAATCGCCATCGGTAATCCTTAAAAAGCACCTTATAGTAACTTACTGTACATTCTTTAATAATCAATGGAAGGATGGATTTATCATAAGACACAGGCTCGGTGCTCTTAATTCTATCTGCTGCAAAAAAACAAAGCGGTTGCTTTTCTTCCAAGCTGCCTGTACGCGGCATCATGGGTATACCAGTTCTGGAATAGGGGTAAATTTTCTTTGGTTCCTTTCCTGAAATCCTGTAGGTCATTTCACCCGATTGATTGACTGTAAATTCCCCGGCCCTTCCTTCGGTAAGTGCTAATATTGCATCAATACATGTCAGTCCAAACCCTTGCATGGCCACCTTAGCACCGGGTTCGATATGCTCCAAAGCCAGATGTGTAGGGTATATAAAATCAATAAAACGGTTACTCTGAATTTCTTCCAAAAAGCCGGCCCCACATCCAAGATGTCCCGTGGTCAATAAAATTTTATTGAATTCCGGATAGTCACACGAATTATTTCCCTCGGTATAAAGTCGGTATTTATTTTCTGCTTTTTCAATACCTGTAACCGTGTAAATATGTTTGACCAACTCGATATTAGTAGGCAAACGACTACAAAGTCGGGCAAAACTTTCCATCAAATAAGTACCAACCAACGCTCTGGGAGCAAATGCTTCATCCTTTGCCTCCCGGGTATACTCAGGTTTGCTTTGCAACCAGCTTACAAAATCCGGTGTAGGCTCCAGAATGGCCGGTGGTCCCTCGTCCGTCCAGCAATTGATATTGCTATTGGCATAATTCATCAACAAATAGGAAGGTTGATCCGGCCGGTAAACATTCCCTGCAGCAAAGAATTTATTTTGATTGAAAAGATGTATAGCTACCGGATCTTGGACTTTTCGGGCTTTCAGCTGCGCCAACAGGCGTTCAAAAGCATAAAAACCCTTAGGTCCGAAGCCAACGATAGCTACATTAAATGTTCTTTGTTTCTCTTTAGTCACAGTCCTTACCATCCAATGGAAGAATTCACATTCATTTTACTTTTAGGGAAATGCGTCGCTACCCAATCCATATTATAAATGGTGTCGAGGTACCGCTCTCCCCTATCTGCCAAAAGAAACACACAATTGCTGTCCTTGGGGATGTATTTGATGTACCTGTTGATGGCTGATATGACACCACCGGTAGACCCTCCACAAAGTATGCCTTCTTTTTTGAGCAAGGACCAACAGCCTTCAACACAATCCAGGTCACTCACCTTTATATGACCTTCAAATTTTTTCTTGTCGATAAACTGTGACTGCACGCCTGCACCATGTCCCGGTATCAATCTCGGTGCTGCTTTCCCTCCAAACAAGACACTCCCAATTGCATCCACCGCTATAATTTTGGTGGCCGGATTATTCTCCGCAATGTAATTGGCATAACCCATCAAGGTCCCACAGGTACTCGTGGAGACAAAGAGATAATCTACGGCTCCGCCCAAGTCTCTCAAAATTTCCTCAATGGTTTTATGATGTGCCATCGGGTTATTAGGATTCCCATATTGGTTGGTCCAGAAACTATTGGGTATGCTTTGCAAAAGCTCTTGAACCCTATTCAGGCGGGCAGCAAGAAATCCTCCTTTTTTTGTTGGCTCCTTTACGTATTCCAACCGAGCCCCATAGGCCTTCAGTAGTTTCTCTGTATGTGCATTCAAGTTAGGATCCACCACCACAATTAATTTTAAGCCATAATGAATGCAAGCTTGGGCAAGACCTAAGGCCATATTGCCCGAGCTGGATTCTATAATGGTATCCCCTTTTTTTATTTCTCCTTCTTCAATTGCTCTTTTAAGCATAAAGATAGAGGTTCTGTCCTTTAGGCTACCTGAAGGGTTGGCCGCTTCTAATTTCCCAAAGAAAGTTGCCCCACTGCTCGGAAAAAGTTTGTCCAAACGTACCAGGGGAGTCTCTCCTATCGTTGCCACAATATCACTGGCAACATTCATCGCATTTGCTGTCGTAATCATACCCGTTCTGTTTTAATCGATGGAATCCAAACTAATTAATAATTTATATTCATTTAATCCATAAATTTTATGCCAGTTTATCTGTAGGCATTCGTCTTACCATTCCAGAAAACCTGACTTTCCCATTAATTTTTCATTCCACACTAACTAAAATCTCTACGAGGATGTTTAAAAGTCACATGTTATCCGTCGAAAAGGCGTTCAATGGAAAAAGATTATTTTTTATTGATTTTCAGCCTTATTCAATTATTTTCCACTATTTTCAATTAAAATATTAATGGTGACTACCCACCAAACTAGTACCGGGTTAAATATTCAATAAAATGGAGAGAAGATTGATCAAGTGGAATCAAAGCCTATATAAACTTGGGGATCTCTTTAACAAATAGCGTTCACAAAAAATCTTATTGAGGCCATTTTTCACTCAATACCAAAGAAACTACTACCGAGAAAATACCGGATGGATCATGCTAGGTTCAGTTATTTAAATACGTTCCACATCAAATTTTCCGTTCCCGAAACTGCGTCTTGATTTTGGCAGTTTGTTGCCTTTTTCCACAACACTGCTGACAAAATCTTACCGAAAACAAAATTGAAAAAGTCATATCCCT
>TARA_R110002167_G_scaffold2303_4_pt1 | contig 15929 bp, 20 predicted proteins | sample TARA_R110002167 | Tara Oceans TARA_R110002167 (sample SAMEA4398238) | marine metagenome | biome: Polar Biome; feature: [MES] marine water layer (ENVO:01000295) within the mesopelagic zone...; material: water (ENVO:00002006), including particulate matter (ENVO:01000060) such as...... | reverse complement strand
ATTAGACTTACATGGATACAAAGTCCACGATGCTTGGAAACAATTTAACGATTATGTTGAATCTTCGTATGATAAAGGTTTTAAGAAATTAACGATTATAATAGGACATGGAAAAATGTCAGCTGAAATAGATGGATGGGTTACAGCAAATCCATTAACAATGTCAGTACACCAAAATACTCCAAACACTGGAGAATTTACTGTTAAACTTAAAAAGAAGAAATCACACACAACAGAATCAGATAAAGAAAGCAAAAAGCCTAGCAGACTTGCAACAGAGGCAGATATTGCCCAATTAGTTGCAAAGTGGAACAACTAGACAAAGAGGAAAGATAATGGAAACCTGGGAACACATGCTATCCAACAGGAGTACAACATTTGCTTGGTCCGATAAAGAGGTACCAAAAGAAATGATACAATCAATGCTAGATGATTTGCATGCACATGCACCTAGTAAACAAGCAATGATGCCCTATACTATTAGTATATTAGACTGGAGCAATCCAGTTGCCAGAAATACAATATTTGAAAACACTCACAGAAACAAAGAAGACCATGTACTTAATGATTTAGGGAATTCACAGACATTAGCACCTTGGTTGTTAGCATTCTCTCCACGTTTACCAGTTGAAGATGATAATATTGAATCCTATGAAGGCCAGTCAAAAAGTGATTTCTTTTTAAAAATGGCAAACTTAGAAATAGGTATTGCAAGTAGTTTTATGGTATGGAGCGCAGCGGCACGTGGACTTAGCACAGGTTATTGTGCATGTTTAAACGAACTGCCTGGATCCAAAGATAAAATAGAACAAGTTTTAAATCCTAATACACCTGCAGATGATCTGCCAATGCCTGGAGTATCAGTTTTAATTGGTGTTGGATATAAAGATAAAGAAGCAAAAAAATGGCTTGATCCACGAACTGGAACACAAAAAGAATTCCCTGATACAAACTGGAAACGTCCACCGCCGTCAGTTTATGTAAACTGGCTATAGATAGTATCCTCAAGCATACTTAAATTCTTAATATTTATTGATATATATTGTACTAACGAATCACCTGGTATTTCTGGTATTACAGCGTGGCGATCTTTATGCGTTATAGTGAATGTATCTGGACTATTAGTATACATTACCATTGGATTAACGTGTGGCATTATTATAGACGCAATTTGATAATGTGTTATCACATCAGTCCCATCTCCTAAACCTTCAACTAATGTTAAACACGGTAATGTCCGTGTATATATGTACGTTTCAATTGCTTCGTCATCTTGTATTGCATCAGACAGGTGTGTTTGCCAAACATGTATATTATATCTACCAGCCCCTTCGTCCCAAACTGCAACTGGAAAAATACTTGGCGTCATTTCGCCTTGTCGATCGGTCCAAAAATGGTCTAACATATCTATGTAAGGATTTTCAGCATCCCCATCTCTTCCTAGGTTCTGCGGTACACATCCAATTATAAATTCACAATTTGCATAGGTAAATGTTAATAGTTTTCCAGGTTGTCCATTATCAAACTGTGGCTTACTGCTTGGCAAGTCTATACTATCAGTTAACTTTACTTCATTATTTTTAGATATCACAATAGACCCTCCGACTTCTCCCATTCTTTTATCAGTAAATGTTGATTGTACAAAGTTGATCTTAAGTTTCCAATATGAAAATTTATACCCTGATGATTGTGGGTAGTCAAGACAATGAGTAAGATACACTAGAAAGTCATTAAAGTATGATTCATTAACACGTTCGATAAACACTAAGTCTAGTGGATTAGTTGTGTTTTCAAATTCTTGCATTATTACGTCAGTTAGAAGATGCCATCTATCATGTTGTTTACTACCTGGCATATGGCACCAATCTATCATTGATATTTTTAAAATGCCTAAATGTGTGTTGGTATAGTCTTCCATACTGTATTTATGCATAAAAAAGATGCAAAAAGATGAATTAAGTGGTTGACAAGTAAGACATCTTGCCGTATAATAGTAGTATAAGTTAAACAAAAGGAACAAAGCATGTTACAAGAAATTAAAGACCTTAAAGTAATTGATGTAATTGGTGGAACTTTAATGATGCTGTTCGCTCTAGGGTGGATTGATGTATTGTGGATGTTTGGTGTAGAAAATAGTAAAGAGTATACATGGTGGAATTTTATTTACTTGATGGGGCAATAAAGACTTGACAAGTGAAAATAATTACTGTAACATGTATGTATAAGTCAACTAAAAGAAGGAAGTAAAAAATGTCAACTATATCAGAAACACGTACCGTTAAGATTAGTGAAGCAACAATCCTTATTACACGAGCGTTTAAAAAGAAGCGCCCTGTGTTTTTATGGGGTCCTCCAGGAATTGGAAAATCAGAACTAGTTAAAGAGATCGGCGATTCAGGCGCTCTCGGAAATACACTAGTTATCGACATGCGTCTTGCATTGTTTGAGCCTACAGATTTACGTGGGTACCCAGTGCCTAATATGGAAACAGGTGTTATGCAATGGCTTCCGCCAGCAGACTTGCCAAGCAAGGAACTAGCAGCAAAGTATGATACAGTAATTGTATTCCTAGACGAGATGAACTCAGCCGCACCAAGTGTGCAGGCAGCGGGTTATCAATTAATTTTAAATCGACGTATTGGACAGTATGTACTTCCAGATAACGTTGTAATGATTGCCGCAGGTAATCGTGAGACAGACAAAGGTGTTACTTATCGTATGCCTAAGCCACTTGAGAATCGTTTTGTACACTTTGAATTACGTGTAGATTTTGCAGACTGGTTGTCATGGGCTGTAATGAATAAAGTAGACGCAGACGTTGTTGGCTACCTTTCATTTGCTAAAGGTGATCTTTACAACTTTGATCCACAATCAAGTTCACGTGGATTTGCTACTCCTCGAGCATGGACATTTACTTCAGAACTAATTGAAGATGCAGATGACCTTGCAGAAGGCTTGCAAACAGATTTAGTTGCAGGTTGTGTAGGAGAAGGTATTGCTGTTAAGTTTATGGCACACCGTAAGATTGCAGGCGACTTGCCAGATCCAGTTGAAGTATTGGATGGCAAAGTTAAGACAATGAAGTCTACAGAAATTAGTGCCAAGTATGCACTAGCTACTTCAATGTGTTATGAGCTACGTGATCGTAGTATTAATGGAGAGAAGTCAGGTAAGATGGACCTCTACCACAAGAGCTTTAGTAACATGCTTGGGTTTATGATGGATAACTTTGAGACTGAAATGGTTATCATGGCTAGCCGGGTTGCAATGCAACAATATAAGCTAGTACCTAAGCAAGACAAAATTGAACGATTTGAGGAGTATTTCTCAAGGTACGGTCGTTTGGTACTTGATGCGTAATACATATCTTACGCCCAAGTTGAGGGAGGGAGAGACAGTTGACCTCTCCCTTTACTCACCCCGAGAACGTACTAATATTCGTTTATATGGTTTAGATTTTAAAGATGCTACACCAGCTGATATATTTGAGTATAAAACTAAATGGTCGTCAACTGCAACTGAAGTATCATTAAGAGGTGGATTAGATAAAGCAACAAGGTGGTGTAGAACACATTGCTTTCAACAGGATTTTAAGATAACAAAGTATGCTAAATCAGATGATTCACATGCAATTTACTTTAAAAACGCAGAAGAAGCCATGCTGTTTAGGCTTTCTAATTAAAATAATAGGTTGACTTTAACTTAACTAGATGCTATAATATTACTATATGTTAGAAACAATTGAAAAAACTGAAGCTACGGAGATTACACAAATGCAAAAGACAGCAGCAGAGCGTATTACACAGTCTAGAGTACGGTTGTTACTTACAAAGCCATTCTTTGGTCAACTAGCAACACGTCTTCGTTTAGAAGATGCGAGTGATTATATTCCTACCGCAGCTACAGATGGACGCAGGTTTTTATACAATGTAGAGTTTGTTCAGTCACTAAGTGATCCAGAACTAGACTTTTTAGTTGGACATGAAGTATTACATGTTGTTTATGATCATATGGAAGCACGTGGTGAACGAGATAAAATGGTTTACAATGCCGCAGCTGACTTTAACATTAACATGACACTAGTTGAACATCATGTTGGAGAACCTATTAAAGACGATAAACTACAAGGCGGTAAGATTTGTTTAGATTGGAAATATCGTGGAAATAACTCTTACGAAATTTATGATAAACTAATTGAAGAAGGCGCTGGACAAGAAGGCGGAATGGATGTACACTTAGAAGTTGGCGATTCAGATGATGATGCTGATGGACAAGGTGGACAAGGTGGTACTCAAAAAGTACAAATGTCAGAAGAAGAAAAGAAGGCACTAAAGGACGAAATTAAACAGGCTGTAATACAAGCGGCTCAAAGTGCTGGACCTGATGTACCTGAAACAGTTAAACGTATGATTAGCGAACTTATTGCACCTAGAATGGATTGGCGTGATGTACTACGTACTCAATTAGAAAGTAGTCTACGTAGTGACTTTACATTTATGCGCCCAAGTAAACGTTCAGGAGAAGTTATTTTTCCAGGTATGAACAAAGACGAAGAATTAAACGTTGCAGTATTTTTAGATACATCAGGTAGTATTAGTCAATCAATGTTACGTGACTTTCTAAGTGAAGTACAAGGTATTATGGATCAATATCAAAGTTACAAAATTACTATTGCACAGTTTGATACTGCCGTGTATAGTGCAGAAGTATTCACAAGTGATGACGGACGCACAATGAACGAATATGAACTTAAAGGCGGAGGTGGTACTGATTTTGATGTAGTGTTTAACTACATGGCAGAACATGACATCGATCCTGATCAAATGGTAATGTTTACAGATGGATATCCATGGGGTTCATGGGGCAACGCAGACTATTGCGATACATTGTTTGTAATACATGGCGATAAGAATCGTTCAATTGAAGCACCATTTGGTGTTACAATACATTATGATGTAGCTGCGTAGATGGGCGATAAAGTAAATATTCGTATTGTAAAGAATGGCGGTAGCCTAAGTGAGTTAGATTTAACTCTTATTAAAGATACAGACATCTTAATAAAGATGATGCGTAATAGAATTTTAGTAGTTGCAGATAGCAAACAAAGTGACATTGATTGGGACCTGTTAATGGCTAGAGCGCAAGGGTTTTATCATATTAGACCTATTGATAGAGATAATATGGTATTCCAAGTATGGTTTGAACGTGAAAACGATCTAAATCAGTTCGAGAAGCAACTAATGTTAGAAAAGCTCGCAACAGCTTAGATAAATAAACATAGTACTTAATTATTTAAAACTCAAAACGGAGAATATACAAATGAGCAAAAAAGAAACACCAGAAGTAAAAGAAACACCACAAACACCTGTTAACGAGATTCAAATCGCTGACATTGTTATGGCTTGCAATATTATTGATCTTGCAACCCAGCGTGGAGCTTTCAAAGCCGCTGAAGCCGGACAAGTCGGAACATGCTTTGAAAAACTAGTAGCCTTTGTCAAGGCGAATACACCAGAAGAAGTAGCAGAAGCGAATGAAGCAGAAGCTCCTAAGGAGAAATAAAATATGGCAAATTTAAAACATGTAGGACAGATTATTAACACACAAAAACGTGTGATAGTAGTCTTCCGTGAAATCCCAGATGACACGAATAACTGTCTAGTAGTAGACACTGACGCAGCGCCAGATTGGATGCACGATGATTTGATCACAGCAGTGGAGTCAAATGGAGCACAGGCAAGTGCAAACTTTTATGAGTATGCACAACGTTCAGTGTTCACAGACGGTACTAATATGCTGCAAACATTGCACGAGCAAGGGCGTTTAAATAAACACCCAACTAGTAACATTGCAATGACACCTAACAATAGTGTATCAGTTAATTTAGCAGAACTTAATACGTTAATTGCTACTGAAACAGATGGTAAACCAGTTGTAGTTCCAGACGATACAGAGCTAGGCGCTGCATCAACTGCCGCTTCGCTGGATATGAATGCTATTGCAGCAAGTGTACCTATGTCGGAAACACCAATCGATGATGGAGATTTGGCAAAGGGGATGCTAGCACAAGCCGAAGGGTTTTTAGCTGAAGCAGAAACTTTAAAAGCTCAAGCATATGATTTGGATCCTTCACTAAAACCAAAACGTGGAAGACCAGCTAAAGTAACTGCTGAGTAAAGCTAAACGTGGTAAATACCACTATAAATAGTGTCATTTTATAAGAGGATTAGTGGGATGCCAATTGAGCGTAAAGATAGATCGTTTGACATAATATTCGATCAAGTGTCACTAGACCATGTACCCGCAGAATACATACTTGAAATTAGTATTGAGTTAATGGACGGAAGTTGCGTCTCAATGACTAAAGAAGATCTTGTAGAGATCGAACGTTCAGGTAAAGATATTGTAAGTCATTTAATGAAAGACGATATCAAAGATATTCAAGTTAAAATAGATTTTGAACTAGTCAAATCGGATGTTTTAAACGGCGTAGGTGGATTTCTAGGAAAGTATTTCAAATAGATAAAGAGGCCTTAGGGTCTCTTTTTCCTAGTACAAGGATTAGTAGATGTCACAATCAAACATATGGTTCGCAGGTGTGCCTGGCAGTAAGTGGAGTGGAATTGATATTCAACTTCGTGAAGCTATAGGCGCAGATGTAACAGACGAAACTCCTGAACGTACTCAATATCATAGACCCAGAAACCCAACAGACACAAACAATGGCCACCGCGGTAGCTATTGGGGCCCTGGTATGGGGTGTGGTGAGGACTGGACAGACTTTAACTTTGTTGAGCCTCACAAACTACAAGACGATATTGATTCAGTATTCTCTGGTACAGGTCCTCGAGTAATAAAAAGTCATTTCTTTGCTAGACATTTCAACTTAGATTATTTATATAATCACTTTCCAGGTGACTACATTGTATTGTGTTATCGAGAAAATCAAAAAAGTTTTGCATGGTGGAGTGAAGTAATGGACTTTGATAAGGACCATTATCCGGACTACCGTCCTGGTTACACAGACTACAATACTATGCGTGAACATATCTGGAAAGAGAATGCAAAGATAACTGACTTTGCAATGTGTAAAGGTATGACATGGGACAAATATGATGTTCATAAGTTTGACAAGATTGCAGGCTTTGATATTGCTAAGGCTAAATACATGGACAATAGATGGGACGATGTCTACATCTCAATTTGTAAAATCCCGGAGTAATAAATGCCTTCACCTTTTAAGCAACCTTGGCACTTTGATAAGTTCAAAGAAGATCAAGAAGGCGAGTACGTTAAGATAGTTGGAGTACTTACAGGCAACTGGAAGGACGAAGTAGAACTAGCACGTAGCAAAGGTGTAACAGATCAAAACTACAACGAACAACGGTATGAGCATGCGGCTAACACTAAAAGTGAAAATCACATCGCAGAAGATACTGAGAATCCAGATGGAAATCCTAAGGCAACTATGTTTCGTAAAGTTAATTACGATCAGTTTCCAGGAGAGTTTTCAAAGTTTAATCATATTACAGACATGTTACAGTTTAACACCACAGAGAAACTAACATGTAAATTTAATGATCAATATCCAAATGATCAACTTATGTGGCACATTGATAACTTACCAGGTAATCCACGTGCAGAGCGTGTACTAGACAATCCAGAATTTAAGTATCAACATCCAGATAAAATACGTTTTTTAATAACACTAGAAGATCACGAACCAGGACAAATATTTCAATTTGGTAATCTTGTATACACACAATGGAAAGCAGGAACAATATTTGCATGGGAGTGGAGCACATTGCCACACATTACATGGAACGGTAGCTGGTATAAAAGACCTTGTTTGCAAATAACTGGAACTGCAACAGAGGCTACTTGGGATCTAATAAATACAGGTACAGAACACACAGAGTACAATATACACGGAGCAATTAATGAACAACACTGAATCAGAACATGATCACCCATTACCATCAGAAACATTCTGCATCTTACCTTGGATACATTTAAGTACACGACCTGATGGAAGTATGCGAGTTTGTTGTACTGCAAACGCCAGTTCAGTAGGCGCAACAAACGACAAAGTACACGGTGGGAGAGTAGGTATTCTTAAAACAGAAGATGGAAAACCAGCTAACCTTAATACAACAGACCTAACTACGGCATGGAACAATACATACATGCGTGGAGTACGTTCACAAATGCTAGCAGGCGAACAACCACCTTCGTGTACAAAATGCTTTAAAGAAGAAGCAGCTGGACACAGATCAAAACGTCAATGGGAAACACAATACTGGATGAACAATGGGATTGATGTTGACGAGTTAGTAGCTGAGACATATGCAGACGGATCAACAGATAGCAAATTACGTTATATTGATATCCGTATGGGTACAAAATGTCAACTAGGTTGTGTTATGTGTAGTCCACATGATTCATCTGGTTGGGTAAAAGACTGGAATAAACTGTATCCACAAATTACAAACGAAAGCCTTAAACAAACTATGGTTTGGGAAAACAAAGGTAAAGAGTTTGGTGCCAGTTATAATTGGCATAAAAACAATCCAGATTTTTGGGATCAGTTTTATGCACAAATTCCATACATGCGTCAGCTATACTTTGCAGGTGGCGAATCAACAGTTATTGAAGAACATTACGAGATCCTAGAAAAAGTAATTGAAATGGGATATGCACATCAAATAGAAGTACGCTACAATTCAAATGGTGTTGAACTTCCTGATCGTTTATTAGAGCTGTGGAAACCGTATAAGAAAGTACGTTTCCACTATTCAATTGACAGCATTGGTGAGATGAATGATTATATTCGTTACCCAAGTGAATGGAAACATCAACTTAAAATGTTTGAGCGTTTAGATCGTGAAACATCTAACAACGTAGAAATTACAATTGCGTGTGCAGTTAATGCGCTTAACATTCACTACATTCCAGACTTTCTTAAATGGAAACTGCAATCAGACTTGAAGAAAACCAACATGTGGCCCTTTGGTGCTGGTGGTATTAACTATCACTTTGTATACTGGCCAGGACACTTGAACGTTAAAGTATTACCAGACGAGTTCTTAGATAAAACAGAAGCCAAGTATGAAGAATTCATTGAGTGGTGGACTGAGAATTGGGAACTAGGAGTTCCAAGTTGGCACAAAGGTAAAGTAACCAAACAACAATGGTTAGACGCAAGCTACGGAATCAAACGTTTGCGTGGTATGATTAGCTTTGCACGTAGTGAAGACTGGAGTCAACGCTTACCAGAATTTAGAGAATATTTAACTAAGCTAGATGACATGCGTGGAACAGATTTCCGCAAGACATTCCCTGAAATGGCTTACTTAATGGACGAACCAAAGGACGAAAAATGATATACATATTAGTAGCACTAAAAAGCGAATTTCCTAATATCGAAGAGTTGGATGAAAGTAAATTTAAAGTATGGTATACAGGTGTTGGAAAAATTAACGCAACTGTAACAGCAACATTGGCCGCCAACCAAAAAGATTGTGAACGTATAATCAATTATGGAACAGCAGGATCATTATATTCAGAACTACTTGGCAAACTGTTAGAAGTAGGCGTAGTACGACAGCGTGATATGGATGCAAGGCCTGCAGCAGTATTAGGCGTCACACCATTTGAAAATACTGAAGTCGGTGGCGACATTACATTAAGCGACAACAAGTGTGTACTAAGCACAGGTGATAACTTTGTAAAAGATCCACCTGAACTAACTAGTCATCTAGTTGATATGGAAGGCTACGCTATTGCTAAAGTAGGCAAGATATTTAGCAAGCCAACTATGTTACTTAAATATGCCAGTGATATGGCAGACGCAGATGCACCTAAGACTTGGCAAGATAATCAAGGCAAAGGCGCTGGAATGTTTTTAGAATTACTTAAACAAATATAATGCATGAATTTGATTATATCATTGATAAAATAAACGCTGCAGAATTGCTTACTAGTCCATACGAGCATGTATGGATTGATAATTTTTTAAGCGCCGAACACTATGATCAGTTAGTAAAAAATTATCATGCTCAGCAGTTTGCATCTAGAGATGATGACCATAGTACTAGTGCTAATGTAGAATGGCAACCATTTAGAGAATTTATACAAACATCTAAATCATTGTATGATGCAATGCAAACTAAATTAACAGCTACTAGATTATGGGATGATATAAATAAAATTGTTAACATTTATCTATGGGATAATCCAGAACACTATATACATTTACATAGTGATGCTAACGGTAAAGAAATGATACAATGGCATATATACATGCCCGATATAGATTATAAAAAATATGGAACAATACTTTGCAAAATAGATAAAGATAGCTATAATGAAAATAATGATAACTGTTTTGACATTTTAGAAAGCAAAGAACTACCACTAACACGAAACTCTTTTCTTGCATACGGACGCAACGCAAATGCTGATTACCATTATACCGAACCAGGTGATCGAGTAAGAAAGAGTTTATTAGCGAGATACATATGAAAAATAAAGACAACGGCTTTTGTGCATTACCATTTGTACAATATAGTACATATAACGGTGGACGTTATAGGTTATGTTGCATGGCCAAAGAGCCCGACGAAGTAGTTGACCAAGAGAAACTAGGCATTGACGGAACATGGAATCACGATTACATTAAAGATGTACGTAAACGCATGACCAAAGGTGAATGGTTGCCAGAGTGTAGTGAATGTCTACACTTAGAGAAGAACAATATTGTTAGCTCTAGGCAATGGGAAAACGAAGTATGGGACAACGTAATTGACGAAGTGGTAGCTGATGCTTCCGTCAACGATTGGAAGGTTGAACAACCCTTACAATTTGATTTCAGGCTTGGCAATTTGTGTAATTTACAGTGTCAAATGTGCAACAAAGAAGCATCACACTTAGTGAGTGTGGAACGTGCAACAATGGTACAAAGCGGACTCGGAGCGAACCATCCCGACTGGCACGGACAGATTGCAGACAAGAAGCAGGCTCTTCTTCAACCTGGAATAGACTGGGCGAGCTTCAAGGACATGATAGGGGAAGCTCGTAAAATAAAACTAATAGGCGGGGAGCCAACGGTAGCACCAGACATGTTTAAGTTGCTAGATCTCGCAGTAGAATCCGGACACGCTGATCACATTGAACTTAGTTTCTATACTAACATCACGAATATGCGTGACCGTTGGTTAGAGCAATTAGGGAAGTTCGAAAAAGTGATTGTAAACTGCTCCTTGGAAGGCATGGGGGATATGAACGACTATATGAGACCGCCTTCCAAGTGGGCGTCTGTTTGGAAAAACTTTGATAAGCTAGTTAAGTTTTCAAACACCAAAGCAGGCAAATGTATTAAAGTAAGAATTACTACAGTTAACCAAGTTTCCAATGCATTGCACACTGTAGATTTTTGGAGACATATGCATGAATACCAATGTAAAAATGACAAGGGTATTGGCATGAGTACAAATCAATTAGTTGAACCTCATTACTACAGCATGGCACATAGTCCACAATGGTTACGTGACGAGCAAGAAAAGCAAGTATTAGAGTTTTTAGAAGAGATTAAAAACAGTCCACACTTTACTGATTATGAGGAACCGTTAATGGAAATGGTTAACTTTGGTAAAGATCCAGACCATGTATACAATCCAGAAATAATGAAACAGTATGTAGAAGTGACAAACAACTACGATATATTCCGTGGACATAATATAATGAATGTTGCACCGGAGTTTGAACGAATTAAAAACCTATGAAGAAAATTGCATTTATAGGCGACAGTTTTAGCGCCTATAAACATACAGGTCAGTATAAAAATCACTGGTCATGGAAATTAGCACAACAATTCCCTCAATATGAATATTATAATTATGGCGCCGGCGGCGTTGGAGCAGACTACTGTCAGTGGTGTATGTTGGATGCAAAAAGACGGGAAGTAGACATCGTCTTTATTAATAGAACGTATCTTTCACGTACATCATTACTTAATGGCGATTGTGATTTTGAGTTTAATTATGAACCTATATCTCCTTTGTATTCTGTTTTAGAACTTGATAAACTTCAGCACATGTGGTATAGTGCATCGAATGACTTTTATTCAACAATGCACGACAAGGGAGGCCCCTGGTCTGCAAAAGATGAAGCTCACATGGGCATTGCTTTAAGATGTAAGGCTTTATCATCAATGTATCAAGACCATAACATGAAATGGTTTGATAATGTTAAAAATCTTTATAATTTTAAACATATAATACCGCTTGAGTTAATTGATGATGGAACAAATGATGGATCAAATGCTTTTGCAATGATGGCCGCAGCACACAATGTTCACAAACGAGATACAAATGCATTGTTTCATGCCGGCCTAACTGTATCTCTAACTGATACACACTGGTCTCCTTATGGAAACGATTGGGCATTAGAAAATTACATTTTATCAGAAGAAACTGTTAATATATTAGATATGTATGTTTAAAGGTCTGTGTAGTTCAAATGCGCTTTACTAGCGTAGTAATGGTACATTACTTGCTCAGCTTCAACTAATGGATGATCTATGCTTAGATCGCTGAATATGCATGCTGCATACGCATCTATGTTATCATCTGTTATACGAAAATAATCATCATTGCCTATATCTGCATCTAAATTCAATTCATAATCCTTGCTTGTAACCGTCTGTAGTACGCTACAATCGTCTATGTCTAACGAGGCTGGCATGAACCCACTTAGTAGTACAATCACCCGTGTATGGCGGTCTAAGCCCTTCTTAATGCACCTTTTTAAGCTATCTTCATTGCGCCATGCACTGTGCATTATATTATTAGCACCTAGTCTATACAACCAAGCCTCTGTTAAATTACCTATGCGTGGTCCTAGTTTAGCATAATGCCTATCCTTTTGGAAGTTATTATATATAACATAACATGTATCACTATCGGGATCTGGATTAGCAACCGTATTACTTCTACGTCTACCTACACGAAATAAGATACTTTGTTTGTGTTTAGACACTTCGGGTACATCATGCCAACTCCAAGGGTCAGCAACAATGCTATAAAATAGATTTGGATAACATGGAATTTGTTTTGTAACTTCCAAACACTTATCTAGTAATCTTGCACCTTGATTCTCATTCATGTATATTTGACTAGTAACTAACCAACGCATATCTTTTAAGTCGTTGTGTTCTTCTAACCAGCTACCTCTTTCATCATAATGAAAGCTAGTATAAAAGTGATCGTGCTTTACATCTCTACCCACTGCATCAAATTTAATAGCAGGTAGTTGACCTTCAATAAACTTCATTAAGTCTAGATCGTATAACTCTGCAGGCGCACTATAGTTGCCATGTAGACTACTGTCGTGTTCGCTTACTTCTGGATTACTACAGTATTCTTTTATCCATGCTATTGGATATTCTTCACTGTACTTTTTAAAAATATCTGCAGGTAGATAATCGTTAATAATTGTATGTCGAATACTACTCAAGACCTTTAACCCTCTCTACCATACAACGCTCAGGTTGTAATAAACTATGGTTCATAATGTCGGCTTCAAAGCACTGTAATTTTGCACCAAACACAATTTGATGTGTAATCCATTGTGCATTAAAGAACCAGACATCACCCGGATCAAAAGTAATATAATGAAGCGGGTGATGAAATTGGTCCCATTTCTTATCATTCCATACGCATCTATTACGCATTTCAGATATGAAACTATGTATGTTGGTTTTATCTAGTTCTTCTAGATTAAACTCATCTTTGTACTTGTACCACATTTGTTCTAAGTCTGGACCAAAAGTTAATACACGTGGACGTTTTCTATCTAAGTTAACAAACATGCGAATCTGTTGTTCAGCGCCTGTGTGTTGCTCATCTAATTCATCTAAGTGTAATTTGTTTTCAACCAGCATATTATATCTGTGGCTTAGCATACGTTCTGGAGCATCATAACGTGGGAAGAGTGTGTCGAATACTTCGTTCCAGCCGTTATTTGCCTGCTTGTGCTTCTTATGAAATACATCTATTTGTTCTTCGCTCCAGTTTCTTTCATCCCTTAGTCTATCACGCTTTTTAATATGCGAGTTATACCAAGGCATAATCCATTTGTTATCCTTAATAATCCAATCATCTAAGTTATCGTAATAATCGTAGTCTACACCTGGTATAACTAAATTCTTAATTACTACCGGCCAACCACTCTCAAAAGACTTGTATAATTCGTCAGAGTGTGCTATACTATGTATATTAGTTGCATCGAATTCATGTATAGTGATATCACTGGCATTATCTTTGTCGAGGGCTATTCTAGTCATGTTATGATTCCTTTGATTTTAACATTATTATGTAGTAGTTTAATGTGGATAAATATATTTATGCAAAACAAAAAGAGGTAATTTTAAAAATGACAACACCAGCAGTTAATGCATGGACAGAGTTTCAACCGTTAAAGAAGGTTATACTCGGCGCTCCATTCCCACCAGAAACATTTGATTGGCACAAAGATGAAGAAACACGCAATGTTATGCGTACTATCTTTAAAGAAACAGAAGAAGATATTAATGAGCTAGAGAAGATTTTAGTTGCAAGAGGCATTGAAGTATTACGTCCTACTAATATATTTACAATCACAGGCGAAGAGCAAATACAACTTCCATGGATGAGCTGTGGGTTTCCTAACCACCCACTTATGCCACGTGATACATTAATGCCATATGGTAATTCAGTATTTGAATGTTTTACAGGTGGTGATAATAGATATTTTGAAAACCTAGCATATTACGATCATATGGTAGAATTATACAAGCAAGGCGCTGACTGGATTAGTATGCCAGGTGCAATGGTACGTGGCGGCATTGGATACGACACATACTCAGCAGAACAAAAAGTTTTATTCCATGCAGCAAATATGATTAAATGTGGAGATACAATTTTGTTTTCACAAGCATGGGAAGAAGATAACAAAAAAGGCAAAGGCACACTACTAGGCAAAGAGTGGATGAAACGTGAAATTACACAACGTTACCCAGGCACACGTTTCCTTGATATTAGCACTGGCGGACACGCAGATGGAAAAATTGCGTTACTTAAACCGGGTGTACTAATGACATGGAATGCAAGTTGGGTTCCAGAAGAAATGAAAGATTGGACTATTATTGAAGTAGAAGATGACCACGAAATGCCACAGGACTTTGTAGAAACCCGTAAACGCAGATACTATAAAGAGTATGTTGAGAAATGGTTATCACATTGGGTTGGATATGCAGACGAAAGCGTATTTGATGTTAACGTGTTATCGCTAGATGAAAAGACAGTAATCTGTACAGGACGCAATGACGCTGCTTTTGCAGAAATGGAAGCTAATGGCATTGAGCCTATTGTATGGCGTTTCCGTCATCAGTACTTTTGGGATGGTGGTATTCACTGTTTAACAAGTGACCTAGTCCGAGAGGGCGACAGAGAGAACTACATTGACTAAAGATTTTAATTGGGGTAAGCAAGTTACCAACCTGCAAATAGATATTACAAGTTTTTGTAATGCTAGGTGTGGTGCTTGCATACGAAATAAAAACGGCGACGAAGTTAAAGAAGAACTTATACTTGAACATTTTGATATGGAAGTATGGGAACGTTTGGCTAGTGAAGATACCCGTGGTTGGTTTATTGGTGACTTAACGTTGAATGGTAATTGGGGCGACCCAATGATGCATCCAAAGTTAGTACAGATGCTAAATATATGGACCAAGTATCATCCAGAAAGTAGTTTGTACTTGCATACGAACGGAAGTATGCGTAGTGAAAAGTTTTGGAATGACATGGCAAAAGCATGCAGAAGATTTACAAATCATTTAGTTGTGTTCTCAGTTGATGGCATGAAAGATACACATGCAATATATCGTA
>TARA_R110002167_G_scaffold44383_1_pt1 | contig 15945 bp, 25 predicted proteins | sample TARA_R110002167 | Tara Oceans TARA_R110002167 (sample SAMEA4398238) | marine metagenome | biome: Polar Biome; feature: [MES] marine water layer (ENVO:01000295) within the mesopelagic zone...; material: water (ENVO:00002006), including particulate matter (ENVO:01000060) such as...... | reverse complement strand
GGGATGCAGTGGTTTATTCCAACGGCAGCCGACCCAACCGTCCGAATCCAGGAGCGCTAGATGACATTGCAAGAATTCAAGGAAAAAACATCGCTTGCCCTGGAAGTAACGGAAAAACTGCTAGGCGTTAGCCAGGATCCCTCAATGGTTAAAGTTAAGAGCCAATTGGAGGCAATTATGGGGGCAATCGACAAAAACGAGCCTAGTTTAGACCTGGCAAATAAGCTTACAATGGCACAGATAATTGTGAGCTCCTACTCTCCGGCGCCGACGTCCGACATTGACCGTTGGGGCCGTTTAATCCTAGAAGTAAACCATATCTACAAAAAATGGAGTCACAAATGAGTAGCCCCTGGAAACTGACAGATTCGGAGCTCTTTGAGGTCGAGCAGAGTCACCGGGAATTGATGGACTCCCAGGCAGACCTGGACGCCCCAATTCGGTGCTCCCTGGATAACGCAAATTTGCGAGCCCGGGCGGAATTCATTGCAGATGAATTGATTAGCCTGGTTGGACATGCCGACGCTGAGGCATATTTTGCGGGGGCATTTAAGACGGCCCAGGCAGATCAGTTTCTACGACTCGGCCTCCAGCCTGGCACGACAAAGAACGAAAACGGCGAGACTTATGTTTTGAACCGTAACCATCGTTGGGCGCGTACCAAAACAGCGGAGCAGCCGCAACGCGGAAAAGGAAAAGGCCGACAGCCGACAGGTTCACGAAAGCCTCCGGCGGATAGGGAATCGAAGAAGGCGCCGCAACGAAAAGCCGATCCAGGGTTTGACGTAAAAGACTACAAGCCCAACGTTGAAGCGGACGCAGACAACGACGGCATTACGGACGCCGCCAGGGTGGGTATGCCGGGCAACGTAGTGCCTCCGCCTCCGAAGAAGATCCCGAGGATCAAAGGCTTGAAAGGCAAGCAGAAGGCCGCCGAGTCCGACCTGGCAAAGCGATGGGAAAAAGACCATCGAAAAATGACGCAAGAGGCCAAAAGCCTGGCGAGGCAGATAAGCAGAGCAAAGGACGGCCCGGACGGCCCGGTGACCTATGGGACGGACGATTTGAAAGCTCTTTCAAAATACTGGTCTTCGGAAAAGCTTGACAAGGATCCTGAAGCCCGGGCGACAAACCGCTCGACATTAAACGTCGCGTTGCACCAGACCGCAAACGCCTACACGAAAGCGGCCTTCTTATCCGAGCTCGACGATCTGCCCGAGGGCGCAAATGTCCTGGTCACTGTCGGCGGTGTCGGTGCGGGGAAAGGCTACGCCCTGAAGATGGTTCCGGAGGCCCAGAAACTAAAAGACAAGACCAGCGTAATCTGGGACAGCGCCGGAGACCAAAACGCAACGGAAAACGTTTGGATCCAGAAAGAGGCAGAGCGAAGGGGATTAAACGTTTCCTATCTGTTTGTGAATGCAGACGCTAAAACGCAATGGGCAAATAAGAAATTCGGAGTAGTCCAAAGGGCGAGAGACCTGGAGGACGGGCGGATGGTCGACGCGAAAATATTTTCAGACAGCTACGACCTGGGGCCGAAGAATCACCAAAAATTCTACGAACGAAACAAGCAAAACCCAAACGCCAGCTTCATGTTTTTGCAGACAGGGGCAGAAATTAAGGAAATTCCCGGGATTCCGCCGGAATCTCTGAACGCAGACCGTAAGGCTATTGAGCAGTTTGCCGTCTATACTATAGACGAGCTTACGGACTTACCCGCGCGGATTCGCGAGGGAGCACTACAAGGTCAAGAAACTTGGAAAGGTGAGGATTGAAAGTGGATAAAAACCCCGAGAAGGCAGAGCCAGTTAATTACGATATAGATATGCCAGGAATGGACGAATATCTAGAAGAAAACAGGAAGTTTCAAGAAATCAAAAACAAGATAGCATCTAAATTTAATGCCGAAACCGATAAGCCAAAACCAGCAGCAAATTAGACAACTGGGCGCAAGCCTGCTTGTTGGGGAGTCCGTCGCGGCAGATATACGCGAAAAGTTTCTCCAGGCTGTCGTTGATGGGGTGGATCTCTATCGCCCAATCTACGAAATTATCGAGGAATTAAAGAAAATCGCGGCGGAGTCTATTCCCGCCCTGGCGACTACTTTCTGGGAGTCAGACGTAGCGGCCTGGTTGGGCGCGTACCGCTTCGGAGCCAACAAGCTGCCGAAGTGGTCGGTGAGCTACATCCGAGAGGCGACGATGGGAGCGGGTGGCGCTGTAGTGCCGTTAAAGCTTTTCGCCGCCGACGCCCTGCCGCCGGTCATTTTCCCGAAGCTTGAAAGGGCCGCTATTTCTTTGATGAAACGCGGGGTGCTCCAACGCCCGGTGTTTGACGAACTTAGCGAGAAGGCCAAGGCCCAGGCGTTTACGGTTGCCGGGGAAATCACGGACGGGACGATTGCACAGATCCGCGACAACCTGGCTCAAATGACAGTTGAGGGGCCAGCCCTGCCAAAATTTAAAAGGTTCCTGGGCAAAAAGCTTAAAACAGGTCTGCTTGGCCCGGGGCATGTCGAAACGGTATATCGGACAAATCTAATGGCAGCCTACCGGGACGGGCGCGAGTCACTTGTCCAGGATCCAATCGTAAGCTCGATTTTTCCTTACCAGGAATATCTGCCAATCACCGACGGGCGAGTGCGCCCCGAGCATTTAGCCCTGGGCAAGCTTGGATTAAATGGAACCGGCGTTTATCGCCGAGACGATCCGTTCTGGGATCTGTTCACCCCGCCTTGGGGCTACAATTGCCGTTGCGGCACAAACCTGCTGACCATTCGCTCGGCAGCCAGGAAAGGCGTCAAGGAAGCTCAGGCATGGTTAAAAACTGGAGCTCCTCCCGTAATTCCTGCCTGGCAAATAGACAAAATACCGTTTCCGAGCTACCCAGGTTTTGGGCAGCGATCTGGGATATTAGTGAGCTAAATGGGAATCAAGTTAAAAGTTAATGACGTGGCTGTTTTAAACGCCGCACAGGCATGTAGGAACGCTAACGCCTCGCCGCCCTGGTTAGACACGGTCAACCAGGTCAAGCTCTCAATTGGGAAAGAGGCAGACCAGTTTCAGTTTTTAGTTTCCTGCAAAGACGCCTGGAAGTTTGAAAGCATGTCCGATCATTTGTTTGACATAGAAATGCAGCGAACGGGGACAGAGAAAGGAAAGCCCAAAACCGACGACTTGCTATTCCAGGGCTATTTGACAATTTCAACGCAAGAAGCGTTCCGAGTAAAGGGCAGCCCAGTATTAGTAACCGTCGCCGACGCAAGGTTTTTGCTTAAAAACGTAGCGGTTAACAAGGTTTTTAACTATCAGCTTTATAAGTGCTCAACAGAGTACACCAGGAAGGACGTAATAAACTTCCTGGCTCAACTGACGCCCATCCCAGGCTTAATCAGCAACGATCTCCCGCGACCAGGAATAGACGAAGGTTTGTACCCCTGGAATTTAAAATATGAGGGTGTCGATTTAATGACTGCCCTTAATGATTTTGCTATCCGAACAGGGCATTGCTTGGGATACGACCCGTTTATTAAACAGGTGAAATTCTATTCCGCAAACTCGACGTCGGATTTTCAATATGATTACCTTACGGCTACGCTAAACCGAACGATACATCGAGATTTCCAAAGAACTATCACGCCAGGCGCTCAGGTCAGTTCGCTGAAAATGAATTATGACCATTTGGCTGGGACTACTTCCGATTTTATTGAGGAGCAGTTAAATAACGACGGGTCGCCAGGGACTTCGGTTGTTGGATGGGCGACGGCGATGCGGGATTGTGATTCCGAAAGCATTAAACGTATCCAGGAGGAGGCCAGGGCGTTAGCGAATACCTGGTCAAGTTACAGCAACCGAATAAGGAGACCTAAAACGCTTGAATATTTTGGTGCGCTGGAGTTTGCTTGCGGGGAAGCTGTAGCCTCAATTGCCTGGCACATCGACGGCCCTGAAATCTTTACATTGGTGACGGAGGACGCATTTCCTGAGCCTATTACAAAACGGCAAAAGACAAACGAAATAGTCATCAAGTTTAAATTACTTGAAGAACTGGACGGTTGCGGAACAACAACCGCCGAGTTTATTAGCTGCAATTGCGTCGGCGGGATCCCGGAATGCGTTGAAGAAATCCAGGTAAAAGACGTTATCGGCCTTGGCAAAATGCACAAAGAGGTTCCCGCCGGGTGGATGGGATTCTGTAGACCTGGATTAGACGCTGGCGTTTACGAAATTATTTCCCTGGCAAAAGGTTGTTGCGACACAGGTGGCGAGGACGAGCCCCCGTGTCCGCCGGATCAATTAACCTGGTACGAAACTGACATCCGATGCGTGACGACCACCGGCGCCTCCGCCCCGGGAGAGCTCCACCAATACAGGCGACAAAACAATTACTATTTTGATGGATGGTGTCCCCAAGTGAGTCAAGGAGCTTGGTTTTATGAGAAGCTTATAGCTTGTGAAATTAACTGCTGTTCCGGCGACCCATGCGTCCATTGCGACTGTTGCGTGCTAACAAGCATCGGCGACAACCCGGCGGTGATCTGGAAGCGGACAACGCTTGTCCAGGGCGGATTTAAAGAGTATCGGGTTTGTAGCCCAGACCCCTGTAATCTTTATTACAGCGATGAGGAGTTTTGTGAGGATCTCTGGCTGGGGACTTCGACGCCTTGCCCGGAAGTGTTGGAGCCGAACCCAGACTATGACCCAGCGGAACCCGTGTCGCCGACCAACCCCGAGTTTATTCCTGTTCCTCAAACGAGTTACTGGCACATCGAATTGTTTTGCATGGACAGCGGAGACGACAGCGAGCCCGATGAGTGGAAGATAACCGCGACCAGGTATTGCACATCCGGGGATATTCCATTGTCGACCGAGCCTCCCCAGGGAATCATTCAGGGGACGCCGTGCGAACGAATCATAAATAAGATGTGCCAGGAGGATGGGCCAATTTCCGCTCTTTGGACATGCACAGGGACAGCAGCGGACGGGACTGAGTTTGTTTGTGAGGAATCTGTTGAGATTGGAGTGGTTGAGTGTCCGGCGCAATGCGGGGATGGCGTACTCCCAACTGAGTGCGACGTCTTTGACCCACTTTGCGGGGCGGGCGAGGAGTGCGTCCATTGCAAGTGCTGCCTTGAGCTTGAGATTGATGGGGTGACTCGGACATACAAAAAAACAACAATCGAATCTGGCGGCTATGTGACCTATAAGGTTTGCACACCAGACCCATGTTTTTGGTATCAAACAGACGCCGAGTTTTTGCCGCCGGAATGTGCTGACTTGGTGAACTTGTCGGATTGTGCGCCCGACATTGGGGTGTGGAGTATTAGTTTGGCGTGTAAGTCTGGAACGTCGAGCAGCGACCCGGATGTTTTGAGAGTGACAATGGAGCGTTTTTGTGAACCAGGGCCAGGCTTGCCAGCCCCCGACGCTATTCTCAGCGGCGTTAGCATTGAAGGATGCGCCCCCGCAAGCCTTTACTTGTACTGCGATTTCGATGTTGCGGATCTCGTTCACGATTGCAACCTTCCAGGAGTCGACGGAGCGGTTGATTGCCAGAAGACGATTAAGATTACAAATGTACCTTGCCCCGAATGTGGGACATCGGAGACGACTTGCGACGATGACTTTGACGCAGATTGCACTACCGGGAGCACTGGCGGAGGAGTCGGCGGCGGTGATCCTTAAAACCAAAACGGGGGCGGCGATGCTTGTCATGGCGTTGCCTTTTTTAATTTTATTCCTGGGGGTCAGGCTCTATGTCCGATGCTGTCAGCGCTCAATCCGAAAATTTAGAGCTAAATCGAAAATTTCCTTGCCCGGGAGGGTTCCGGGGGCGAATCACAGAATGGAAATTCAACAAGCTTTGCGGTCAACGTCACAAAAAGAACGTTGCAATTTATGAATGCGAAAAATTTGCCAGGGAATGCTCCATTGAGCCTTACGCCTCGGGACAGCCAGAGCTTTGCTGTAAGCGGTGCGACGTCTTTTGGCAGACTGACAAGTTAAAGATTCACCAGTTAGGTGTCGCGATTCCGTCAGAGCCTAGCATCCAACTAAGAGCTTGCGAGTGCGGGAGGCGATACGAAGGGCCGGGACACTGGAAAGGTTGCGGGAAAAGCAAGTGTATCAATCCGTCGCGTCGTTAAGAGTTTCGAGGTTGTTAACGGTGCTTGGTTTCCGTTGCGGCGGGACAAGGAACTCCTGGGGAAAACAGACCCGTTTCGACAAGGGCGTTGTCCATGGGATTTCGTCAGGCTCATTGTTGCGGCCCAGGCGAATTTCTGAACACGCCTCCGCGATCTCCCTTAAAGACGGCAGATATATTTTTTTTCGTTTAAACATTCTCTAACGCTCCGCCTTTTTGGTTGCGGCTCTAATGGCTCTTATTTTCAAACAGGCGGCCCGTATGGTCGACTCGCTTGGCAGATAGACCTTGCTTTTGGCTTTTCCCACCCCGTCAATCCTCCGGAGCTCAAAGCCAACGGCGGATAATTGCTCAGCCCTTGCAACAGCCGAGGCTTTGCTGCGCCCGCAAACCCGCGAAACTTGATCCAGGTCGCCGGTACTGTTCCAGAGTTCGATAAATAGCTTCGTCGGCATAGTTTTTTCTTTACTCGGCATAAACATCAATCCTGGTAGATGGGCCGTCAGATCGGCGGGTCGCATCCTGGGTAAAAAAACAATCCTCAATGTATTTTGGCGAGTCGTCAAAAAACCATCCGACGGCCACCAGGCTGTCGATTAGCTGTTTAGCATTTCCGCGCCCTACGCTGTCGGCGTCCCAAAGCCGTTGGCCTTTTCCCAATTGCCTGGTGACCACAACCGAGACCTGGCACTCAAACGGATCCCGGACAAGCCCCAGGGCTCTTAGTTGACGTTCAAACGATTGCCTGGTTTTATTACTCCGCCCCCAGTGCCTCCCCTGGCCGTCGTTGTTGTTAGCCAGGACAAGAGGCAGGAGCTCAGAGTAAATAAGTTTATTCTTCGTTCCAGGGAACATAAAAGCCTTGCCCAATCAACGCCATCGACGCCAGGAAATTATAAGCGTCCGGGCCTTCGGGCTCTCGCAATGCCTCAACCGCCAGGCTAAGCGCTTCTTGCTCATCGCGCCCGCATTCTAAAAGATCAATCAAAAAACCGCTGTAAAACTTCCTTCGGACTCGCTTGTCTTTCCAAAGCTTTTCCTGAAGGCCAGCAATTACCGAATCACGCTCTTTTACATATGGGTGCTGGGTTTCGTCCATGCTCAATTTCTCCCCTGGTTATCGCAATATCGTTGGGCGCTTCGATTCCTATCCGAACCGACTTCCCGGCAATCCGAACCAACTTAATGGTAATGTCGTTGATTTTAATTGTCTCGTTGACACGTCTGGACAAAACTAGCATTTTTCAATTCCTTTTTGGGGTGCATTGGAGCTTGTGTTTTAAAGCATCGGCAACAGTCGTCGCCGTCTTTAGGGAAATTTCGGACTCCCCGTTTTTCCAGCGCGTAATCGTGGTCGCAGCGAGTCCAGTTAACTGACCCAGGGCGTAAGCGCTGAGCCCCGATTTCTTAAAGACTCGTAGCAGGTTTTTGTTTAGGTTTGTTTTCATTAAAGAATTCTATTAAAGCATGTTTTACGAAATCCCTGACACGCAACCCGGCGTCTGAAAAATTCAAACCAGTCAGGTCTACGTCGTCGGAGCAAATAACCATCGGCCCGGCAATGTAATCGGGGCGACAGTCGTACATGTTGGTCGCAACCCTGTTTAGCCCCAGTTCGTCTATCTTTCCCTCCTCGCTAATTAGGCCGCAAAAACCAGGATGGCCAGCAAACTTTACGACTTCAACCAGGTTAATCCCGCCGAGGGATTTAGCAACGTCAAACGGCGTTTCGTCTGGCGATAGTTTATGAAAAACCAGCCCGGTCTCCGTGATAACAATTACAAAAAGGTCGTCAGTGTTTAAAGCGGAATAGTTCATTTGTGTCTCCAAAAAAGTGTCAAAAAGCAACTGCCCCAGGCCGCCCCCAGATTTAAGCTGAGTAGGCTAGGACGCCGGTCAGCCCTCTCCAGGTCTGGGGTGGCGTTGCCCCCGGGGGAAGCCTGGGGCAGTTGCAGGATTAGATGTTAGTAAGCTTCGAGCGGTGCGTCAAGGCCGCTATAAAATTCAGCGTGCTTGCTGTCGTTGCCGGTTCAGCCGGTTCAGCCGGTTTTCGTGGTTGGTGATTCGCTTCCCTTTCTCCCCGGCGGCGATGATTCTTTTGCACAAGTCGTTTACGATAGGATCGGAAAGTCTTTTCCACCAGGGTTTCCATTCGACGCTGTTAAGCTCGGCAAGCCGATCCTTAACGGCCTCCTCGTCCTGGCTCCATGTAAACTCCGAGCTTGTGATTCTCAAGCAGACTAAGTAGTTGCTGGTGGCGTCTATTTCTCTGTTGGGGTTCGTCATTTTACTCTCCAGGTTAAGGTTGCCATGTCCCAGATGATCATTGTTCCGCTTGCTATGAGAACCATGTTTACGAATGTCATTTTGCTCTCCTCGTTAAGTTTCCCTCTTTCACTTGTATATTCGTCGACGCAGCTATAATATTGGAAACAAAATGGAAATAAAGTCAAAAGTATTTAATTAAGTTCCAACAATACGGATTATTTTATTTTCGACAGTAACAATTGTGTCATTGTGCCATCCTCCGTGGGGTACGATTAAAATTTCGGAGATCTCAAATCCATTAGTCTTTCCACAACCTCCACTATTCCATCCGCATGTGATTACCTTTCCTTCGGGTTTAACTACTCTCCCAATTTCTTTTTTAATGTTGCCCCAAAAACTGGACTGAGTGTCTTTTTGAAAAACTTTTTGACCGATATTGTCGTAACATTCTTTGATTTGCCTCGGCGAATATGGTGGGTCAAACAAAATGCCATCAATAGTGTTGTTTTTGAAAATTTTAAGAAACTCTAAAGCGTCCATGTGATAATCAGCCTCTATCTCTCTGTTCAAATCATTGGTCGATGACATACGATCTTTAAAAATACTGTTTCGCACAAAAGGATCAATCCATAAGCCATCCCCTAAATGACTTTCGATAAGTTCCTTAATTGGATAGATGCTAAATGTGTTAGAATTGGGCATTGCCCACGACCTTTGCAAAATCATTATTTAACCCTCCTCTCGTGTTGTTAGTTAGTGGTTAGTCGGGGCCAATTTAGATAGTCCGCATGTCTTCTCAGACTTAACGTTTACCGACTCGACTGTAAAACCTCTCAAGGCCCACTTTTCCTTCATCATCGGGATATGAGCGGTCAAAAACAGCCGATGCCCAACTAACTGGTCTACGCCTAGTTCGTCGCAGAAATCCCCACCGAATAGGATAGTTTGGGTTTTGTTCTCAGGGTTGGTTGCGATTTTGATATTCTTCATCGTTCTCTCCTTGTTAGTCAATCCAGTTGTTTTGGAAATCATCGTAAGCTTTCAGTTGTGGGTCGTCGTCGTCGCCCCATCGGCAATTTAAAGCCTGCTCTGCTTGAGTCCCGCAATAGTCTTTCATTTCCTTTTTGCTTTCAAACTCAAGCTTGAGCTCCAGGTCTGTCCTGGTTTCATACAACCAATGTCCGCCCGCGTCGTAGTTTTTCAGAAGATATTCGCGGAATGTTTCGTCGTCTTTCATCTTAACTCTCCTCTCGTGTTGTTATTACATGTCCACTCACCTTCTCCTCGCATACTCCCATCGCTTCCTTCAACGTCTTGAACTCTTGCCAGCCCTTGTTTGGCCCTGCCCAGATCGACCACTTCCGGCCATTGGCGTTTCCGCAGCCGATTAAGTGCGGGCCATGGCCCCAAGTGCCTTCGAATGGGCAGAAGCTCCAGACCCGGCCTTCTGCGTCTGTGCCTGTGATTTCCCGATATGTCATCCTGCTGTCCCTTCAAAAAGTGTCGTGCTGTAAACTTCCCTCTTTCTATAATACTGTTCGTCGACGCAGCTATAATATTGGAAACAAAATGGAAATAAAAGCGAAAATAAAAAAATAACCTAATGCGTGCAAGCTTACAAGCGTGCAAGCACAAAAAAACCAGGGGCGGGGTTGACTGCGTTAACGAAGCTGCTAAAGTTTCGGGCGACACGAGATTTTTGATACATGAGTCGGGGAGGGTGGGCGTGTGTGTTTCCGCCCGGTGTCAGCCTTCCCCGGCTCTCCTTGAAAGGTGGCGAGACATGGCGACAACGAAAGCGAAGGCTTCTTTTGCTTCGATATGGAAAAAGCTGAGCGTGATTGACTGCTCAGACCATATTAAAGCAAAGAACGGAGCGAATTATTTATCCTGGGCCTGGGCCTGGGGGATTCTGATGGACAACTACCCGGAGGCGGAGTTTAAGTTTCAGAATTTTGACGACGACATGTGTTGTGTCTTGGTTGACTCAACAGCTATCGTTGAATGCACCGTCGACATCGGAGGTTGTTGCCGGACAATGTTTCTCCCGGTAATGACCGGCTATTCAAATGCCGCCAAAACCGAGCCTAACGCTCGGGACGTCTGCGACGCAAGAATGCGATGCCTGGTTAAATGCCTCGGCTTGTTTGGCCTGGGATTTTACATTTACGCCGGGGAGGATCTGCCGCCGATTACGCCTGGGGTGATTCCAGACAGCACTATCTGGTCTTATGCCTCCTACGGCTTTAATGATTTTGCTGAAATGCAAGCATGGGTTTTAGAGCACAAAAAAGTAGAGTTCTCCCAGCTTGATCCGGCAGCGAGACAAAGATTAGTTGATTTTTTCGCAAGTTACAGAACGCGGGCCGAATGGCCAGAAAAGGTAAGGTAGAGTCATGGCAGGAACAAAACCAGTTTTAAGGATTGTCGCAAAGTCGAAGAATTCGGACAACTTTAAGTCGATAGCGGCGTTTTGGGACAACGAAGGACGCCTGGGCGGCAAGCTCGACAAAGAGGTTTCTCATATCGTCTTCGCCGACGGCACTGAGATATCGAACGAAAACGCTTGGATCAACGTGTACGACGACAGGGCCAAGGGGGGCGACGACCCGATGGGGGGAGGCGGGAGCTCTGGATTTAAACCAAAGGTCGCCGATGCCCAACCAAAGGTCGCCGCTGCGCCTCCCGCTGCTGCTGCGAAGACTTACGACGACGGCGACATCCCGTTCTAGTTATTTTTTAATAAATAAACTGGCAGGTATTCGACCGCCTGCCGGTTTGGCGAGCTCCAGTTATTGGGGCTCGTTTTTTTTTACCTAGGGGACACCAGATGTTAAAAATTCAGAACTGGGAAGTGTTTGAAAGCCCGCGAGTTTCACATCGCCCCAAGTCGGGGATGAAATTTTACTTCGGGCCAGTGGATCCGCAATCCTCCGGGCGGATGGATCTAATGTCGATGGGAGACGCTGGAGTTATGGCTTATGGCGTTTTTATGATGTTGGTGGAAATGTGTGCGGGGCTCCCTATTGAACGCCGGGGGAAGCTGTCCAAGAGCTCGGGCGAGCCTATGCCGCTACAACACCTGGCTTTGAAGCTTGGCATTAAGCAAAAGACTCTAGAAATCGCCCTAGACAACCTGGCGTCGGTCGGTTGGATTATCAAGGCAGAGCCCACCCAAACGACTTGCGGGCAGGAATTGCCCGAAATTGCCCGAAATTGCCCGGAAGTGGGCAAAGGTGGGCATGTCTTGCCCGTTTCTGACCCTAGAGGAGAGGAGAGGAGAGGAGATAAGAGGATAGGAGAGGAGAGGAGAGGAGATAAAGGGGTGTCGAGGTTTAAAGAACCAGACGACGACGAGGTTTTCCTTTACTGCGAATCACAAGCCCTCAACGTCGATGTGGGTAACTTCATGGATCACTACCGAAGCAATGGGTGGAAGGTCGGCAAAAACAAAATGAAGGACTGGAAGGCTGCCGTCCGGGGTTGGTCGCGGAGGAATGACCAGGGTAAAACTCCAGGCCGGAACAAACCTGAGACATTCCAGCAAATAAAAGAGGAACGAATGGCGAAAATGTTATCAGGCTGGCAACCAAAGGAAAAAAAACAATGAAAGAATATCTCTTTTTAATCAGAGGTTCGGAGTCGCCACTGATAGTCAGGGCTCCAGATTTAGCCTGGGCGGTCTCCCTTGCGAAAAAGCAACTAGGGTCTCATTTCCGGGAAGTGGTTCAAATAGTCGACGCAGCTTGGCGAGAAGACAGAATCCGTTCGTGCCATAAGGAGTTTTAGATGGATCATCAGAAGTTTAAAATGGAATTGGCTAAAACCGCAATTGCGACCGGCCACGAGGTTACCGAAATGATAACTGCCTTGTACTGGGAGGAGTTTGGCGAGTGGACAGACGACCAGTTTATTGCAGCCTGTCAGCGCTGCCGGAACGACCTGGACAGGTTTCCGACCGTTCACCAACTGCGAGAGCGTTGGAGTTCGTGCAGGAACGAGAACACAGCCCAGGTGATTGAGTCAAAGGTTCCCAGGATTGCCGCCCCAGAGATTGACCAGGACAACCTTTCTGGGCTTGCGAGGGATTTGCCGGACGACGAGATAAAGGAGCTCATGGAGGCTAGGGGGTACTCTCCGTCGGCAGTTGTCGTCGTGATAACCAAGCAAATAAAGCCGTTGCTTCGGCAGCAGCTACTCAAAGACCTGATAAGGCCAGGCTGGGACGATTGCACGCTTTTGGCAGTCAGGTGTTCTAAGTGCAGAGACCGGGGCGCGGTTGAAGTTTATTCGCCCAGGTCATTCAAGGGCGTCACCCGGGACGAGGTCGTGGAGTCGGAGCTCCGCATCAAGACGGTAATGGTCGCTTGTGAGTGCCAGGAAGGAAAAGCACATAGAAAGCCGGTCGATTACCAAAAAAAAATGAATCAAGCCCAGCCCATGCTGGAATTCGACGAAAATACGATGTGCCGAGTCACGGAGCTCGGGCTGGCGGAGCAGCGGGCCGAGTTTTGCAATTTCCTGAAAAACGACTACCGCCCGCACAATTACAATTCAGAATTCTCGGATTGGTAACCAGGTGGAACAGTGGAACCGTTCCACTGTTCACCTTGCTCTCCGTTCACTTAGTAGCACAAAACGGACACAAAACGGACATTGGTTTTGTGCAAGGAAGTAATTTTATATCGGTTTTTCGCGTCTAAAAAGTCCAAATCGCTGGCGCAAAACAGACATTGGGTTTGTTCACCTAACAAGGTGAACAAGGTGAACAAGGTGAACAGCGGAACAGTGGAACAGTGGAACAGTGGAACAGTGGAACAGCGGAACAGCGGAACAGGTTTTGATAGAGAAAATTTAAATCCACAAAGAAATCCACAAAAAGGAGGACAATATGAACCGGGAAATTACGCTTAGTTGGGCCGAAATTACCTTTGCCTCTAACGCCGGGCTGATGCGGCAGATAGTCAACGAACGCGATGGGCGCGAGCAGGGGCAGATAACGAAAAAATACGACGCCTGGGGGACTCACATCTGGGGAGCTATCGGGGAATATGCGATTGCAAAGCTGTTAAATATGCACTGGATCCCACACCTGGCAAACTTTGGAATTGGAGACTTGGGGGGAGAATGTGGCGTAGAAATCAGACACACAGTACATTCAAGCGGTCATCTGTTGGTCGGCAATCCCCAGCAGGAAAAAGATATATCCCGGCCTTTTATCCTGGTAACGGGATCCCTTGACCATAGAAACGACAAAAACGAGGTTGTCGTTAATTGCCCAGGTTGGGATTTTGGAACCAATTGCCAAAACCCAGAATGGTACAGGACGGCAAAAAACGACGGGCGTTACAAACATTTTGTTCCGCAAGGCCATTTGAAAGACATTAAACTATTGATTGAAACATTAGAGAACGGACTACGATGAGAGAATGGATAACCGAAGGAGACTTAAATTTTAAATTAGTCCAGGAAATGGCGAACGACCAGGAAACGACTATCCTCCTGCTCTCTGGGTTCGACGATTGCCTCCTCGGGACGGCGGAGCAGGAGGACGGATTGGTTGCTGTTTATTCAGTTAGCCAATGTATTGACAGTTTGGCGGAAAGCATGAGCAAAACCGACGCTTTAGAGTATTTCCATTTCAACGTTGTGCGTTCAGTTGAATATCGGGATTCGGCATCCAGGCCGATTCTATGCTGGGATGAGACCGAGGCCATCGAATACACAGATGCGGGAGAAGGCGAAGGCGGAGACAACGACGCAGTCCCTCCGCCAAGCGACAATTAACCACAAACGAAAGCAAAGAATGAAAATCAATCCAGACGCCCATACCGAAAAAACTCGTCCAAAAAAACTCTTAAAAGTTAGCCACGTCGCAAGCATGTGTTCGCTTGCGGTAGACACTGTCTATCGAAAAGCAAAAAATGGCGAAATGCCCGCCCCGCTCCGCCTGGGACGCTGTTGCCGATGGCGCCCTGAGCACATCGAAAAATGGATTGATGCAGGATGCCCAGCTAACCAGGGCGAGCTCAATTTAGATCAAGAAGCTCAAGAAGATCAAGAAGATTGGCAGGCTGCAATTGAGGAAGCTCAAGAAGGTTTTTCTAGTTTTGATTTCTAAGGTGGTTTTTCTTATCGGCCCACCCCACCCCTGTCTTATTTGACGAATAGGAAGCCCCGTGTACGAATACCTGGCGAAAGTCGACGAAACAAGGTATCCCCAAGGAGCCTACGACGGGGACACAATCGACCTGATTATTGACTTGGGGTTCCGCATGACGACGAAACAGCGAATCCGCCTGCTGGGGGTCGATACGCCGGAACTGCGAGGCAAATCAAAGCCCGAAGGCATTAGGTTCCGGGAGTTAACCAGGGCATGGTTGGCGCGTTCGCAGAAGGAGTTTGGGGAACTCCCTGAGTTTAACCTGGTCGTCAAAACCCAGAAATCAGATTCTTTTGGGCGGTATCTGGCAGTTATAGAACGCCGATACCCTATTTCTGCCAACGGAAGGCTAGATTTTCCTCTAAATGACTATTTGCTTTCGATTGGATCACCGCCATACCCAAGCACCAGCTAGCCACCAGCTAGCCACCAGCTAGCCACTCTTAATCGAGATTTATCGGCCCACCCCATCCCTGGCTCATTTGACGGACATGAAACGCGGCGTAGCTAGAAACGTCAATCTGGTCGCTAGTTTCTTTCGGCAGCCCCGTCCAGCTTGTCAATTCTGAAACATACGCATTGACCCAGGAGGCGGCTTCTCTTTCAGGGATCCAGATCCCAGTGTCCTCCAGGCGGCTAAGGAATCCACTGGCAATCGCCCGTTCAAGCTTTGCGCCCCTGGACGTGTCATCCATGCCAGGAATCTTCGGGCCGACAAGCTTGGTATTCTGGCCTTTCATTTCCATCGACAGCGGTTGCCCATAGTGAGCGTTTTCGATAACGCATACTGGCACATCCCAGGCTCGAATTATCTCCGGGATCCGACGTTTAAGGTCATTCCAGTCAACCCGATCTCTCCAGACGTGGCGAAGGATGAGAACATCGAAGTTTGTGACGTTGTCCCTATGGCGGAAATGATCCCAAATTGCACAGACCGAATAGCTTGGCGGATCCCCCCGGAGCTCGGCGGCCTTTTCTTTGCTGGTTCCAGCAGTATCAACGGTCGCGAATCGGCGCAATTGCTCGGGTTGGAGCTCCAGAAGTTCGCCGTGGTAGAATAATTGTGTCGTTTTCCCGGACATTTCATAGCGTTTGATCCATTGCTTGGCGATTATCGCTCCCTCGGCGGCCTTCCAGTTGCCTTGTTCTAAGCGTTCGCGCTCAATCCGAGGCTGAGCTCTTAACCTTGATCGGTAGCCCTTGTCTTTTTCAAGTAAAATCGGGTTGTCATCCAATGAAGCCGGGACGAAAGTAACTGAAAGCACGTCCTCGGCGTCGTATTCGGGATAAATTGCAACCAGGTCTTTTGGATCACTCGCCCAGACCAGTCTGTCCTCCTCTCGCACAAAATACCGGAGTTCGCCAGC
>TARA_R110002167_G_C12705404_1_pt1 | contig 15955 bp, 15 predicted proteins | sample TARA_R110002167 | Tara Oceans TARA_R110002167 (sample SAMEA4398238) | marine metagenome | biome: Polar Biome; feature: [MES] marine water layer (ENVO:01000295) within the mesopelagic zone...; material: water (ENVO:00002006), including particulate matter (ENVO:01000060) such as...... | reverse complement strand
AACCGACCCGTGTATTGTCGTTTCCAGTAATACCCCGACAATACGGAATCAACCCCTACACCCTGAATGGCGTTCCCCGCTTCGGGGTTTGTGCCGAGGGTGAGTTCAAACTCCCCGCCGCGAGCGCCCGTAACCGTAGCTCTGTAACCTTCCTGAGCGCCAGTATATGCCGTCAACGCTGCAATATCGTTGAGGTTCTTTGTGTCGCGGCTATACAGTCTTGTTGTTACTATGCGCTCAGTCATGTTATTATCGGGTTTGTTCTGTGATGTAAAAGCGTGCCGACCAGCTAGAAGCACTCGATACTGCTAAACGGAACCTATCGGCCCCAGATGCCTCAACAATGATGTCAAGGTTGTTTGCTCCAGTAGCGGAACCGCCTATTACGGCGTCTACGTTGCCTTCGGTGATCCTGCTAAGGGTGATAGTTCCTGTGCCACTATCTTTGATGCAGCGGATAGCGTATTTAGCGCCACCTGATAGGGTGCCTGAATCGTAGTTCCCGTCTGCCGAGATTGGGTTGATGATGTTTGCCATAAGTTATTCCTCGTTTGAATTGGTTAATTGCTCTTGTGAAATTGATTCCGAGATTTCGTTAGATAGCTGGATGATGATTCGGCTAGCTTCCTCAAGACCCTTTTTCCCGTTTAGATTTAGGCTGAGGAACTTCTTAATCTCTGGTCGTTTAAAAACTTCTGGATTTGTAAGTATTTCTGCTAGCGCGATAATTTCACGCTGTGTAGACTCTGCGGCAAACCTAGCTTTTATTATTTTAGATCCAGTTATTGGGGAAACAAGCACGGACGCAAAGCTTAACCCACCGCCTCTTTCGGTCATTGATGTTCCTGTAAAGAGTTGTGTATTTACGTTCTGGCGTGCTTCAGCGGCTTTTCTGGTTAGCACCTCCATCTTCTCCATCATAATGCGCTCACTTCGTGGCATGGACTGATATAGAGGATCTAAACGCATTGAAGGTTTATTTGGGAATAGCTTCTTCCAAATGCCTTTTACTGGAATCTCGTCTAAGCTTTTTGCAGACATAGTTTGAAACCTGCGTTTAAGCTCAATGGCTCTTAGGTCTGCAGACATACCTGGAGATTGCAAATCAAGAAGATCAAACGTCTTCTTTACTGTTTTTTTGTCCTTTTTGAAAACCTGCTTTGCAAGGACATCTAGTTGGTCATCATCCATTCTAGCAATACGACCGATATACTTTCCCTTTATTTTTTCAATTTCTGGCGTGATGCCTGAATAAATCTTGTTTGCTTTCTCGAAATCAGGCGAAGCGTTGTTCAATGCCTTTCTAATTTCCTTAACAATATTCTTGCCTTCGGATTGAATCTGTGCTTCAGATCCACCAACCTCTCCAAACTTTCGGCTTTTAACAGAATCCCGTATGATTCGATAGGTTGATGCTAGTTGCTCGAAATTCTCGCTTCCTTCAATTAGTTTTTGCCAGTCGTTAAAGACTTTCTGTGGTGGTGCTTTCTTGCTGAACCTGTTTCTCGCGATTTTAAATGCAGCTTGTGTGCCTTGAAAGTTTACCGTTGGATTTTTTTCATCTGCCAACTTGTAAAACGGTGCCGCTTTTTTCTGCATTTCTTTAACTAAGGAGGATTCATACTTAAGAGCAGCTTTTCTTGCAGCAAGTGGAACCGATTCTTCAGCCCCTGCAAAGACACCGGATTTCGCCATCTTTGCAATGGTGTTAGCTAACTCCTTGTCCTGCTTTTTTAACCCAAAAAATACATTTATTAATCTACGTGAACCTCTAAACACAACAGGTGCCAACTCACCAGCGCCGCCTAGCAACGTTTCGGTGACGACTTGCCCCTTTTCAAAGTTTTCTGATAAAGCTTCATTGGCTAAGGACGTAGCACCAGCGCCAAACATTTGCGCTCCTGTTCTAGTTGCCCATTTTGCCCCCTGCGTGGCTGCTTTAGCAGCCCTGCTTGCTGGGAGGTATTTAGAGATTTCCTTACCCAAGGATAAGGCGTCTGTGGTATCAAAGCCTGGCTTATTTACAACGGCCTCACGCCCATCTGGGAAGGTGAATATGATATTCTTTTTGCTATCTTCCCTGTATGAGCCATCAGGAACTAGGCGCATCATTGTATCAAGCCTCTCTTGATCGGAGGACGATGTAATGAATTTCACCGCCCTATCAAGCTCTGCCTTTGGGTTTGAAAGCATTGACCTTCCAATAGGAACTTGGCCCAAGCGAGGGAGATTGCGGGTCTCCTCGGTTTCGCGCTTAGAACCCGTGAATTTGTCCCACAGACTTTCTTTTTCTTGTGGCTGTGCAGCAGGTGTTGCCGTGGGCGTTGCGGTGGTGCCCTTTAAGATTGAAGAGTAGCTTTTGTATTCACCTTCGTTGCTTGGCGCAGGAGGTTGCTCAGTCTGCGTCTCTTGCAGAACTGTTCCCTCGCCTTTTAGCTTTTGAGACCAACTACTCATTAGGGAACTCTTTTTTAAGGGTTTTAAGTATATCCTCCTCAGAAAGTCCGTCTAACTCAAGGTCTTTGCCTCTTTGATCAATGATAGCGTCCTTCCAAATTCCATACCTTACAACAATCTCTTGGAGTCTGTTTCTCAATACATCAGGAGCCACCTTAGTGTCTAGGTTCTGAACAGAGCTTTGCAGGAAGTCAAGTTCCCTTTCGGAGACCTGTCCAAGGGCACCGCCTGTGGGGGAAGCTTCTCGCATTTGTTGCAATCTATCAAAACCAAGGTTTGCTTGGATAGTTGTAACCAGTGTTCCAAGTTCTCTTGCGTTAGATGTAGGAATAACCGAAAGCAACCCGCCAAATCCTGCTGTGGTATTGCTTACAAGCCCCTGTGCCTCTATAGCTCGGTCTATAACATTATCTACGTTTCCGATTATCTGCCTTGCTTTCTCTGCTCTAGCTGGAGCAGAAGTAACCCGCTCTACATCGTCCTTTGTTTCTTCAACGGCTCTTGTCGATGCAGCATCAATGGTCGCGCCAGCTTCAGCTTCTTGTTCTACGGTTGAAAGCGCCTTAAACGTCCCATCGGGATAAAGAACACCTCTTTCCCCACCAAACTCTGCGGCCTTAACTGATGGGGTTGCTCTCTTGAGGTTTACAAATTCCTGTCGCTCTTGAGGCGAAAGGCTCTGAACAAATTGATACTCTTGAACTGCGCTTGGTGCCGGTGAATTTCTATATTGGGCACTTTTTCCACCCCGCCCCATTTGTTCAGCAGCGGAAATCGTAGCACCAATCAGATCCTCTTGGACATCTGGGGGCAAATTGATTATTTCAGAGAACTTAGATACGTCCTGCCCCATTGTTTGACGCTTCAGCATCTCTTGGCGCAAGAATATGGGTTTCTGATCTGGTGAAAGTGCTTGCCACTTATAGAGAACCTCTAGCTCTCCCTTTTGCTTCATAGCCCTGAGTTCGTTATCAATTCCTGCCTCCTGAAGCTTAACGGCCATCTCCTTAGACCGCTGCGTCGTTTTCTGGTCTTGTTTCGCCATGCGAATTTGCTCTGGCTCTTGCTGGAAGTTCCTGAAGTCCCGCGCTGCGCCTAGTAGATTATTTAAATTTCCTTGTGGCATATTATAGTCCTCCAGTATTCAGTGATAAGTCCGGTGATTGATAGGTAGATGATAAGCCGAGATTTCCTGCGTTTAGCGTTCCTCCGAACCCAGTAGTATAACCCGTTGGCATTGTTGAGGAACCTGGGTTAACATCCGAATTAATTTGTTTATTCTGCATACTGCCTAATCCAATTCCTCCGAGATCATTAAGTAATCCCCCTGCAATTTCCCCCTGCTGTGAGTATGCGTCAGCCCGGTTCTGCCCAGCCCCTAGTGCGAGGTTAGCGAGGTTAGTCCCTGTGTTTTGCTGGATGGATGCTTGTCCTGCCGCTGCGCTTCCACCAACACCAGCCATTGCTTGCGCGGCGTTTAAACCTACGCCAGTAAGGGCACCAAGTTGGTTGAACCTGTTCTGCATAAACTCGTTAGCGAGCTGCTGGTTAAAGGTGGAGATTTGCTTTAGTCGCTCAGAGCCTCCTAATTGTCCCGTAGCTGATGCTCTGCGATCTATAGCACTCTCTCCTTTGTTTTGTAAATACTGTGCGCTAGGGCTATCCATAAGCCCCTGTAGGGCCTCTTTCTCGCGAGTGTCACCCAAGATGCCAGTTAAGGCTAGCTGCTCCGAATACGGGCTTACAGTTCGATAGTTTTGCGGGTTGTCTATAATAGACTGACGCTGTGCTTCTAGCTCCGCAAGCTTTGCGGCCCCTTGGTCGGAGTTCGTAAAATCGTATGCGTCTTTTTTGGCCTGCCACTCTGCTAGACGCGCATTGTATTCTTCGTCTGTTTCAGTTGGGCTAACAAGAGTTCGTTTTAGGTGCCCCCGTCCTCTGGAATCCCTGCGATAAGTAAACCGATCGGGTTCTCTTACTGGCTGTGCTTCTGTGAACGCGGTTGCGCCATCAGTCAGTCCAGCGCGAAGATCCTCGATCTGCTTGTCAATATCGGCAAGTGGCCCAGAAATCTCCATGTTCTCCCCGTATGTGTAATACGGAGAGAGAATACTCTCGGTTAAGGCTCGCTGCTTTTCAATACTCTCAATAGATTCTCGGTTGGCTTGAACCGTTGCGTCTGCGGCAACTCCCGAAGCCTTTGATTGAGCATCTGCGGCTTTAGATGCCGATGATGATGAAATGGCTGCGCTGCCTACTGATGACGCTGCAATCGCTACTACTGGATTTGGCATTATAATTTACCTCCGTCTGTTGCATCGTCTTCAATGCAGATTAAATTAATGAGTTTTCTAAATTCTGGCATCCACTTATCTACGCCTTCCATCCCGTGTATCAGGAAACATACCGCGCATGAAATTTCCGAAAAAATGTCTAAAGCTTTTATCTTAGGAGACTCACTTCTGTTTGCCGAATCCCAAGACGAAATTGCGTTAGCGCATACAACTGATAAAATCATTCCATATCGCATATAGAACTTATTCATCGGCCAAGTTGTCATAATATCCCTAAACACCTTAGCTGCCATCTCTGTGTCAATCTCCTCCTCGTCCTCAATGTGATCCCATGTCATTGCAACATTGAAACACGTATAAACAAAATCACGGGCATCAGTAAGTTCGCCGCAGAACTCCGCGACGATTTCCTGTGTCCGTTTTTGCTTGTCTGTGGGGGTTGAGGATTCAATCATTATTCAGCGGGGAATGTAGTTACGCCCAGATTAAGGGCTAAAGAATTCGCAGAAGAAGCTTGCACATATAGGTTATCTCCTACATTTAGCGGAAAATCAATCATTTCTTCTAGAGAAACGGTATTTTCTGCTCCTATTTCCTTGTTTATGTAGCACTTATGCTCATTTGCCTGTGTTTGAACAGAGCTAACCACCCATATTGTTAGGGTTCTGGCAGATGAATCGCGGTTAATTACAAAGAAGCTGCTTACGACAACCCTATTTAGGTTCGTCGGAACTGTGTATGCAACGGTAGATGTCGCTGGGACATCGTATCCGTTTAGTAGTTTAACTCCTATTCTAGCTGCCATTAGCTCACCCTTTCCAATATCCCAGAGAATGTCGCAGTAATTTCTGTGTTGTTTGTGTCCGTCTCGGCGGTCATATAAAGCACCTCTCTTCCGCCAAACACCGTCGGCTGTGAGGGCATGTATTCCAAGTTGTTTTGATTGCTAATGTCCATTCGCTTGCGCCATACCTCATAATTCGTATCAGTCACGCGGGAATAGCTCCACAGACGAACCAATACATCTGGAGTGCCGCCACCTGATGCTTTACGCGCATTCACCGTGATGAAGTCATTCAGAAAGTTGTGGTTTATTGGCGTATGAAAGATGCACTGCTGTGTGACGCTTCCTTCCGCTGGAACGACAGCCTGAGTCCCGAAGCTCCCCGTTGTGTCAGTAATCGTGATATCACCAACATTTGCGTCATTACTCCCTGAACTCAGAACCACAACGCGATTTACGCCATACCAGTTATTTGTCGTGGTAACACTAGATGTGCCATTCATCGTAACAATCTCTATCTGGGAATTGTAGTTCTCATCAATTCCAGTGATCAAGATAGTTCTGGCCCCCGTCCCTGCGCTCGTGTCATTAGCATCGCTGCTCACAACATCCAACGTGTCATCTGATGTCATGATCGTGAACGTGCCACCAAACGCCGCAATAATCTCCTCAGCAGCAGAATCTATATCTGGATTGTAGCCGAACTTGTTCCAAGTAGATCGCCCCTGCCGCTTGGACATCGCCACCTCGTATTTGTAATCCGTAGGCCGCACCACTGTAGCATCGTAGTTCTCGGCCAGCGTCCCATTGATAGACGCAGTGAGCTTGTTGAACTGCCCGTAATACGTCTGGAGCCTGAAGTATGTCTGGGAGCTACTGCCGTCATTTGTGAATCTCACACGGAAATACCGCGTCCCCTTTACCACAATATGCGGGGGATTGATCCTAGCCGTGTCATACTGATACGTCAGGCTCGTATCCCAATTTGTCCCGTCCGTCGAAAGTTCTAGGTAAAATGTCCCGTTCTGGTCTGTCGCCACGAACACCATAGCGTCTGGGTGATCATTAAGCTCCCCTGTCCCCGTGAATGTCGCCGCTGAAGCTAATACCGCAGTGCTGCTATTTACGGTGGAAAGTATTCCATTCTGTGAAACCTCCGCTGGAACAGTGTTGGAAATAGTAACTGGCAATGGGTCGGTGTCCGAAACCTCAGTAGGGGTTCCAGCATCACTAAACAAAAGACTTATTTTATCAAAGAAGCTCATGCTACTATCCAGTTACTCCCATCTGAAAGAATTGTTGCTGCGCTATCTTGGTATGAAATGACAAGCGTAGAATCTCCGTTAATCGTTTGTGCAGAGGTAGTTGCAACCGTCACTGCGTTTGCGGAGCTATCAAATTTCTGGACTGTGTATTTTCTGTTCTTCACTTTCCGCGCATCTGGGAGGGTGATTGTGACTGCTCCGCCTGTAGTGTTAGTCACTACTCCAGCATCAATTTGCTGCAATGTATATGCGGTGGACTTGCTCTGCATTGGTCGCTCAAACAAATATCCCCAAACCTTTGATAGTCTGCCTCTTAGGGAAGTGACGGCAGGGAATAACTGCGCAAAAATCGCATCAACAACCTCTCCCTCAAGGTCTATTGTCCTGTTGCTGTTTCCGCTAAGTCGCGCAAAAAACGTCGTCCATCGTGGATGAAGCTCGGTTCTCCCGTTCTTGGTTTCCTGAATCAGAATTTTGTCTGGTGGTGGAAATGCTTTTACAGCCATTTTGTCCCTCCTTGAACTTCAGCAAACATCTGAACAATATTTGTAGCGTCAGTGTTATCCATAGACAAACGAAAAACTGCCTGATATGGAACCCTCCCAATTCTGCGCCAAATCTGTCGTTTGTCGTAAGTCGTTAATGTTCCAATAGATACGCTCCCGTAATCAGACCAAGTTCGTCCAGCATCAAAAGAAACCTCCAGCTTTATTGTCTGTCCGTCTACCGTAAGGGAACCAGTATCGGTTGCTGCCTCAATCTCATTGATAAATAACGCGGCACCGCTGTTGCTTAGGTATTGGCCGCTGAATCGCCTCGCAATTATCTCCCCATACTCTGTGCTGGTTTCCCTAGATAAAACGCCTACACGCCCATCCTCAGTGTCTAGAACAACGTTCTTGGCATACACATCTACGACGTTTGCGCATCTCCACTGCCCAGATGACGAGCTTGCGCTTTCCCTTGTGTGCCATATGGGCCGCTGGAGAAGAACTGAAGACGTTGTATCATAAATGAGCGTTTTGTCTTTGATTGTAAATCCGCAAAAGAAATTTCCTGACTCTTGGTAGCTGAAAGCATACGCCTGAGATATTTCTAATTCAGTAAATACTGAAAGTACGTCATCTATTCCCGTTGTGCTAATTTTAACCGAACCACCTGGCGTGCCTCGATAGATCGAAACTCTTTCCTGTTTGCCACCACCGATGAATACGAAGTCATCAATGTGCTCAATGAATGTAAACTGCGCCGCAAGGCCGCGATCAATCGTTGCGTTTTCAATCCTTTGGAACGGCTGCGAGTCCCCAACACCCGTGTTTTGGAATAGTTCAATGGTGTCCTTTCCAACAACATACAATTCATTTCTGATTGTAGCTGTTGTAACATTATTATCTGGCTTGATCTCAGCGGTAAAGAACGAAAGCTGCGGAAAGCCGCGCCCTCCGTTTAACGTCACTAAATCAGATAGAAACGACTCTCGCTCTGTAACAAATACAAAATAACCATCTTTAGTTGTTACTGCACGAACACCATTAGTTTGAGCCTGAAAGCTCTGATAAGTAGCGTCTGTGATTGTTTGCAGACCATTAGACGTATCATACCAATACCCGTCTCCGCCTGGCACCTGAATCGCTATGGTTTCACCATTGCTAGAAATAGAACACCGCCCACTGCCATTAATCGTTCCAAGAGATGTAACAGTCCAATCTGATGCGATCTTATAAAAAGCCGATCCGCTGACCACATAAAGCTCATCGTTCAAAAGCTCATGTGCGCGATATGCGCCAGTAGGCAGAGTGGCAACCCGCGTAACCCCTGGGGAAGTGAATAATGAAACTGGGTTTAACGCCCCTGTAGTTTCAGCAACCTTAGCAAACATATTTACGCACTCCTGAGCCGCAACCCTTTTGCTGGAGCTTTCATATGCGTTGCCTGCTATATCTAGGGGGACTCTTGGCATCTTAGTCTACTGTGATCCACTCAACTCCAGTTGAAATAACAGTAAGGAACGGCTTCTCTGTTCCAGATAACACAAAAGACAAGTTCCCGTCAATTGTCTGGGAGTTCGTAGTTGTAATTGTTACGTCATTAGACACACTTACATCATTCTTCTTGATTGTGTATCTACGACCTTTGCTTGTTACGCTATCCCACATTGAAGCAATCGTGCAGTCTGGTAGTGTTGCTGTTTTTGCCCCGCTCGTTGCGTCCATGATCAAAATTTCATCAGTATCTAAAACTGATTGAGATACAGAGACTAACCGAACTCTGTTCGTCGGGCCATATGACGGAAGCAAACTTGCAATTGCTGTTGCAAAGTCCTGCCCCGTGATGTTTCGGCTCAGCCCACTAGACACGATACGAACCAAGTCTGATGCGGATAGGTCTGTGTTTTGACTGAGGTTTCTTTCTTTGGTTCCTGTGTCGTAATTGGACATTATTCGATGATCTCCTGTTAAGTTAAATTTTGTGATGTCTGGTCTAGTAGTGAACCCCCATTGCCAGTTAAAATGTCTTCGTCAGACGAATTGCCTACGAAGTTCCTTTGACTTCCCCATTCCCTGTTCCCTGCGCCAGTCGGCAGATCAGGTGGAGCGTTTGTTGTAATGTGGTCTAAAATTTGGGAAAGCACCGTTTCGTATGCGGACTTGTGATCTTCTCGCACAGTCGCAGATGCTTCCTTTCCGTATTCTGGGGCAATAAGAATCGCCAGTCTTAAATAAATCATGCGCCAAGACCAATCTGGCGTAGTGATACTGTCGGTCGTTGCACTCACTGGAGTCCAACCAATATTGATCCCGTCAGCCTCTAGCTCACGCATCATATTGTTCAACTCGTCGATGGCATCACTTTTTTCCGAATCGGTCAACGCGCTCTCGCTTGTCCGAATCGTCAATTTGGCAAATGCTCTTTCTAGTAATTTTCCGACTAACATAAATTATAAAAGAGGGAAGGGGAATAGACCCCCTCCCTCCTTAGTTTAGGATTATTGCCCAGGTGTGGTGCCACCGAAGAGGCGACCAGCGAGGAGCGGGTTGTAGCAAGCGAATGCAGGGAGCATGTCGATGCGGAGTTTTTGAGTATTAGTTACGCCGTCTGCGAACTTGGATACACGCATTGTGAACCCTTCATGCGAAGCAGAGCTAGACTCGACACCACCCTCAAGGCGAGGGAGAGCAACAGTGCAAAGACCGAATGCATCCTTGTGGTAGAAGAGGTTAGGCTTGTTAGTTGAACCAACAGCACCACTAACAACGGAAACGCTATCACCTGAAGCAAGAGCAGAGGCAATAGTGTTGTATGCACCACTAGCTTCGAAAATAGCTGGGCCATTTACAATTACAGTAGCAACACCAGAACCATTTGAATCTGCGTCAGCACTAACAGCAGCAGTGTAGAGGATTTCGTTTCCACCTTCACCGTAAGCTGTTTGCTTAGTTTGTTGTTGCAGGTATCCAGAACCAGCGGTCGTAACTTGGATGACATCTCCAGCCTTAACAGCACCAGTAACGTTATTACCAAATCCAGTGATGGACAGGCTTGTTTGATACGTGTCTTTAGCTACAAGATACGTCTGCGTTGGTGTTGCGCTTAGCGTGAGCGTTCCAGTGTGCGTTCCAGGGGAATGACTTACGAGCGCATTAGAGCGGAAGTAATTAATCCCAGCGATGTTGTTAGTGAGCTGTGCTCGCTCCCATGCCATCGCATTCTGGTTGTTGTTGTTTTGTCCAGCTTGAACGTCAGCAAGATTTGCTACGTCAAACGAACCCAACTGCGCCATGAGGTTTCCGTCATTTGGGAAACCAATCTCATTTGCAAATGCATCAACGCGGCTAACCTGCTTCCATGTCGTCAAGGATGTTCCAGCAACACCAATCTGGTGCGCTGAGTTCTTGAGGATGAAGGAGTTAAGGCTTGTTTCGAGTTCCGAAACAGCGCGATAAACCATTGGCTTAAGGATTTCGTCAAGCTGGTCGAGCTTCAGCGCACGTTCAACATTACTCCACCCCGTATAAACGGTGATGTAGTCTTGAACAGTAGCCGACGCTTTGCCAGCAACCAAACTATCTGCAGTCGCAGAAGTAAGATCGCCAGTCGCATTGCGGTAGGCTGTGAACTGATGAGGACGCTTAACGTCTACGGTGTCGCCCGAACTCGGGTCGAAGTCACGATCAGAAATGATCGAACGATTAACGGATTTTGCAGAAACACAGTCCTTGGAAAACATCGGCAAGAACTTTTTCAACACCTTCCGCGTGATATTACTATCTAGGTTATTAGCCATAATTATATATTAGTAGTCGAATTTGAATCCCTTTGGTGCGCTAGAGGACTGACTCGCAGCCCCCTTAGCAACATCTACGGGCTTAGGTGCGGTTGTGACGGTCTTTTTCTTTGCTGGCACCTTTGGTGCCCCAGAAATTCCCGCCTCTATCTTTACTATTTCTCGCATTGCTTGCATTGGTGGCATTCTGTTGATACTCTCAAACCGCTCTGGGTCTTTGAGGATTTCGTAGTGCAGTAATGCTCCTTGCTCAGATCCTACAATTGCTTCTCGAACCACATCTGAGAATTGAGCGCCTGCGCTAGCGTTTACTAAGTCAGAATATTCGGAATTGGACGCTTGGAGTGTTGTTGATTGCTCTACGAAGCTATCAACTGTTTTTTCCGTCTCTTTCCGAATCTGATCTTGCTCTAACTTGCGCTGTTGCTTTTGAAGATAAAATGCAGCCGATTGCTCTTGGTATTTCTCCATCTTATCGGTGTATATATCTTCGTCGTATTCTATGTCAGGATCACTCATTCGAGGGACTTTAGGCTTGTTATCAGAGTTTGAGTTCCCTGAATTTGGTGCCTGACTAGGTGGTTCTGCCTGCGATTCTAGTTCTTTAAGCTTTCGCTTAAGCTCGCGGTTCTTGAAGGCTTCTACGCGAATTGCGTGTTGTGCCTTCTTGAGCTGGTCGTCTTCCGTTACTTCAACTTTAGGTTCTACTTCAGTTTCTGCAACTTCTTCAACCTCCTCAGTATCACTGGTGATTTCAGAGGTAGTGTCGGCCTCTTTATTATCGCTGGTTTCTGGAGCAGCGTCATCCGTTTCGTTCTGATCACCCGTAGGATCGGTAGGCTCTGCTTCTACGATGACTCCTCCAATAGAGTCTGCTTCGTAGAAGTTTACGCCTTCATCGGGTTCTGTATCTTGTGACATATATCCTTGTTAGGTTTAAAAATTCTATGTGCTAGGGTTGTTGTCCTCTATCCCAGTGTCATTTCTGATCTTATCGGTTTCGGCCTCTAGCTTATCTGCCTGGGCAAGCGTCTTCTCTGTGTTCGCTGCGTTTTCCACTGCATCTTGTTGCTTTAGCTGCATCTCTAGCTCGATTGCCTTGTTTTCAAGCTCAACCTTGTCGTTCTCAAGCGCCATTCGCTCAAGCTGCATTTGGAGCTGCTGCATTTGGGCTTTTTCCTGAGTAGACGGCTGCTGTGGCCCCGCTTCTTGGAGCTTCTTTTGTGCCTCAAGCAGCTCTTCGTTGGTAGGTTCGCGTAATCCTTGCTTAACCATAAAGGATTGAACGCGCTTGAGTGCTTCATCAGTGCCGCTGAAGTCCATAAGCTTAATTACCTCATCTGACAACAACATCGCAAGTTGTGGATTGTTGTGCGCGAACTGCGTAATTGCACCTAGTGCTTCTTGGCGACGGGATGAATATGATGCACCGATCTCTTCAGTAACATCGTATCGACCTTGCGCTAAATCAACAAGCAGAACGGATTCTCCCGTCTGATTGTCTTCCATCTCTGTATTTATTAGCGACTGGTCTGCATCTGGCATTGTTTGAACAATTTGCGTGCTACCATCTGATTTTGTGATTCTTAATTGCCGCTCAGTGTCGTAAATCCTTGGTATTAAGTCAATTAGGATTTCTGTATGCCTGCGAATACTCTTGCTGAGGTTGTCATTAAGAACAAATGTTCCCAGATCGCCTTGCTTTTGCAGTGCCAATACGGCTCGGCCACTCTGATCCATTGGGTTGTCGCCCTGAGAGGACGAAAATTTACCCGTAGCACGCTGCACGTTCTGTGTCGCCTCTGAAAGAACCCCCATGAATGCATTAGGGAACGCTGGGCCTCCAGATCGCTGCGGAACACCAGGCTGTTCTGGATCAGGTGTATAAAAATACGCAGGATCGTCGTTTACTGGCATGTTTTCCAGCGCACGCGCATCCTTCGGGTTCTTCATTTGGTTCCGTGTAACCCAATACGGGTCTTTAGGAGCCTTCGCTAGTGCGTGAATTGTTCCGCTCCAAGCGTAATTGTAAATACGCTGGCTATCTTTAGAAAAACGAACCATTCCCCAGAACCGCCGAGAACCGTCAAGCCATGTTTGATACCCATAAACAGGAACAACTGGGATGTAACTTCCTGCCCAGTCGTTCTCTTCACTTAAAAATTCACTTCCGCACATTTTTCTGTGCGTAATCTTGAAAGTTTGCATCTCGCGGCTTTTTTCAAGCACCCAGCCTTGCGCTTCGGCCTCATCGAGAACTTTTGCATTCTCGCCGCTGATTTCCCATGTCTTTTCTTCAACCCCTTGCTCTGTCTGCCTGCGAAATAGCCCAATTGTCTTTTTTGTCGGCTTTTTGCACCAATAATCCGCGATTCTTACCTTATCCTCATTATACCACTGGTCATTGAACGTCGCGTTGTTCTCTGTCGGCATGTCTTCCTGCTTTGCGTCAGGATATTTCTCCTTGAACTCTTCTTTTGTAATCCATTCACAGACAAAGCAATACATTGCATCTTCGTTGCATTCCTTCACTGACCCTGGATCAAAATAAATAGAGTTAATTCCAGAACGAATGGTGTTCACCTTAATGTCCTGCACCCAAGGGTCTGCTTCATCCCACTCTGTCGTGATATACCATCCGCCAAATCCACAAGTTGCGGACTCCCTGAATGCATTGTCTCGGCAGTCATCAAAATTGCTTTGCACGTTAATGCTGCGAACTAGCCCGTTTAAAACATCTGCCGTCTTCTTTGTAGCACCGCCGCCAATGGGTATAACCCTAGACGTAAAATCACTCTCTCTTTGCTGCCCAACAACCACATTGATCATTGGCTGGATTTGATTCACCTCGTATTTCGGCCTGCCACGCCAGTTGTTTCTAGAGTAGTCGTCCCACATGCCACCAGGCTCATTGGCAAATCGAACATCCTCGTTCCCCTGCTGCCTGTTGTCCATATCCAGCTCAGAACCAACAATCTTTTCAAAGCGTTTAATAGAAAGCGCGTATTCCTCAGTATCCTGCTCGCTTCCCTTTGGAGCTTTTTCCTTCTCATCAGTTGGGTGTACAGACTGCATTTTTGATTAAATGACTTATAGGCAACAAGTTGTCAAGCCCATGCTTCAACAAAGTTTACATCTTGCCCGCTTTCTACCACATCTTCAATTTCTGCACTAAAACAATACACAAGAGCGTCGGCTAGATTCGGACTCTTGACCCCGCGCCTAATCATTTCCTCTTTGCTCTCAACTTGCAAAAGCGCCGCACCAGCACGCCTAACCCGATGAATAGCACTGAGTTCCATCCGCAACGCATCCAAAAGCTCCAAGTCCGAGCTAATGCTAATCATGCTATCTGGATCACAATAAATCCCCTTCTCAACCGCATTATACGTGTTCTCGAACTTCTCAGCTAAATTCCAATAGAACTGCGCACGCAAATTTTTGAATGTATCCTCGTTCGCCTTGTCCCGCCACCTTTTCTTAGGAAACCGCACCCGCCCAGATCCACTGAACGGAACCAGCTTCATCGTCTTCATGGGGTCATCCCTGTCCGCAGCAACCTTAACCCCACTACCAACACCAATGCTGTCATACACCATAATGTCTGCGTTAAAATTTCTGTAGTGCTCAAATGTCCTGTCAATCGCGTCACTTAAATCACTGTTCCGCCACGCCTCTAGGTGCTGCACTAAACTTCCGTGCCGACCAGCAGTTGCCTTAGCGTCCTTGCCCACGTCAGCGGGGTCAAATCCCAACGCCTTCATCCCTTTAGGCTCCCAACCAAGCTTAATGTGACTGTCTACCGCCGCCTTTACCCACTCAGGCTTTATAATCGCGTCACTGTAGTCCTTAATAGGCTCTCCGCCCCAAATGTGCAGCCACTCCTTGTAATCACGCTCTTTGCACTTCCTACTTTCAACCTTTAACTCCTCTGTAGCAAACGGGTTGTCATCAAGCCCAACCTTACATACATACAAATGCTCGTCCTCGTAGAACCCCTTCGCGTTTATCTCGTCCAAATACGGCGCAATGTATCGGCTGTAAATTGTCCCGAACTCGTCCTCTGGATTGAAACTTACCCAAATCTCACTTCCAGCCTTCCGAATCGTAGGAATTAAAATGTCTAAACTCCTCTGGCTAATTGTCTCCCCTTCCTCAATCCACGCAATATCAATCCCCTGCCTACTCTTAATACTCTCCAAGTTACGACTCAATTGCCCGTAACTAAACGCCACGTCCCCAGTTTGCTTGTTCACAATCTGCGTCTTCTGAACCTCGAAATACGGCAACAATCCAGTTCGCTCAGCTACCACCTCTAATGTCGAATGCACACTCTCATTAATACTATTCATGAACTCTCGCAAACATAGCACTTTCTTTCCCTCCTTCGCCGCCATGTATTCAGCAACAGCCGCAAAACTCTCCGTCTTTGCACCACCACGCCCACCATAATACACCTTCATGCGCTTGGGCTTAAACATCGCCTCAAACTTCGGCGGTAAACTAATGTTAGCCTCTTTCTCCTTCTTCGCAGCACTCGCTTTCTTGCTCATATATTTCCCCGCATCACATTGACTGTGTAAATATTCAGAGCCGCAACACCGCAGATTACAGAAACTACGCCCCGATTTGTTACAGACGTATAGGGGGGAGGGTGAATCGTCAAGTAAGAAAATAAATGTATCGGAAAGGGACTCCAAACCTTAACCCCACCCTGTTATATGCTAGAACCTAGGGGGGGCCTAAAACGGGTCTTTTGCCTCACTTTTCGGAGGTAAACGGGTGCGTAGATGTTTTATCGCATCTTTTTCTATGCATAGATATGCAGTGATCCCGCTTGACCCGCATAAATAGCTACATCCAGCACTGC
>TARA_R110002167_G_scaffold92299_3_pt1 | contig 15956 bp, 20 predicted proteins | sample TARA_R110002167 | Tara Oceans TARA_R110002167 (sample SAMEA4398238) | marine metagenome | biome: Polar Biome; feature: [MES] marine water layer (ENVO:01000295) within the mesopelagic zone...; material: water (ENVO:00002006), including particulate matter (ENVO:01000060) such as...... | reverse complement strand
TAGAAGGATGTGTAAATGAGAACATTTTTACTGTAGAATATCTTGGTGTAGAAGTTGATAAAATAGCGAATGTTTTAACCTGTGATTCGTACACTTTACCAGAATTAGCTGTTGGAGAATACTATACCAAAAGAGGTGGAAATGGAACGAAAATGAAAACCGGAGATATTATTACAACTGATTTAAGTTTATACATTTATGCCGAAAACGGAAGTAGATTCTTTTGTTCTGATGAGCATCTATTTTCAATTACTATCAGTAAAACACCTGTTTTACAAGATTTTACAGACATAGAAAAATGTGGTTCGTATACTTTACAAGAAATGAATACTGTTTTAGAAAACAAATTTGAATTTTACAGAAAACCAAATAAAGTAGATCTTATAAATCCTGCTGATTATACAATATCAGAAGTTGGAGAACACTCAATTTATGCAGTGGAAAGCGTACTAAAAAATGAAAATTGTTATACTGAAAAGGAATTTAAACTAACAATTTATCCGTTACTAGATTTAATTTTAGAGGATGTGATTATCTGTGAAGATTATGACACCAATAAACCGATTATACCTGTTGAAATAAAATCAGGTTTAGACCCAATTAAATTTTCTGCTAATTGGTTTTTTGAAGGTCAATTAGTTGGTGCTGGTGTAAATTATATTGCTAAAAGCAAAGGAACTTACCAAATAGAACCTATAAGAATAGTGCCAGAAAACGGGAATGATTGTAATTACAATCCTACAGAAGTTAGCGTTATTTCTTCAGCTCCAAAGGCAAAAATAACCTATTTAACTGATGGTTTTTCTGATAAAACATCTGTTCGAGTAGATTTTATAAATTATGGTTTAGGAAATTATATATTTCAATTAGATAACAATGATTTTCAAACAGGTGATACGTTTACAGATTTAGAAACAGGTATTTACACAATAACCATTAGAGATACTAAAAATATTTGTCCGGATGTAAAATTAAAATTTACGGCATTAACCTATCCCAAGTTTTTTTCGCCAAATAATGATGGAATAAATGATTATTGGAACATCACAGATTTAAAAAATAACCCAGAAGCAATCATTAAAGTGTATGATAGATATGGCTCTTTAATTACTTATTTTAAAGCATCAGAAGAAGGTTGGAACGGATTTCATAAAAATGGAAAAAGTTCATTGCCTAATTCTTATTGGTTTAAAGTTGACTTTATATTTGATGAAGAACCTACAAGTTATCAAGCATATTTTTCTCTTGAAAGAAATTAACAATTTTAAGATGTCTTCTATAAAATTCAATTATTTTTGCCGTTCATAATTTTAGCATGTTAATAAAAAGAATAGGATATTTTTTAATAGGAGTTTCAATTAGTTCTGTAGGAGTTTACTTTTTTTGGCAAAAGAAAAAAGCAACTTTTGATTACGGAATGGATTCAAGAACGCTAAAAAGTATCAGAATTAAAAAAAGATTTTTTTCTGATGACGCTAAACTCGTCATGCTAAATTCTGATATTGATTCAACAAAAATTGCTACTATTTTAAATACTGGTGATGTTGATTTTGGTAAAAGCAATCCAAGACAAAAACCTTGTGCAGAATATTATATTACAGGTAATAGAGAATTAGAAAATGTAAGTTTATATGTTTCTAGATGTGATTCTACTGCAACCATTGAAAAAATAATTATTGAATAACTATTTTTTAGAAATCTGATTTATAAAAATCATCTTCAATTTTATCAACATTTTTAATAGACTCTTTTATCCAATTAAGATACAAAGCTTCTTTTTCTTCCTCTGATAACTGCCAATCAAGAGTAGAATTTCTGAGTTTTGTAGTTACATCTTGCAAAATAATAGCAGCTGCCACAGAAATATTTAAGCTTTCTGTAAAACCAACCATCGGAATTTTTAAAAATCCGTCTGCATTTTCTTTTGTATAATCAGACACTCCTTCTGCTTCTTCTCCAAAAACAAAGGCCGTTTTTTTACTGATATCAAAATCTTGTAGTAAACACGAATTTTCATGAGGAGATGTTGCTATAATTTGATAGCCTTTGTCTCTTAAGTCTTCAAAACAAATTTGTGTATTATTTGCATCCGATTTATAGCGTTGGGATGTAATCCATTTTTGAGAACCTTTTGCCACATATTTAGAAACTCTATTAATATATTTATTTTCTACAGTATGCAGTTCTTGAACGCCAAAAATATCGCAAGTTCTTAAAACTGCACTTGCGTTATGTGGCTGAGAAATATCTTCTAAAACAACTGTAAAATGTTTTGTTCTTTCTGATATAACTTTTTTAAAAAGTGCTTTTCTATTATCTGTTAAATAACTTTCTAAGTGATTTAATAATTTTTTATCAATCATATATACAAACATATCATTATTATTTTTACCTTCATAGAAAGAATCTAAAATATTAAAATTGATGAAAAAATTAGTTGTTTTAACTGGCGCAGGGATATCAGCAGAAAGCGGCATAAAAACTTTTAGAGATGCTGATGGTTTATGGGAAGGGCATGATGTTATGGAAGTCGCAACTCCAGAAGGTTTTAAAGCAAATCCAAAATTAGTTTTAAATTTTTATAACGAGCGTAGAAAACAATTGTTTGAAGTTACTCCAAATAAAGCACATACCAATTTGGCCGATTTAGAAAAAGAATTTGATGTAGAAATTATTACTCAGAATGTAGATGATTTGCACGAAAGAGCTGGCAGCACCAAAGTTACACATTTGCATGGAGAACTTTTAAAAGTAAGAAGTTCTGCTGATGAATCAATAATTTTAGATTGGACAACAGATTTATTTCTCGGAGATTTGTGCCCCAAAAAAAGCCAATTAAGGCCTCATATTGTTTGGTTTGGAGAAATGGTCCCCATGTTAGAGAAAGCTATTGAAATTACAGAAAAAGCAGATATTTTAGTAATTATTGGAACCTCTATGCAAGTATATCCTGCTGCAAGTTTAATAGATTATGTAAAATTGAATACTCCTATTTATTTTATAGATCCAAAACCTGCCGTTTCTAAAAGTAATTTTAAAAATCTTACTATTATTGATGATGTAGCTAGTTTAGGAACACAAACATTAAAGGAATTATTAATGAATAGTCTTTAATTAATAATTCCTTTTTTAGTTATTTCTTTATAAACATCTTTTTGATTTTCTTCTATATTCGTTAATTTAATTTTCTCTAAAACAGAAGCATCTAATGCGCCATAAGAGTTTATATTCAAAAATGTTAGCACGTTTAAAAAAAGTATTATTGATATTTTTCGCATGATATATTTATATATATCCTAAAAATACTATCTTTTTAAAATTTAAAATTAAATTTTCGATATAAATGGCTTAACGTTCGATGAGATGCTAAATTAATTGCGATAAAAAATTATAATAAATCCAAACGCTTCATTAACTCAGGTCTATTTGAACGACTTACGGGTACTACATCTTTTTTTATTAATACGCTGTTATCTTCAATATCTATTATTTTTTTAACATTTATTATATAAGAACGATGCACTTTTAAAAATAAAGAATCTGGTAATTTTTCTTCAATTTTCTTTAAAGTAGAATGCACAACATACTCTTTCTCTTCTGTTTTAATATTTATATAATCTCCTTTAGCTTCGATTAAATAAATACTAGATAAATCAATTTTAATTAACCTTCTATCGATATTCACATAAAAATCATTTTTTTGAGAAGGCACTTTTATACTGCTAATTTGTGTTTGTCTAAGTTGAAGTTTTTCTGCCTTTTTTACAGCTTTTTCAAAACGAGGTAACTCTATAGGTTTTAACAAATAATCTACAATAAAATCATATTCAAAAGCTTCCATTGCAAACTTAGGATCTGATGTTGTAAAGATTATTTTAGGTGGATCTTTTAGTGTTTTTATAAAATCTAAACCACTAAAATTAGGCATGTGAATATCTAAAAAAATGAGATCTACATCATTTTCATTTAAGAATTTAATTGCTTCTATTGCATTTGTAAACTCTTCTAAAATATTTAATGATTTTATTTCATTGCAAAGAGTTCTAACAATAACCCTAGCCATCTGCTCATCATCAATTATTATACAATTCATTAGGATTAAATCGTTTTCAAATATTCTGAAATTGCTGTTAACGCTTTATCGAAACTTTGCTCTTCTTCTATATTTAAAACTTGTTTACGAAGATTATGTTCAAATTCATTAGCCATTTCATAACTCTTTTCAAGTCCTAAAATACTAAATTTATGTTTAATTCTATGAACATTCCCTTCAATACTTTTTAAATCTTTATTTTTAAGATTTTGGTAATACTCTTCTTTTTCACCAGGAAACTCATTTTTAATTACATCAATCAAAGTTTTCTTAATAGATTCATCTCCTCGAGCTAGCTTTTCTATATAGATTAAGTTTGGTTTTTCCATTCATATTTTTTTATAGTAAAATAAAAGGTAGTTTCTACATTAGGGATTGATTTTAACCAAATTTCACCTTGATAAGTTTCTATAATTTTCTTAACAATTGATAACCCTATTCCTGTAGATTTATAATCGTTTTCTAATTTTTGAAATGCTATAAATATCTTATCAAAATATTGCTTCTCTATCCCTTTTCCATTATCAGTAATAGAAAATTCCCAATACTTAGTTCTGTTTGTATAATTTATAACTACTAAACCATCACTTTTTTTATCATTAAATTTTATTGCATTACTAAGTAGGTTGTAGAACAACAATTCTAATCTGTGTTGATCTCCTTTAATACTTGGTAATTTAGTAGGAATAGAAATGCGAACATCATACGGATTTTCAATTGTGACTAAAATATCATCTATTAAAATATTTAAGTCTATATCATAAAAAACTTTTTCTGCCTTACCAATAGTCGAATACTCTAAAATACCTTGAATTATGGTGTCCATTTTTTCTACGTTTTCTCTAATCAAGTTTACTACTTCATTACCAGCCTCTCCTAAAAGTGCCGAAAAATCTTCTTTAATCCAAGCTGTTAATGCATCGATACTTTGTAATGGTGATTTTAAATCATGAGAAACCATATGAGCATATTCGTTCAATTCTTTATTTTGACGCTCTAAGTTTAAAACAAGTTTATCTTTTTGCTTGTTTATTTCAATTATTTCAATAGTTTGATGTTCAATAAAATCTACCAATTCTAATGAATCTTGACCTTCTATATTATTATTACCTTTTAAGTCATAAAATTTTAAGGTATTAATTACATTATTAAGTTTGGCTATAATTTCTTTCTGAGATTCAGATTCTTCTCGTAATTGTTTATTAGAATTAAAAAGTTCTTCAGAACTAATAGACGCAGCTCGTTGAAGCATTGTAAATTGCTCATCTGATGTATTGTAAGACCTACTTACTGCATCTAAAAAAACCTCCAAATCTTTATTTGAATGTAATTCTTCAGGTAAATATTTTCTTAATTGTCTTTTTAATAGAGGGTTCATTATTCACTAATTAATGTAACAGCCATCGTTTGGTTATGTAAGTGGCAATTAAACTCATTCTTAAAAGGTGCAATTTCTCCATAAGAATAAAATCCACAAACAGTGGTTTCGTTACCTACTACTTCAACAACCTCTTCAATCTCTTCTTCTACTCTTTGATCTAGCACTAATTTTCTACCAATACAACTTACTAATATAGCAATTTCTGGCTTATTTTTTCTTAAATCTAATGCTTGTATTGCACCTAACTCTGCAGCATTTACAATATTATCTACATTAGTCATCATTAATTGTACTCTAGAATCTTCAATAATATCTCCTGCTAATATCATTGAATTATCTTCTTCATTAATGTTTAATATGGTTCTAACTATTGATTTTCTTTGATCTTTTGTAATTACTTTTAACGGATACAATAAAGCTGCACCTGGCAATTCTTTTGATTTTTCGCCTAAATATTTTTTATACAAATCTAATGCGGGTTTACCATCTAACTCATATAATATATTATCTTTAGATTTAGTTACAATTCTTTCTGGTCCAAAAGGAGTCCAACCACCATTTGTTCCAAACGAAACCTCTAGGGTTTCACCATAAAAACCAATAGCAACTATTTCTCCTTCTTTTGGATTTTCATTAAATGAACAAACTGTTTTTTCAAATCTTGCTCCGTCACCACATAAAGCACCAGTAATAATTATATTATCTTTAGTAGCTTTATTCATTCCTTTAGTAAGCTGACTACCGTTAATAAAACTTCCATCAGAAATAACAAATACATATTTTAAACCTTCGGTTGGTAATTGCTCAATTAATTGTTTTCCAGTATTAAAACTATCTATTTCGGTTCCCTTATTTAAAACATTTGTTTTTTTAATTACAAACTTACTTTTTTCAAATTCTATGGCTGTAATTGTTATACATTCATCGTCTACAGCATCAGAGGTAATAGATCCAGAAGTTGAGCCAAAAACCAAATAACCATCTTTAAAAATATCTCTCACTTCATTAAAAACATCCTCGTCTTCAAGCATAAACCTATTTCCAAAGACCAAAACTAATGGTTCTTTTAAGACTATTTCTTCACCTAAATATTTAAAAGGTTCATTTTTACATTTTTTTAATTGAACGGTTTTCATATTATTTTTAATTAAAGGATGTCCTAAATTATGATTTGTCTGTTTTATTTATTGTGAATTGCTAAATTTACAATTTTTAAGATTTTTATTACTATTAAATATAAAATTTATGGTATTTTTTTTTGAATAATAAATATTATTTCTTTGCCATGTTCATTATTCTTTTTAAAATTTATAAAAGCCTGAAAATTAAAATATTCGACTATTTTCTTTATCAATACAAAACCAAAGTAATACTTAACTTAGATCACTTATAAAATATTGTTAATTCATAAGCGCCTAACTCTTCAACAAAAAAACAATGGGAAATGTATAGTTGGAAATAATTTTTATTATCCTACATGACTATAATCTTCTGCAGTCATAATAACTTCTATTGAAGGTTCAAATAAAACTAGTATAGCTATTTTTTAAATAAAAAAGTAAATGTTCTGCATGCATTATGTATAGAAAACCTAACTTTATACTTCAATTTGTTAATAGACAATCGATTTCAAAATAGCTTTATTTTAAATTATTTTTAGAGTTCTTTAAATATTAATGAGAAATAATTCTACGTAAAATTAACTTACATTAATTCTAAATCATTAGAAAATACAACTCTTTTGGTCTATGACTGAATTAGTTCATTAACACTCCAATAAGATAAAACAACCTCAATTTTTTTAACGTACTCTTCATATTTTAAAGGTTTTAAAATATAACCAGACATACCTGTTCTATAACACTCAAGCAAATCTTTTTGATTACTAGAAGTTGTTAAGATGATTGTTGGAATATGTTTTAAATCATCTTTAGATTTTAAAATTCTAAGAAATTCTATACCATTAATTTTTGGCATATTTAAGTCTAATAAAATGATATCTGGTATGTTAGATCTGTCTTCTAAGAAATTAAGTGCTTCTTCGCCATTTTTTGCTTCATGCAATGTATGTTTTAATTTTAATAACGAAAGTGTTCTTTTCATTTTCATTATTTCAATTAAATTATCTTCAACCAATAAAATTTTTAAACTTTTTTCCATCGAATTTATTAATTAAACAATTTTAGTAGTACAAAATAAGTTTAAAGAAAAACAAATTTTGCTAAAGAATGATAAATGGTTCTATTGTAAAGTTAAAATGCAGATATCTGTCGACGAACTGTATTTTAATCCTTTAAACGGAAAATTTGATATGTATATATTATTCTATTTATCCTTTAAAGGTTATCAACTTATGATGCTATTAAAGTATTCAAAAATTTCACCTTTAGAAATGTTACTTCCTTTTTCAATTAAATCAAAAATTTCTAAATTTCTTTCTGATTGGTAGACTTTTGAGCCTTTAAAAATATCAACAGAATTATCCATTGGATTTTTCATTAACCATTCAAAACCATCTTGTGTTAATAAATTTATATTCCAATTTATTTTAATCGCGATTCTATGGATTTCTGTTGCATCGCATTTAAATAGATTTGCAGAAGTTTCAGAAAAATGTTCTACATAATTTGTTTTAGTTAAAACATCATCCCAAACTACATCAGAAAAAACATTCATTTCATCTTCTGCTACCGTTGGTTTTTCATTTTTTATCTGATTCCATTCTTTTACATCTATACTTTGAGATGCTAAAAAAAGAGCAAATTCCTGATGTAAGCCCTCAAATTGTTCCTTGGTAAGTTGTCTATATTTCATTATCCGTTTTACTATTGAAAAGAAAAAAAATTAAAATTTGTATTATGTATTTAAAATAAAGTTTTACTAAAATAATAAAGCTCGTTATTTCTAACGAGCTTTATTTTAAATTATTTAAAGTTAGTACTTATTCAGCAACTACTTCAAAAGTAATATCAGCAACTACTGCTCTGTGTAATCTTACAGAAGCTTCGTATTTACCTAATCTTTTTACAGAACCACCAACAACTTTAATAAATTTCTTGTCTAATTCTGTTCCTGCTTTTGCAAGAGCTGCAGCTAAATCGATGTTGTTTACAGAACCAAATAATTTGTCTCCTGAACCAACTTTAGATGCAATTTTAATTTCATATCCTTTAACCGTTTCTGCTATTGCATTAGCGTCTTCAATTAATTTAGCTTCTTTGTAAGCACGTTGTTTTAAATTCTCTGCTAATACTTTCTTTGCAGATGAAGTAGCTAAAACTGCTTGTCCTGTAGGGATTAAAAAGTTTCTAGCATATCCGTTTTTAACGTCTACGATATCATCTCTAAATCCTAAATTTTCTACGTCTTGTCTTAATATCAATTCCATGTCTCTACTTCTTTATTATTTTAACATATCTCCAACGTAAGGCATTAACGCTAAATGACGCGCTCTTTTAATTGCTTGCGCAACTTTACGTTGATATTTTAATGAAGTTCCTGTTAAACGTCTTGGTAAAATTTTACCTTGTTCGTTTACTAAATACATTAAGAAATCTGCATCTTTATAATCGATATACTTGATACCTTTCTTTTTAAATCTACAGTATTTTGATTCTTTTTTAGTATCTATATCTAACGGCGTTAAATATCTAACGTCAGCAGATTTACCACCTTTTGCTTGTTGTTCTATTGATGCCATTTCTTATTTTTTAGTAGATTTAACACGTTCAGTTCTAACTTTAGCCCAAGCTGCAGCATGTTTGTCTAATCTAATAGAAAGGTAACGCATAACGCTATCATCTCTTCTAAATTCTAACTCAAATGCAGAGATTTCCTCTCCGGCAACTTTGTACTCTAGTAAGTGATAAAAACCACTTTTTTTCTTTTGGATTGGATACGCTAATTTCTTTAAGCCCCAATCTTCTTTTGAGATCATTTCAGCTCCTTTAGAAACTAAATAATCTTCGAATTTTTGTACTGTCTCCTTTATCTGAGTATCAGATAAAACGGGATTCAAAATGAAAACAGTTTCGTAATGATTCATAAATTAAATATTTATTGTTTATTTTTAAGGCTGCAAATATACATACTTTTTTATTTATAATAGAATCTTTTTCATATTAAAATTACTTCATATTTGTAATGAACAAAACCTTTTAATATACTGATATGCAAATACCTGAAATACCAAATCTAATTCACTATGCTATTCCGTTTTTTGTATTAACAGTTATTCTTGAAGTTATTTTAACTGTAAAAGTTAAATTAGAAGAGTATAATTTTATAGATGCTAGAACTTCTATTTTAATGGGCATTGGCAGCAAATATAGAGACTTTTAATCCTGTAAAAATTGCTTTTATTGAATGGCATCATATCCTACAGATTTTTTTACATCAAAAACATCTATGATCAATAAATTTAAATATTTGATAAAACCACCTGGTTGGAAACATGATGGAACAAGTATTTTATCAACTGATTTAAGAAAAGAATGGGCAAAAAAAATAACTAATTTATTGTCATATGAGTGAAACCGAAAAAAAAGATCCGATTTCACTCAAGTTGACAACAAAAACTATCTTTAGTTTATTTATATCACTTTTATTCTAATTAAAAAGACCTTCTAATTCTTTGTAGACAATTTTACCTTTTACAATGTTTAATCCTTTTGATAAACTAGCATCTAATTCACAGGCTTTTTCCCATCCTAAATTGGCTATTTGTAAAATGTATGAAAGTGTAACATTTGTTAACGCAATGGTCGAAGTATATGGTACAGCTCCTGGCATATTTGCTACACAATAATGCACAACATCATCTATAATATACGTTGGATCTTCGTGAGTAGTTGCTTTTGTAGTTTCAAAACATCCACCTTGGTCTACTGCTACATCAACGATAACAGTTCCTGGACGCATTTCTTTTAACATATCTCTTGTAATTAATTTTGGCGCCTTTCCTCCTTTTACTAAAACGCCACCAATAATTAAATCGTGTGTTTTAATAAGTTGTCTTATACTATATTCACTTGAAAAGGCAGTAATAACATGACTTGGTAAAACATCATTTACATACCGTAAACGTTTCATGTTAATATCCATAATTGTTACATGAGCTCCTAAACCTGCAGCCATTTTTGCGGCTTGAACACCTACAACTCCAGCTCCTAGAATTAACACTTTTCCTGGCGCAACACCCGGAACACCACCTAGTAAAATTCCACGACCTTTAATTGGTTTTTCTAAATATTTTGCTCCTTGCTGTACTGCCATTCTTCCTGCAACTTCAGACATTGGTGTTAATAACGGCAAAGTACCTTCATTATCTTCTACTGTTTCGTACGCAATACAAATAGATTTACTTTCAATCATTGCTTTTGTAAGCGGCTCGCTTGATGCAAAATGGAAATACGTAAAAACAATTTGATTTTCTTTAATTAAAGGATACTCCTCTGCAATTGGTTCTTTCACTTTTACAATCATATCACTCTGACTGTAAACATCTTGGATAGTTGGCAAAATAGTTGCGCCAACTTTACTATAATCTGCATCAAAAAAACCACTTCCTTCTCCTGCTGTAGCTTGTACAAATACAGTGTGATTTTTTTTAGTCAATTCAAAAACTCCGGCAGGAGTCATACCAACTCTACTTTCGTTGTTTTTAATTTCTTTGGGAATTCCAATTTTCATTTTGCTTAATTTGAATATTTAAGCAAGTAAATCTACACTGTTTTTGTTTGTAATTAAACAAAAAAACAAGTTTTTGTTATTTTTACTGATGTGCTATTTTTTTAGATTAAAAATGATTTTATAGAAAATTGTATTGAAGTTTATTATCAGATGTTTAATAATTAACCTAAAAAATAAACTTCAATACTCTATTTTCTACTTTTTTAATTCAAATCTAAACGAAGTCCTAAAGAAATATTTCTAGTTTCTGTATTTTTAAACAACGGATTTAAATCGTATTTTACATAAACACTCGTAGATTTATATCCTAAATAAGCACTTAGACCATAATTAACAGTATTCATATTAAAATTATCATATTGAACTTCTTCAATAGCAACTCCATTTGCATCATCGTATTCTAAATATTGTCTTGTTCCTAATTTAAAACCTACAAAACCACCAACTCCTAAACGAACGCCATTATTGGTTCTGTCTTTTACTCGTCCGTCATCATAGGTTTTATTTTTTGATAAGTCCCATTCTAAATGCATAGGAAAATTCATTTGTACGTGTCTTAATCTGCTTTCTGATAATTGATTCCCATAGGTTTGAATTTCTGTAAACTCTCCGTTTTTAAAATGAATTTTATTTTCTTCTAGTCTTAAATTATTCCAAAGAAAAGAAACTCCATATTTAAAATACAACTGAGAAGGATTTTCTGTAAAACGTGTTTTCCAGGTCCAACCTAATTCGTAAAAATGCGATTGCCAAAATTTATAATCGGAATCATTTAAAGAAGAAAACTGGTCATTATTTAGCACATTATTTACACCCATAGCAAATACAAATTGTGTAGTTGTTCTTCTACTGCTTGTATTTACAACTTCATTATACGTGTTTTTTTTATCATTCTTATCGTCATCGTCATCATCTTTAAGCGTTAATCTAAAAATTTTGTTCCCAATTGTAAAAGTATTGTCATCTCCTTCTGCAACACTTAAATTGTCTGAACTCGCTATTTTTCCGTTTGTTTTATCTTGCACCAATAATTGCAACAAACGCTCTTCTTCACCCACCAATTTTTCGATTCTTCTTGCATGATATGCTGCAATTTCTTGTTTTAAAGTTTCTGAAGTTTCTTTCGAAATTTCTCCAGATTCCAGCTTTTTATCAATATCTATTATTTTTGATTTTAAAGAATCTTTTTGCTGATTGGTAATAATTTCTATTCTTTTTGATATTTTAATCACTTCTTTCTCAAATGTTTTTTCTTGAGATTGTGCCATAGTTGTACATAACAACACTAAAACTAGTAGTATTCTTTTCATTTTATTGATTTTAAATTTTTATGATTTCTTTTTAACTTGGTCTTTGATAAGTTGGTAACTAGATTTTATTAAAACGTCTTTCAATATCACTAGAAACCTATTTATCAGTATTTTAATCGTTTCTACTTGCAATTACCGTAGCAATATCTGATATTCTATTCTTTAATGATTTCATAAAATTATTCTGAAAATCATCATCATCAATTGTACGTTCTACTTCTGCCAAAATAGATTCTGGATTTATTTTAATATTCGATTTTCTGAGCTCACTTTTAATCGTATTTAAAACATCTTCTCTATTTAAATTATTCTTGGCATAATAGGTTTTTACTTCTTCTGAAGTATGGGTTACAGCAAATAATAAATCGTTGCTATTTATTTTAATTCTGCTATTTGGATTTTGTTGTAAATCTTCTTTTTTAAACGCTATTTTGTTTTTTTCTGATGGATTTTCATCAACTTTAGCGATGGTAATTTGTTCATCAATGATAGGTGTTAACTTGATTTTCTTCGGGTGAATTTGTTTGTCCGATTTTGCAATAGCATCATTCTGTATATTTTGATTCCCTTTTACTTCATCAACAATTACAAGTGCATTTTCAACAGGAATTTCATTAATAATTTTGTCAATTTTTTTATCAATCAAATTCGTATCAATAGGCTTATTCACAATAATTTCCTCAATTGGTTTGCCCGCTGTTGGACTATCAGAAAAAACTTGAAATCCTATTGAAATCAATACTAAAATACTCGCCGCAACGCTTGTATAAAAAATCCAACCTTTTTTCTTTTGTTTTGGTTGTTCATCTAATTGTGCAGACAAACGATCCCAAGCAGAAGCTGAAGGTTCAAAAGTTCTATTTGCGAACTTTTCTTGTATGTTTTTATCTATATTATTTGTCTCCATTACTGGTCTTATTCATTTTAATATAATTCTCTTGCAATAATTTACGTGCTTTAAATAATTGCGATTTTGATGTACTTTCAGAAATACCTAATTGTGCTGCAATTTCTGAATGTTTATAACCTTCTATGGCGAATAAATTAAACACCATTTTGTAACCATCTGGCAATCTATCAATTAGATTTTGAATATCTTCTACAGAAGTGTTTTCTAAACTTTCTGTGGCAGCGTCATTAAAAACATAGTCTTCATCAGATAGATCTACCAAGTTTTTTTTACGGAGATAAGAAAGGCAAGTATTTACCATAATTCTGCGAATCCAACCTTCAAAACTACCTTCGTTTTTAAACTTCTGTAAGTTGGTAAAAACTTTTAAAAATCCTTGTAACATTAAATCTTCTGCGTGATGCAAATCTTTTACATATTGCCTACAAACTCCCAACATTTTAGGCGAAAACTGCTCAAACAATTGCTGTTGCGCTTCTCTATTATTAGCTATCGCTTTTTTAATTAGCGAAGTTTGGTTGTTATGTAATGATATAATTTTCAAGCCTCCCGATTTATTTTTAACTGCCTTACAAATATATAGACTACAAAAGTTTTAAAAAGGTTGCCTAGAAGTAAAAAAGTTTTTTATTTTTTTTTACTTTTTGTTTTATGATGCATACCAATTAGTAAGTATATTTATAAAACTAAAACTTTTATTGAAACATCAATCTAAAAACTTAGGCATAAAATTTGATATTATATTCTTTAAATATTCTCTATGAAAAACAAATTAACCTTACTTTTCCTATTCATTCCTTTTTATTTCTTTTCTCAAACTACAGAAAATGCAACTCATAAAACAATTTCTGGTTTTATAAATTATAAAGATAAAGCACTTGAAAATGTTACTATTTTTGTAGAAAATACTACTCGATTTTCGGTTTCAGATGCCAAAGGATTTTATAGTATTGAGGCAAAAGTTGGCGAAACATTAAGTTTTAGCTACGTTGGTTTAAATGAAATATCAATTTTAATTGAAGATGTTACCTCAATGCTAAATATTGATATGACTATTACAAATAGCATCACAAATTCTCAATTTAATAAAGTACCAAAACTTGGCGGAAGCAATATTGGTGAACACACAGAAATTCCTGTAGCGGTATTAATTGATGGAAAAAGCCTGAATGAAAATGCTATTTCGTTAACAAGAGCAATTCAAGAGAAAATTCCATATATTTCAGTTCGGTATGATGATTTTGGTGAAGAAATAAGCTACATCAAAGGAAAAGAATTAAACGGACCGGTTATTTGGGATATTGATGGCGTTTTTTTTGATATTCCTTATCCTATCCTCATCTCAGAAGTTAAAGATGTGTACGTTTTTAATAATTTGCAAGACGAATACTTTATTAAAGTAAATACCACTATCGATTATAAAACGGTAAAAGGTATTTATTTTGATAATTATTACTTCACCCCTGAAGAATTTTACACTTTTGATGCAATTCCTTATCATAAAGTAAAAACTAAAACTCCTTTTTTAGATCCATATAAAAAATTAAAAGTTTCGGAAGCATTGGATGTTTATAACAAGACCTCCATAAATGATAAAAATAGTACAAACTTTTATTTTGAGTTATTTAATACTTTTAAGGATGAAAGAAAAAGCCCCCCTTTTTTATTGAAAATTCTTGCTGATTATGAAAAAATATCGGCTAACAATCCTGAAACTTTAAAAGCAATAGCTTATAAATATCAAGAAATTAATGAGCACGAAAAAGCGTTAGAAATTTATAAAAACATTGTAAAACTAAGACCTAATCATATTCAATCTTATCGAGATTTGGCTAATCTTTTTTTAGAACTAGGAAATTATAGAGATGTTTGGTTGACTTATAAATATTTTCTTACAAAAGGTCTTAAATTTGATAATAATGATATTAGTGAAGTAATATCTTCTGAAATTATTTCAACGTATAATTTAGATTTAGACAATGTTGCAAAATCACAAAAAATTAAAATTGAAAATCCTAGCAAAAACATTGATAGTGATGTTCGAATTGTCTTTGAATGGAATGTAACAGAAGCTGAGTTTATTATTGAATTTGTAAATCCAAATTTAGAAGTTTATAAAATTGAAAACTCATTAGTACATAATCCAGGATTAATTATTGATCAAAAAACAAAAGGATACAGCGCTAAAGAAATTTTTATAGACAAATTAAATCAAGGAAATTACTTCGTAAATTTAACCTATTTAGGGAATAAGAAATATGACCCTACAATTTTTAAAATAACAACCTATTACAACTGGGGAAGACCAAATCAAACGAAAAAAATTGAGGTTTTTGATTTTACCCAAAAGGATAAAAAAATTCAATTACTTAAACTGAAACGAAGATTTCTATAATAAATAAAGCATTGTATTAGATAGGAATTTGCATATTGATTAAAATATACACTTGAGGATTTATTTCGTTTGAGAAAATTAAAATGAACTCTTAATAAGCATCCACATCTATAATAAATCGTATTGGTCTAAATTCTTTAACGGCTTCGAACGAATTTCTAATTTTAGTGATGTGC
>TARA_R110002167_G_scaffold31464_33_pt1 | contig 15973 bp, 12 predicted proteins | sample TARA_R110002167 | Tara Oceans TARA_R110002167 (sample SAMEA4398238) | marine metagenome | biome: Polar Biome; feature: [MES] marine water layer (ENVO:01000295) within the mesopelagic zone...; material: water (ENVO:00002006), including particulate matter (ENVO:01000060) such... | reverse complement strand
ACTGGATACCATGTATGACTTACCCTCCATGACTAACGTAAGCAAAGTAGTCATCGACGAAGCGGTTATTCGTGGGGAGTCAAAACCTATTTTAATCTACGATAATTCTTCAGACAAAAAAGTCGCGTCAGAATAAATCGATAAAAGGCTCCTATAGGAGCCTTTTTTATGGACTTATTTCACCTATTAAGTCTTTAACAACACGCTTTATTTGTATTTTTATTTGAACTTTATCTGACCATCCCCATATAGTCTTAAAATATCCATCATTAATTATTAGTACGAGATTGAATATGACAAAAACGCGAGAAAATACCATTGAGATGCCGGTGCTAGCATTACGCGATGTCGTTGTATACCCGCATATGGTGATCCCGCTGTTTGTTGGTCGAGAGAAATCAATTCGTTGTTTAGAAGCAGCGATGGACAAAGACAAACAAATTTTTTTGGTCGCCCAAAAAGATGCCGGTGTTGATGAGCCGACTATCAATGACATATACACCTTTGGCACTATCGCCACGATTTTACAACTTCTGAAGCTACCTGATGGTACGGTTAAAGTGCTAGTTGAGGGCAATCTGCGCGGTGAGATCGACGTTTTTACCTCTACAGAAGACTTTTTTGTCGCAGAAGTGGCCAGCAAAATAGATGAAGAAGTGGCGGAAAACGAGCAAGAAGTATTAGTTCGTTCTGCAATATCTCAGTTTGAAGGTTACGTTAAACTTAACAAAAAGATTCCACCTGAAGTTTTGACTTCCTTAAGTGGTATTGAGCAAGCTGCACGTTTGGCCGATACCATGGCTGCACATATGCCGCTTAAATTATTAGAAAAGCAGAAAGTATTAGAAATGCTCAGTGTTACAGAGCGTTTAGAGTATTTGATGGCGCTAATGGAAAGCGAAATAGACTTACTGCAAGTTGAGCGAAAAATTCGTACTCGTGTTAAAAAACAAATGGAAAAGAGCCAGCGAGAGTACTACCTCAACGAGCAAATGAAGGCCATTCAAAAAGAGTTGGGTGAGCTGGATGATGCACCTGATGAGTTCGAAACCTTAAGTCAAAAAATCAATGATGCAAAAATGCCGGAAGAAGCCAAGAAAAAGGCGACGGCAGAACTGAATAAACTCAAAATGATGTCACCTATGTCGGCTGAAGCCACAGTAGTGCGTAGCTATATCGATTGGTTGACTAATGTGCCATGGTCAAAACGCAGTGTGGTGAAAAAAGACCTTGCATTGGCTGATGAAGTTTTAAATTCAGACCACTATGGCTTAGATAAAGTCAAAGAACGGATCATTGAATATTTGGCCGTTCAACAGCGCGTCAAAAAATTAAAAGGTCCGATATTATGCTTAGTTGGACCACCTGGGGTAGGTAAGACCTCTTTGGGTCAGTCTATCGCTAAAGCGACCGGTCGTAAGTATGTACGTATGGCCTTGGGTGGCGTGCGTGATGAGGCTGAAATTCGCGGTCATCGCCGTACCTATATTGGCTCTATGCCAGGTAAAATAATTCAAAAAATGGCTAAAGTAGGGGTGAAAAATCCATTGTTTTTGTTAGATGAAATTGACAAAATCTCATCAGACATGCGTGGTGACCCTTCTTCTGCTTTGTTAGAAGTACTTGACCCTGAGCAAAACAGTGCCTTCAGTGATCACTACCTAGAAGTTGATTATGACCTTTCTGACGTTATGTTTGTGGCTACGTCGAATAGCATGGATATACCTGGTCCCTTGCTCGATCGTATGGAAGTTATTCGTTTATCTGGGTATACCGAAGACGAAAAGCTCAACATTGCCAAAGGTCACCTGATCGACAAACAAATTTCACGCAATGGCCTAAAAGCATCCGAATTGACCATCGAAGAAGATGCAATCGTAGGCATAATTCGCTATTACACTCGTGAAGCGGGGGTCCGCAGTTTAGAACGTGAAATATCTAAAATCTGTCGCAAAGCAGTGAAAAAAATATTGCTTGAGAAAGGCACCAAACAAGTTGTGGTTAATCAAAAGAACCTCAACCAATATTTAGGTGTGCAACGTTTTGATTATGGAAAAGCGGACAAAGAGAATCAAGTTGGCCAAGTTACTGGTTTAGCTTGGACTCAAGTAGGTGGCGAGTTATTAACTATTGAAACTCAATCCGTAGTGGGTAAAGGTAAAACAACCTTTACTGGTTCTTTGGGTGAAGTGATGCAAGAGTCGATTCAGACAGCGATGACTGTAGTGCGCAGTCGTGCTGAAAAATTGCGTATCAATCCTGATTTTCATGAAAAACGCGATATTCACGTGCATGTACCTGAAGGTGCTACTCCCAAAGATGGTCCCAGTGCTGGTATCGCGATGTGTACTGCACTTGTGTCTACCTTAACCGGCAATCCAGTACGCTGTGATGTGGCCATGACAGGTGAGATTACTCTGCGCGGTGAAGTATTGGCTATTGGCGGATTAAAAGAAAAACTTTTGGCCGCTCATCGTGGTGGCATAAAAACGGTTATCATTCCCAAAGACAACGAACGAGACCTAGAAGAGATACCTGAGAACGTGAAAAGAGACCTTTCTATTCATCCCGTGCAATGGATTGATGAGGTGTTATCTCTGGCGTTAGCTGAAGATCCGGAGAGATTTTCGCCAGTAATTAAAGAAGAGGTCAAAAAATAACCGTAAAACACAAGTTTTTTTAATTTTTTTGTCTGAAAGGGCTTCACTATGTAAAAAGTTATGGTAGCCTTTCAAACAGATTCGCTTTAAGCCTTATCACAAAAGGGATGGAGACGATTCATAAAAGTTAATTATTTGTAAATTTATGCTTGAAGTTAGAATTCAAGCTTGCTATAACACTTCGGCATCGTATTTTGCGAGCCAACAGTATAATAACAATTGAAGGGGTTCATATTGTGAATAAGTCTCAACTTATTGATTCTATCGCTGCAAGTGCAGACATTTCTAAAGCCGCAGCAGGACGTGCACTAGATGCATTAACTGATGCAATTACATCAGCACTTAAAGACGGTGACCAAGTTGCATTGGTTGGTTTCGGGACTTTCGCTGTTCGCGAGCGTGCTGCTCGTAGTGGTCGTAATCCGCAAACTGGTGAGACTATCCAGATTTCTGCAGCTAAAGTACCTTCGTTCAAAGCTGGTAAAGCATTAAAAGACGCTTGTAACTAAGCAACGCAAAAACTCTAGAAAGGCGATGATTTATCATCGCCTTTTGTTTATCTGCGGTTTGTCAGCAATAACACCCTATTTTTACCCTAAGCGGCGTAATCCCCTGTTAATAAATTGAATTGATTGATATATAATCCCTCGCGTTTATCACTGAGTTGGTTGTCGGATTGTAGCAATCCAAAATATCAACGCCATGTCGGTGGCATGTTAATAGCAAATCCGATTGGGGCAACTCCTTGGGTTAATACAGTAGTCGCTACACTGCCTTATCAATAACAGCTCATTTTGGAGTTTGGAACATATTATGTTGGAAAGAATTAGAGAAGGATCACAAGGCACTGGCGCCAAGGTTATCCTAGGATTAGTCATCTTTAGCTTTGTATTTGCCGGTATCGGTAGCTATATCAATTCATCGATTAATTCTGCGGCCGCAACGGTTAACGGACAAGACATTAGTCGCGATGCGTTGGAGAAAGCGTATCAAAATAAACGGGCACAAATGGAATCGCAATACGGCGAGGCGTTTAGTGCACTTGCTGGAGATGCCAACTATCTGCAGGAGTTTAGAAGAAGCGTATTAGACCAATTAGTCAGTGAAAAATTGATCGACCAAGCTGCCCTTGAATTAGGTTTACGGGTAAGTGATGCGCAAATAAAGCAAAATATTGTGCAAATGGAAGAGTTTCAAATTGACGGTAAATTTGATAACGATCGTTATTTGGTTGTCTTACGCACAGCGGGATTTCAGCCAAATGGTTTTAGAGACTTTATGCGTACTCGCATAACACGTGAGCAACTATCAAAAGCCTTAATCGGTACTGAATTTGCTTTACCTGGTGAGGCGACATTAGCTTATGACTTGCAGGCACAAACTCGTGATGCAAAATACCTAACAGTAAGCGCCGCAGGATTTGAACAGCAGGTCAATGTGTCTGATGAACAGATTGAAACTTATTATCAAGCAAATATTGCGAGTTTTGATACTGAACAAAAAGTCAGTGTTGCTTATGTTGAGTTAACTTTAGATGACTTGTTACCGACGATCGATGTCACAGAACAAGAATTGGAAGATGAATATCAAGCTTCCATCGCTAACTACAAAACAGAGGAAGAACGCAGAGTGTCGCATATTCTTTTAGAATTTGGCGATGATGAAGCTGCAGCTCAAAGCAAAATTGAAGATATTCTCTCTCAAGTTAAAGCTGGGAAAGATTTTGCAGAGCTAGCGAAGGAATTTTCTGTTGATACGTTTAGTGCAGAGAAAGGTGGAGACATCGATTGGTTTGGTAAAGGCATGATGGACCCTGCGTTTGAGCAAGCCGCTTATTCACTAACATCTATTGGTGATGTTAGCGATGTAGTCAAAAGTGATTTTGGTTTTCACATTATTAAATTGACTGACATCAAAGCAGAGACAACCATGGCGTTTGCTGATGTAAAAGATGAGATAGCAAATCGAGTAAAAATGCGTAAAGGGGAAGAAGAATTATATTCCCTGCAACAACGTATGGCCGAAGTCGCATTTGAAATTCCAGATCATTTAGATGAAGTCGCCGCGGTAGCTAACAAACCGATTATCACCACTGAGTTATTTACTCGCACAGCGCCACCTGAAGCTCTTTCTTCAGCTAAAGCGCTTAATGCTGCCTTTGATGTTGATATTATCGACCAGGGTGTTAACAGTGACCTGATTGATTTGGGTGACAATCGCTTAATGGTTTTGCGTGTTGTTAATAATGAAGCTGAGAGAACCAAAGATTTAACTGAAGTTTCGGCGAGCATTAAACAGATTTTAGTTAAAGAAATGTCACTATCTGCTGCAAGAGAATGGGCACAGAGTCTATTAACCAGTATCCGTACTGGCGACGATATTAGTGAACAATTGGCGAGCAAAAACATTGCTTGGCAAGAAAAACAATCTGTGGCACGTACTGACTCAGAATTAGGTCAAAATGTGTTGACTGAGTTATTTAAATTAAGTGAAGACAGTGCTAACAATACCGCAGTGGTTGATACGCTGAGTGGTGATGTTACCTTGGTGCAAGTAACCAAAATTAATGCCGCTGCTACACCTGAGTCATTGCAAATTGATAATTTCCAGCGTCGTTTGGCGTCGAATAAAGCGCAGCTTTTATATACCGAGTGGTTGGAATCATTGAAGGCTTCAGCTGAAATCGAAATTTATAACTAGCTAAGCATTTTTCAAAAAGTAATACAGAGGGAGCCAATGGCTCCCTTTTTACGTTTACAATCGGGTTAACCACATCATCACTATATAAAATACCGCGACAACTGAAGAAAAAGCCAGAATGTAAACGAAACCCTTGCGACCTTGGCCGAGGCTATAGCCTCTAATATTTAAGTAGGCGAACCAGAGAATACAAAGGATAAGGGGCAGTAAAAATAAAAATTTAATCAACTTCACTCTCCGATTAGCAAAATAGAAAACCAAGGTGTTTTGCCACTATGTTACCATTACTTTTTTTAGAAACCGTGCAGATAGATAACATTTTCTCTTTTAAAATACCTAGATAGTCTACAAGTAGTAGATTAAATTATCATGTTATTGAGTGACTTATTAAAAATTCTAGGGATTCATTAGGCATTTAAGCACATATTGCATATAATCCGCGCGAAAATTTTGTCACCCCCCACGTGGGTACTTTTAAATTAATATGGAGTCCAGAAAATGGCTTTAGAGCGCACTTTCTCAATTATCAAACCCGATGCAGTTGCAAAAAACGTTATCGGTGCAATATACAACCGTTTTGAGTCTGCAGGTTTAAGAATCGTTGCAGCTAAAATGTTGCATTTAAGCAAAGAGCAAGCTGAAGGATTTTACGCTGAACATAGCGCTCGTCCGTTCTTTGGTGCACTTGTTAGTTTTATGACTTCTGGTCCTGTTATGATCCAAGTATTAGAAGGCGAAAATGCCGTTCGTAAAAATCGCGAAATCATGGGTGCAACTAACCCTGCAGAAGCATTTGCTGGCACCCTACGTGGTGACTATGCAGCTTCTATCGACGAAAATGCATGTCATGGTTCTGACGCTGCAGAATCAGCAGCTCGTGAAATAAATTACTTTTTTACTGATGAAGAGTTGTGCCCACGCACTCGTTAATCTTTATTAGTGCTTAAGTAAAAAGGGAGCTCAGGCTCCCTTTTTTGTATTATATATCGACCTATTTTGTGCCTTAAACTGGGACGTTAAGTAGAAGTGGTGATGGCGATTTGCTTTCGCTATTTAAAAATCTGTGTTCAAGCTGGTATACTATACCGTTGGAACAAAATCATTTATTGAGGTTGCTTGTGTCTGCTCAAATACCGTTGGCTAATGCCAACAAAACGAATCTGCTTGACTTTGATCGCGCAGGCCTGCGCGCTTATTTTAGCGAAATTGGTGAAAAACCATTTCGCGCTGACCAAGTGATGAAGTGGATTTATCAGCAAGGGATCGCTGATTTTGAGCAAATGACTAACCTGAACAAAGTACTGCGCACAAAATTAATCGCAAATTGTGAAGTACGAGCACCTGAAATTGCTTATCAACAAAATGCCACTGATGGCACAATTAAATTTGCCTTACGCTTAGAGGGTGGGCAAGAAGTCGAAACAGTTTGGATCCCAGATGGCGATAGAGCCACCTTGTGTGTGTCTTCGCAAGTAGGCTGTGCCCTCGAATGTACCTTTTGTTCTACTGCTCAACAGGGCTTTAATCGTAATTTAAAAGTGTCAGAAATAATCGGTCAAGTCTGGCGCGTGGCCACAACTATCGGTTTATCAAACGACTCTCAGCGTCGACCTATTACTAACGTAGTCATGATGGGGATGGGTGAGCCCCTGTTGAATTTAAAAAATGTTATTCCTGCTATGAATTTAATGATGGACGACTTAGCTTTTGGTTTGTCTAAACGCCGTGTCACTCTGAGTACTTCAGGGGTTGTGCCTGCGTTAGATTTGTTAGGTGATCAAATTGATGTGGCATTAGCCGTTTCTTTGCACGCACCAAATGATGAGCTGCGTGATGAAATTGTACCCGTGAACAAAAAATATCCCATCCAAGTCCTTTTAGCAGGTGTGCGTCGTTATTTGGCCAAATCTAATGCTAACCAAGGAAAGGTGACTATCGAGTATGTCATGCTCAATGGTATTAATGATAGTACCGATCAGGCGCATGAGTTGGCTAAGGTCTTAGCCGATACTCCGAGTAAAATAAACCTGATCCCATTTAATCCATATCCAGGTTCTCCCTACACTTGTTCAAGCAATTCACGGATTGACCGCTTTGCTAAAGTCCTTATGAGTTATGGTTTTGTGGTGGTTGTGCGCAGAACACGCGGTGATGATATTGATGCCGCATGCGGACAATTAGTGGGTGAAGTTGTAGATAGAACAAAAAGAATGTTGAAAAAACAACTTAAGGGAGAGAATATTTCGATAAAGATGGCACAATAGCTTTTTTAAAAATCGAACGAGCACAATGAAATATTCTATTATCCTACTATGCCTTATATTTGTGACACTCGTTGGATGCACTAGTCAGACTAGTCATCCAAGTTTTGGCGATGATTTTGATCAGAAAAAAGCGGCTAAAACTCGTGTTTCTCTGGGATTAACTTACCTAAAAAACGGTAATTTTAGCCAGGCTAAATATAATTTAGACAAGGCCCTAGAGTTTGCTCCGCGCTCAGCTGACGCACATTATGGTTTAGCCTACTATTATCAAACCGTTGGTGAAATGGCGTCGGCCGAAACGTCCTTTCAAACAGCCATGGATTTCGAGCCCAACAATGCGGACATCGCTAATAGTTACGGGGCTTTTTTGTGCCAATTAGGCAAATACCCCAAAGCCAAAGAGTATTTTTTAAAGGCGATAAATAACAATAGCTATATTTCCAGTGCTGAAACCTATGAAAATCTAGCTTTATGTAGTCAAAGTCAAGGCTATCAGGCGGATGCCTCTGAGTATTTGCGCAGTGCGGTTAATCACCAACCAGGCAGAGCCAAAAGCCTGTTTTTATTAACCCAATCTTTGGTCATTGAAAAGAAATGGCTAGAGGCTAGGGAAGTACTAAGAAAATATGAAAAAGTCGCACAAATCAGTGCTGATACTTTGCTGCTTTCCAGTCGCATTGAACGAGAGTTGGGCAATCTCTCTATCGCGGCCAGTTATGGTGATATGTTATTAAAAATTTACCCTGATTCTGCTGCGAGTCAGCGTTATAAAGAAGAACTGTTGGCGCAAACGTCGGCTCCACTGCCAGTAGCACGAAAATCAATTAAACTTGAAGTACCAGAGCAACAAGCACAGATTCAAGCAGCGCCAGAGCAAGAGACAGAAGCAGTGCCTGCAGCTGCGCCCGCACCCGAGAGTGAGCCAGTCTCAGCAGTCGTGCCAGACGCCATTGAAAAAGTCGAAGCGGTGCAGGAACAAGCCACTGCCAGTGCTGAAACTTTGCCGCTGTTCCATGAAGTGAAAGCTGGGGAAAATTTGTATCGAATTTCACTGCAATACAACATTAAAATGCAACGTCTGATAGAATGGAACGGATTAAATAATGCATCTGATATTTATGCCGGTAAAAAGTTGCGTCTCGTGTCTCCTGAATCTACCAGTCTTAAAGAGTAAAATAATAATATGAGTGAAGATCTACAAGAGCAACCCCAGATTAGTCCTGGCTTATTGTTACAAACGGCCAGAGAAGGGCTAAAGCTTAGTACCCAAAATATTGCTGATAGATTGTGTTTAAAAAATAGCTTGATACAGGATATAGAATCAGACACTTATGATCCAGATATCTCACTGACCTATATTAAAGGCTACTTAAAGTTATATGCCAAACAAGTTGGTGTGCCAGAAGTCGTGGTCATCAGTGCGTTTGACAACCTAAAAACCCAGAAAAAAGAGCCGGCTAAATTACAAAGCTTTTCTAAACGCTTAGCTCATCAAGCCCATGACGATAAATTAATGTTAGTGACTTACTTAATCGTTGGCCTGGTTATCGCGTTGGTTGTCATATGGTGGTTTCAGCAAAGTGATAGTACTGCAGTGGTCACAAACCAAGGTAATACTTCACTTTCACAAAGCATCGAGATGCCAGCCCAAACTTTGCAAACGGACGAATTCCAAGAATTAGACGCTGCAGAGGCAAGTTTGACGGGTCAAGAAGATTTTATGCTGGATGACAGTGATTCCGTGCCGAGTAACAACGTCACAGAGTCACCTAATGACGTTATGGCTCAAGAGGCTGTTGCTGACTTTGAATTATCGCCTAGTCGCCAACAGAGTTTAGTTGAAGAAACTGACTCACTGGCACCTGTTGAGGTGGTTTTTACTTTTAAGAGTGATTGTTGGATGAAAATAACCGATGGAACCGGTGAAGACATCGCCTATGGTACCAAGGTTAAAGGTAGAGTGATGAGCGTGTCGGGTGTCCCGCCCTTTTCAGTCATACTCTGTTCACCAGAAGGTGCTCAGATTAACTATGTAGGTCAAATGGTTGACTTGTCTGGATTCCGTTCCGGTAGTACAGCTAAATTTACCTTACCTTTTTCTGAATAATTGAGGTTTAAGAAATCTAATTATGTTTGCTGAATCGCCAATCAAACGTCGAAAATCAACACGTATTTATGTCGGTAATGTGCCCATTGGTGATGGTGCGCCTATTGCTGTGCAATCAATGACAAATACCCTAACAACTGATGTTGCTGCGACTGTTGCACAAATTAATCGAATTCAGGCTGTCGGTGGAGATATTGTTAGGGTATCAGTGCCAACGATGGACGCTGCTGAAGCATTTAAACTGATCAAACAGCAAGTTAATATTCCCCTCATTGCCGATATTCATTTTGATTACCGCATCGCCTTAAAAGTGGCTGAATACGGGGTTGATTGCTTGCGCATTAACCCTGGTAATATTGGTAGCATGGACCGTGTTAGGTCGGTAGTTGATTGCGCTCGCGACATGGGTATTCCAATTCGTATCGGTGTAAATGGTGGTTCACTTGAAAAAGACTTGCAGGAAAAATACGGTGAACCGACTCCGCAAGCCTTAGTAGAATCGGCTATGCGTCATGTAGATATTCTAGATAAACTTAATTTTTATCAGTTTAAAGTTAGCGTTAAGGCCTCTGACGTGTTTCTCGCCGTTGGTGCTTATCGTGAATTAGCTAAGCGTATAGACCAGCCTCTGCATTTAGGTATCACCGAAGCGGGTGGCCTGCGTGCTGGCGCAGTAAAAAGTTCAGTCGGTTTAGGCATGTTATTAGCCGAAGGTATCGGCGATACGATTCGAATTTCATTGGCTGCTGATCCGGTTGAAGAAATTAAAGTCGGTTTTGATATACTTAAATCCTTAAGAATACGCTCCAGAGGCATTAATTTTATTGCTTGCCCAAGTTGTTCTCGGCAAGAGTTTGACGTTATTAGTACGGTAAACGCTTTAGAGCAGCGACTCGAAGACTTATTGACGCCAATGGATGTGTCGATTATCGGTTGCGTGGTCAATGGTCCTGGTGAAGCAGAAGTGTCAGATATTGGTTTGACAGGCGCCCGCAATATGAGTGGTTATTATGTCGATGGTCAACGTCAGAAAGAGCGTTTATCTAATGATGATCTGGTCGATCAGCTTGAAAAACGTATTAGAGCAAAAGCCGCGCAAATTGACCAAAAAAATCAAATACAAATCAAACTGGTTAATTAAAGCCTAATCCTTGTTAAATAAGGACAATAACAGCGTATTTTTGCCCCGCAATATTTTACGTTTGAGTACAAAGCCCCTATAATGCGGGGCTTTTTTAAATCAGTTCAAAGAGATTATTGTCAGTGTCAAAACAAATCCAGGCTATTCGAGGAATGAATGATTGTCTACCGAGTCAAACCGGTCTATGGCAATTTGTAGAATCTGTTATCCGTCAAGTGGTAGCGAGCTATGGTTATCAAGAAATTCGTACTCCGATTGTTGAAAGTACCTCTTTGTTTAAACGATCAATTGGTGAAGTGACTGATATTGTTGAAAAAGAAATGTATACCTTTGCTGACCGCAATGACGAAAGCATAACATTGCGTCCAGAGGGCACGGCCAGCGTTGTGCGTGCCGGCAACGAACATGGTTTACTGTACAATCAACAGCAACGTCTTTGGTATATGGGGCCGATGTTTCGCTATGAGAAACCGCAAAAAGGGCGCTACCGTCAATTTCATCAATTCGGTTTAGAGGCCTTTGGTTTGGCTGGTCCCGATATTGATGCGGAAGTCATTTTGTTAAGTCATCGTTTATGGCAGCGTTTTGGTATCACAGAGCATGTTAGTTTAGAAATCAATTCTTTAGGTTCTAATCAGGCTAGAGCAGATTACAAAGAAAAATTAGTCGCATTTTTACATACTCGCCAAGACGAACTAGATGAAGACAGTCTACGCCGCCTTGAAAGTAACCCTTTGCGAGTATTAGACAGTAAAAACCCACAAGTACAGGCCGTAGTAAAAGACGCCCCTAAGTTAATTGATTGTCTAGATGAAGAGTCTGCGCAACATTTTACTGCATTGTGTGAACGATTAGACAGTTTTGGTATCCAATATCGGGTTAATCCCAGTCTGGTGCGTGGTTTAGATTATTATAATCGCACGGTATTTGAATGGGTAACCCAAAGCTTGGGCGCTCAAGGTACTGTTTGTGCCGGTGGACGTTACGACGGCTTGGTGGAACAACTAGGTGGTAAATCAACAGCAGGTGTAGGCTTTGCGATTGGACTTGAACGTTTGGTGCTTATGCTGGAAACACTTAATCTAGATAACAAAGTGGCAGCACCGGTTGATATTTACGTTACCGCATTAGATGCCTCTGTTGAAACCTATGCGTGGCAAATAACAGAGCAAATAAGAGATGTACTGCCCAACATGCGAGTGATGAATCATTGCGGTGCTGGAAACATCAAAAAACAAATGAAAAAAGCCGATGCCAGCGGTGCCAAGTTGGCCTTGTTGATCGGTGGTGGCGAGTTACAAGAGCAAAGCGTTACGATTAAATACTTGCGTGAGCAACAAGAGCAAGTATCTATACCACGTGGTGATATTATTCAATTTTTACAGCGATACTTTTAAGTCAGTTGTACAAAATTTAGGTTTAAAATAACAACGCTTAACCATGAGCGAGAGTAGTAAGAGGAATATTTGATGGAACGTTACGAAACAGAAGAACAACAAGTCGAAGCAATCAAGCGTTTTTGGAAGGAAAATGGCATGGCACTAGCCATCGGTGCCGTTCTTGGATTGGGCGGCTTGTATGGCTGGCGTTGGTATAACGAGCAACAAATTGAAGCGCAAGAAAGTGCCTCTTTTGCCTATGAAAAAGCGTCTACCAATCTGAGTGAAAATGAAAAAGGCTATAGTCAAGCCCAAGCCTATGTTACTGAGCACAGTGATACTGGTTACGCCTATTTGATGTCGCTAGAATTGGCGCAAAAAGCCATAGAGCGTAAGGATTTATCCGAAGCAAGCAAACAATTAAGCTTTGTGGTGAGCAATGCTGACATATCTACGATTAAAGCCATTGCCAGTATTCGTCTAGCGCGCGTACAGATTGAGCAAGGTCAATTCGAAGACGCACTGAAAAGTGTGGAAGCAGTGGTAGACGAAGCTTTTGCCGGACAAGTGCATGAAGTCAAAGGTGATGTTTATTTAGCGCAACAGCTTTTTGATAAAGCACGCGCGGCCTATAGCGCTGCTTTAGAGAAAAATAGTAATGATCGATTACTAAAAATGAAATTAGATAGCTTGACCAGTGTCACGGCTGTTGCAGCGAATGGATAAGGTGAATAAATTGAAATTGCCTATTTATTCATTGCTGGTTGTTTCTATCCTGACATTGTCAGGGTGTTCAACGATTGCTGATTGGTTCTCTGACGATGAGGAAATCGCCATCCGTCGTCTGCAGCCCATTCAAACTCTATTTACCCCCAAGATCATTTGGCAAGAAGATATGGGCAGTGGTGTTGGTCATTATTACTCAAGACTTGAACCCGCTTTGGCTTATGGCAATATTTATGCGGCTAATCGTCAAGGATTAGTGGCAGCCTATGATCAAAAAACGGGTAAAGAAGTCTGGACCCGTAATTTTGCCATTTATCCTGATACTGGCTTAACTTCTGGCCTGAAAAAGTTATGGTCAGATGGCCTACCTGCAAAAATATCGGGTGGCGTTAGCATCGCCTATGAAACCGTGTTTTTCGGGACTGAAAATGGTGAAGTGATTGCGCTTGATGCCAAAGACGGTAAGCTAAAATGGCAGGTTAGTGTTAAAGGTGAAGTTATCGCCGCACCTGCCATAGACGAAGGCATTGTGGTATTGAATACTGGTTCTGGCATGGTCTTCGCGCTAGACGCAAGTAATGGTGAAACAGTTTGGACCTACGAATCAGAGGTTCCGCCCTTGTCGCTACGTGGTGTATCTGCACCTGCCGCTGTTGGTGGTGGTGCAATCATCGGCACTGCAACCGGTAAGTTAGTGGTTAATATTCTTGAAAGTGGCCAGACTGCTTGGGAACAAGTTATCACCTCAGCCAGTGGTGTCACTGAATTGGAGCGTATCGTTGATATCGACAGTCAACCTTTAGTCTCTGCCGGTATCATTTATGTTATTACCTATGATGGGTCTTTGGCTGCGGTGGAAATGCGCAGTGGCCGCATCATTTGGAAACGCGATTATAAATCGTATCGTCGCTTAACCATCGCTGGTTCTACGTTGTTTGTGGTTGATTCTAACAGCAATCTTTATGCTTTAGATGGCCGCAATGGAGTTGAATTGTGGAGCCAAGGTAAGTTAAAACAAAGATTACTGACATCAGCAGTACCAGTAGGAGACTATTTAGTGGCTGGCGATAAATACGGCTTTTTACATTGGTTTAATCAGTCTGACGGCAAAATAGTATCAAGAATTGCTGTCGGCGATGACGATGAAGATGAGAGTATTTACAGTGCACCTGTGGTTGATGGCAATGTCATTTATACCCAAACCCGCGACGGCAAATTAGTGGCAGTGCAAACGCCCTAATTATGTTGTTATAGCCGATAAGCGGCTAACAATTTTGAAATTTTTAATTGGCTTGGATACCTATCCGAGCCTTTTTTGTCTATAGGATAGTCATTTATGTTACCGGTTGTTGCTCTTGTAGGTCGTCCAAATGTTGGTAAGTCGACGTTGTTTAATCGATTAACACGTACGCGTGATGCCTTAGTTGCTGATTTTCCGGGGCTGACTCGTGATCGCAAATATGGTCAGGCAAAATATGAAAGTCTGCAATTTATTGTGGTTGATACGGGGGGCATAAGCGGTAACGAACAAGGTATCGATATGGCCATGGCAGAACAATCACTATTAGCCATTGTTGAAGCCGATGTGGTGTTGTTTTTAGTGGACGCTCGTAGCGGTATGACGGCGGCCGATCAAGGTATTGCCAATCATCTACGTAAACAAGAAAAGCCAGTTTACGTGGTCGCCAACAAAGTTGATGGTATTGATGGTGATAGTGAAAGTGCAGATTTTTACGCCTTAGGTTTAGGCACTGTCAGTCAGATCGCAGCAGCCCATGGTCGTGGCGTATCTCAGTTGCTTGAGCTCGCCTTGAAACCTCTGGAAACTGCATTTCCAGAAATGGTCATTCCAGAAGTTGAAGAAAGCCAAGAAGAGTTAGATGCTGAAGCTCAGCTCGAAAAATTACAAAATTTACCGATAAAGTTGGCCTTGGTCGGTAAACCTAATGTGGGTAAGTCTACCTTAACCAATCGCATTTTAGGTGAAGATAGGGTGGTAGTGTATGACGAGCCAGGCACAACTCGTGACAGTATTTTTATTCCCATGGAGCGTGATGGTCGAGAATATATTCTGATTGATACCGCAGGTGTAAGACGCCGTAAAAATATATCCGAAGCGGTTGAAAAGTTCTCTATCGTCAAAACACTGCAAGCCATTGAACAGGCAAATGTGGTGTTATTGGTGGTCGATGCCCAAGAGGGCTTGACCGATCAGGACCTCAGTTTATTGGGCTTTGTACTAAACGCAGGACGCTCGTTAGTGGTCGCGGTTAATAAATGGGATGGTTTAGGCAAAGATGTAAAAGAAGAAATAAAACGTGAGCTTGATCGTCGTTTAGGTTTTATCGATTTTGCTCGTATTCACTTTATATCAGCCTTGCATGGAACCGGTGTAGGCCATTTGTTTGAGTCAGTGCAGGAAGCCTATGCTTCAGCCACCAAACGCATTAATACGGCAATGCTGACGCGTATTATGGATATGGCGCAAGATGATCATCAACCTCCAATGGTTCGTGGGCGCAGAGTTAAAATGAAATATGCCCATGCTGGTGGATATAATCCTCCTTTAATTGTGGTGCACGGTAACCAAGTTAAAGACTTGCCCGATTCTTATAAACGTTATTTGATCAATTACTTCCGTAAATCACTTAAAATAATGGGTACGCCCATTAAAGTTGAATTCCGCGAAGGCGCTAACCCATTCGAGAATAAACAAGACTTTATGACTGACTCACAACGTCGTAAACGTAATCTGTTAATGCGCATGCATAAAAAGAGTAAATAAGTCTTCATTTACCCTTAGCTATTTATCTAAAATAAAAGAGCCCGCAACCATGTTGTGGGCTCTTTGTTTTGCGGTCCAAGGTAATTAACTCCTGTATATCTCAATGCTGCGCCTATCGTATTCATTCTATTGAAATGACACGAAGTGAAGCAATTGTGTGATATAAATCGAAAAGGTATTTTAATGGTTGAGTATTGTTAAATAATCAACC